>Ga0137397_10000084_pt1 | contig 59163 bp, 72 predicted proteins | sample czorhiz116metaG_FD_106658 | JGI IMG/M metagenome (GOLD analysis project Ga0137397, IMG submission 106658) | Vadose zone soil microbial communities from Angelo Coast Range Reserve, California, USA - czorhiz1.16 metaG | ecosystem: Environmental > Terrestrial > Soil > Vadose zone | place: USA... | reverse complement strand
CGAGGTGCCGATGGGGGACACGTGGCCAGGCGACAAGCTCGATGCGCGTGCGTGGCATGACGGCACGTGGGGTGGCGTGCGCTACTTTGACATTGGGGGCTCTATGGATTGGGACTTTGGGGACGAGATGCGGAGCACCAAGCGTCGCAGGCGGCTCGATGGTCATGGACGCGGCCACGGGCTCAGCATGATCGGCAAGGGCGGCGGGCGGACCCTCAAGCGTGAGGGCGGTCAGCTCGACACCGTCCGGAGGGAGAAGCGGCTCCGCAGCGTCTCTCCCGTGGGGTCGGACAGCATGGTCGCTGAGTCGCGGGGACTTTTCGTACGGCCGCAGCAAGTGTTGTATGTGGTTGATGCCGTGGGGTCAGATTTTTGAGCGGACGGACATGAGTCCATTGACAGATTTGATAGTACATTACTCACCAGCGCTCTCTACCTTCCCCCTCTTTTTTTTTGCTTTTCTCGCGGAAGTAGCTAGATCTGCAATAGCTACAATCACAATCCTTTGTCATTTTCCATACCCACTCGACTCATATCTGCTGTGTACTAGTAAGTCCTTGCTATCCAGTCCAAGTAGAAGAACGCATTAATCGAAGTCATTCATAATTCATGGGCCAAGCCGGTGCCTTCGTCTCCACCGTTCATCCCTGCTATCTTATGATACGGTGCGGATCCAGCAGATTGCCACCAGGTGACAATGATGCAATGAAAAAAAGGGCACGAAAAGGCCATGGAAATTGGCAAATTGGTTTTTCACACCTTATAGCACCTTAAGACAAGAATCACCTTGGCATGAAACAAACAACCAAAAATAAGGCAGGAAATGCCATAATACCTACTTATCACACTTGATCTTATCACATCATTTGATAAGACACAATAAACTGCAAAAAGCCAAAATGTGTTTTCCTGATGAAGTGCCTGACTGAGAGCCATGCCAGTCACAACTTGAACACCTATTGTAAGCCCTGATGATGTACCACACTGGTGATATTGCAAATAAAAGACAGAATGATTTGGTGAGTCAAGCTCCAGTTGGAGAACTCAGAGTCAGAGTACGGTCATTTTAAACTCAGCATAACTTTATCAGTCTCTTAATTAGTCATCTGCGATAAAGTGTCGAAATTGCGAGTCATAACACCCAAATCCAAATCCTCAAGTTCAGCATCCTCGTCTACACCACAATGCGTTACTACGAGGCACGCTATCCAGAGGTCGATGAGCTAGTCATGGTGCAAGTCCGGCAGATTGCCGAGATGGGTGCCTATGTCAAACTGGTGCGTTCCTCCCAGTCCAACCCCCTTCGCTGCACGCGTTCGACGCTACAACGCGCAAGGAATTAAAAAATTAGCTCGAGTATGACAATATCGAGGGGATGATCCTACTCTCGGAACTCTCCCGTCGTCGCATCCGATCTATCCAAAAGCTGATCCGGGTCGGCCGGAACGAAGTCGTCGTCGTCCTGCGCGTGGACAAAGAAAAAGGTAACCGTAACCAATAATAATAATATTACATACACCGCCGTCACTGATTTTCGTATTCAACTCGTTCCTCCTCCTCTCATCTGTCACGCAGGCTACATCGACCTGTCGAAGCGCCGCGTCTCACCGGAAGATATCACGAAATGCGAGGAGCGCTTCATGAAAGCGCGCTCCGTCGCGTCGATCATGCGTTACGTTGCCTCGAAGTTACCTCCCTTCGACCCAGACGCCGGGGATGGCAGCGCCGACGCGACCTCTGATGCCAAGAAGGATCAGGGCAAAGAGGGTGGCGGCGGCGACGGGGGCGCCGTTGCGGACGAGATCGCGCCCCCAGTTGGTCCGAGCGAGGAGGAGCGTCTCGAGAAGCTGTACGAGCAGATCGCGTGGCCGCTCGGGAGGAAATATGGGAACATGTTCGATGCATTCAAGCTCGCATTAACGCAAGTTTTTCTCCCCCCCCCTGCTCCTCGCTCTTCAGCCATCTCTCACCCTTTATCTTCTTCTACTTTTTCCTTTTGGTACAGAGAACCAGATTCAGTCTTCGGAACGCTTCCTCATCCCGTGCCGCAAGCAACGTATAGCCTCCTAATGGCTACTATTGCGCGCCGATTGACCCCGCAGCCGATCAAATTGCGCGCAGACATCGAGCTGACATGTTACACACCTTCCGGGATCGAGGCCATCAAGAAGGCCCTGAGGGCAGGCGAGAAAGCGAGCAGCGAAGCCGTTCCCATCAAGGCTAAGCTCGTTGCACCACCACTATACGTGCTTAGCACTAATGCCACTGACAAGGTTTGAAACGACATCCTCGATATACACCATTATTTGACACGCGTGATAGTACGCTGCCATCGATCGTTTAGAGCGTGCTATCGAATCCATTCAGGGCACTATCGAAAAGCAGGGAGGCAACCTCATCATCAAGATGAAGGTAACAATTCTCAACCCTACTTCTCTTTTTTGACTCATTTGATTTCTCAGCCGAAAGCCGTTTCTGATACAGATGAGCACGATCTCGCCCAACTCATGGCGAAGGCTGGCCGCGAGAATGCAGAGGTCTCAGGAGATGAGGAGGAAGAGGAGGTGATAGCGTGACTGCATTTCATGCTCCCGCTTCTAGTCACGCTATGAAGAACAAACATTTTATGTAGCCCAAATTGTACGGATTTAAGTCACCGGCCCTCAATGGAACTAGAACGTCCACAGAGTTTCAACGATATTGCGCTTCGGGTCAAGCTGTGGATTGTCACTTGTTTTGAAAATGCCCTCAGGTTCGTCGAATTCTACGGCGGGATCTTTTTTTATCCGCCGCTTGAGTTCCCCCTCGATAAGCTTTTGGGCGAGGATCTGAGCTTCAGCATTGATGAAACCCCATCAATCCGGTAGACGCACCGTAGCGTATGTGTGGTCCAAAAAGTCCTCCATAGGATAGCTCGGTTTGGTGAAAGCCTCCTCGAATATACGCGCCAGTGTCGACACCGCTGCGTGGTAGTGATTTTTGTGCGAGTACAATTCCCAGAGTGAAGAGTCCAGGGCATTCGTCAAGTTTGGGTTGGGTTCGTCGGCCAAAAAGGGATCTACAAAGCGATCGAATAACAATGTTCTTGGAAATGCGGGAATAGCAGCTCACCTTCGTAAGGCTCTGGGACCTCCCCATCACAATGAATCATACACATCAGCGCCGGGTGATGCTTGAGTATGTTGTAAATGAATGGGATCGTAATGACGATGCTGGAGGGAGGGGCGGTGAGCGACAGGCGGGAAAGTCGCTTGACGAAGGAGGCGAGAAGTGTCGCAGGCAGGTGTCTAGGAGATAAAGGTCGAAATAAGGAATTTCGTTTCTGTAATATATTCAGCGTGGATGTACTGACGTCGAGCTCAGAAAAAGCTCCGTGAGGCGGAAAAATCGACTCCGGTATTTGAGGTGCAGAAGATCCTGATCGAGGAAGGCGTATAAACGAGTATAAAATAACGGATAGTCCCTGTCCCGAGTGTGTGCATAAATAACCATGATCGATTGGCAACGGTTAGCAACATACAGATTATATTCTTGCATAAGAATGAATAGCGTGTTGAGAGCGAGTAACCCAACAACACCACCTGCGGTAGGTGCGTCAGATTAGATAAGGGTGTTCAAATCACTATTGGAAGCTCACCATGGTCTACGCATCTGCCCACCCAGTCCATAACCAAGACTGCCCTGGTGAGATGTGGCATGATGCCGTGGTGCATTACATCCAGTACTCGTAGCGATAGGCCACCTCCGGTGCCTTCGTCCTCGGACAGTCGGGGCAGAAGCCGCAACCATAGGCGTGTAAACACCGCGCGATGGGAAGCTAAAGAGTGCAGCGATTGATGCACGGTCATCTGGTGCAGGCGCATCGATGGTTCCGACGGTTTTTTCTGCTTTTCTTCCTCGTCGAAAAACTTACGCCAGTCGTCTTCGATCGAATCGGACTCGCTGTCGGTTCCCGAAGCGTCGGGTTCAGGACCCGTTGCTGCCTTTTTCTTTTTTGATCTCGCGGGCTTGGCTTGCAGTTCTTCAACCCACCAAAACTTCAGGTCGGACTGCGAGACGGGGAAGGACTCCAACCTCTCGAGAAGGAAAAGAAGGTTTTCGGAGACAAATGGATTCGTCTTGGGCGAGGAAGAAGACAGTACTGGGCTGAGCAGGGCTTGTTAATCGCGGACAAATGGCAGAAAAAAGATAACAGAATAAGTCGCACTCAGCGTCTCTCAGGAAGAACCATCGAATGTCTGCATGGACGTTCAACCACTTCACGACAAACTGATCCCTCACTTCTACATCGAGCTTGTTGGAAGGTACCTCCTGAGCCGATCGCTTTTTCCCTCCACGCTCGGAGGGAGGGCACGTCAACAACGCGTCGATGACTTTCTTGAAGTGAGGTACATGAAATTGTGGTTGCGGTGACGATCTACTCCGCGAGGTGGAAAGATGCTTCAAGAGCGACATGAGGATATCGAGTGCTGAAGTCTGCGGCTCGATGTGAGGAGTATATGCAGTCGCGTCAGTCACAGGGGACACACACCCTAAGCAAGGATTCTTCGTCCTGAAAAAGCCCGCAAAGGAAACGAACGTATTCGTCCAGTCTCTCAAAAATCCAAGTTCGTACCACCTTGGCTTGTTCATCCGTAGAGTTTTCCAGACAGCCCCTCGAGATCAGCAGGACAAAGACACGGTAACAAGCATAGACAGCTTTGAGGACCGGGTATGGCTCGTGGAGAGAGGTGGCGAGGGCTATGAGGTCGGAAAGGGGGTTCAAGGAGGCATTCGAGGATATGGCTTCTGTTAATTTATTCTCGAGCTCTTTGATATGTGAACTATCCTCGCCCTGTAGTTTGATCCTCTTTCTTGAACCCGAAAGCGACGACGGCGGAGCCATGAGCAAATGTGGACGGGAAATCCGGGCCGGCATAGAATGGGGGTGTATTATGTAATTAACCGTACAAAACAACAAAAGGAAAAAGAGACAAACTCCAATCAAGAAATGGGGAAATGGAATCTCGCAACAAGTGTCCCAAAGCTCTGGGTTGGGTATGGCAAACAACATTCGTAGTGAACATTACAAACATACAACGATCCCCTATCTTCCTTTTTGTATGGTGTGGACTCCCATCATTATCTGTCCATATCGAACAGGTCATCGTCATCCCCAGTGACGACAGGTCTACTGAGCGGGCTTAATGGCGTGCCCCAGCTCTTCCCGCTCGTGTTGCGGCTCGCTGTAGCGCTGGCTGGGCCAACCGGAGGTCGTGCTGGTGCGATATTCGTGTATGGCGCGCGGGACGTCAGCGAATCCAAGCTGGTCATGCCATGCGGATGCGAGTTTGGAGCGTGCGTGCCCGGGGACATACCGATCCACTCGGAGAACTGTACGCGCTCACTCGCATTGGCTTGGAAGCTTGTGCTTGGTGCAAATGTACTCGAAGCGGCCGGCGAGGGGACAGCAGGAGGTGGTGGTAATGCATGGATGCGAGAGTAACCCGCTGCGAGACCCTGTGGGAGGCTTTGACCTGGCGCGTGCGCTTGAAGGGCGCGAGCCGACGGGGAAAGTACATTCCTACCGTCCTCTCCGTTGCCCCGGGGGTCGCTTCCACTGGGAATGGGCCTCCCAAGCTGGAAGGGCTGATTGCCAAGGGATTCTGAGGTTCCGTCGAATGGTTGAGGGCGTTGAGCAGGGGCGGCGGGGACGGGATCATTGATCCGGGCCAGAAGGTTTGCCGCATTCACGTTCGAAGAACCATTGGCGATATTAGGGGCATGTCCACGAAGACCCGAAACTCCCGCTGCGATTCCGGCGCGGGCTGCACCATTCCTGGCGTTCAGATAATTCTGGTAGTTGCCCGGGAGGAAAGCAGCTGAGGCATTGGAAGGCGACAAGAATGAATTGATGTGCTCATCCGCAAGGGAATGGCCACCAAACGCGGACGCGGATCTAAAGGAGCTTGGTGTGCCGTTGCCAACAGCAGAAACGGTGCTTCCAGGAGGACCAACATCCATCACGCCCTTGCGCGGAGAACCAATCGCGTTCTGGCCACCTTCTGACCAGATTGACTTGATATCCCCAAGCAATGACGGGGCCGGCACTGAGCGCGAGTACCGATGGTGGGGTGTTTCTGCACCTGGGCGAGGGTTGGTACCCCACGCCGCGCCTGCAGTAACATTGGTGTTGTGGGTCCGAGAATATCTCCGCGATCTCTCCTCTGGCGTTAGAAGCTCACTTAAAGAGCCAGGGACAAATTCTTCCAGATCCTCATCTTCGACGACGATCTCGCCACTAAATCCGTCCGTAGCGCCCCCCGTGGGAGGATCTGGACGCCACGCGTGCGTTGCACCCAAAGAAGCGGCGATGCCAGAACGCGCCTTGAGGTCATCCGAAGGATTGGCTTTATTTTCGTATGAGAAGAAAACGGACTGCGCCCCAGGGGCGGAAAAGGGCGATGTAGACAGGATACCAGCACCTTGGGAGGGCGATGTGCCGGGAGAAACGCCATTGACACGGGGAACTTGTCCATGCGATGATACTGAACGAGGGGAACCAATGGGACCAAAGTCCGGATTCGCGGGTAAGCGCATCTGACGAGGAGCAGATGGACTGTGGAAGGGGAGAGGAGGGGATGGGGCATTAGGAGCAGCCAGTGCTTCTTGTTCGATCTGAACATCTGGGGGTGCAATATCGCCCTCCGGAAGAGAACTATCTTCCGTGAGCGGGGAAGTGAAAGATTTATTCTGTGCGGGAGCGATAGGGAGCTGGTTGCTCTCATCAGGTAATCCATAGGACGAAAAGTCGGTATCCTGAACGGGGGGTGCAGGGGCGGATGGAGATACAGCCGCCTTGAGTGGCATCGGCATAGGTGCACGTGCTGAGCCTTGGAGGATACGCGTGGGGGCTGTTGAGCCGGAGAGAAGAGCGTTGCGTGTTGAACCGCTGCCAGGGCCAGAAGTCCCACTGCCTGTGCCAGATTGGGACCCAGATTTGGATAATTTTCCACTTTTTCCACCCTCTCTAGCTGGTCCATTCGCGTTTGCTGCCAATTGCGCGGCCTTCTTGTTTTTACGATCCATGGCCATGCTCTGCCCCGGTAAGATATGTGCGAGGGCACATTTATGACCAAATTTGCAGTTACCCTTAACAAACCAAGCGCAGACGCCTTTTGGTTGTCCAGGCTCATTAACTGCATGGGAAAAGGGACAAGAGACCCCCGCAGTGCAGGAGCCCACCTTGAAGAATTTGCACGGAACATGGGATAGATCTTTGGCTGAATGACGAACATAGCATAAGTAGATGGAGACAATACAAGTCGCAGAGACATACCTTTGGTAGAACTCTTTGACTTGAGGCCCTTTTCGCGATCTTTGCCCTCCCTGTCACGATCCTTCTCCCGCTCTAGGTCCCGGTTGGGCTCGTGATCGGTATTTTTCTCGAGAACGGGCATATTATGAGGGTGTGCGAAGGTCAAAACGAAGGGTCTATGCAAGATAATAGATGCTAAAAAAATATGGAACTAAGAGAATGAGGGAGAGTGTTGAGGGCAAGATGCAGCAAGGTGAACGAGGGCGGCGTCGAGGTTGGCGGGCGGGCGGCAAGCGGCGTGCACTGTCCAAAACTAGTAACTGGCGTCAAATCGCAATGGGTCAATGCCACGTGGTTCTCACGTGGATGAAAAATAAATAAAAATCATCAAGAAATATAAAGTGCAGCGCAACCACGCCGCATATTATTGTGAACATTCAGTTTCAATAACGACGGCATCTGATGCGTCAGAGAGGAGAGGGGCGCAGAACAACAAGGGTGAAATGGGAGGTGGCGGTGGCGGCGGAATAAGCAAGCGGTAGCGCCCAATTGTCTCAAAGTTTGGACCCTTGGAGGACTCTCAAAATACCCTCCGACTGCGACACTGTCGCGCAAATCCCGTTCTCTCCCACATGGATCACATTACAGATCCCCGCGTGGGCAACTTTGCTGCCATCGGCCGCCACTATCAGCTTTTGGATGTCATCGGCGAGGGTGCCTATGGCATCGTATGGTAGTCATGTTCTATTGTCTCGTTCTTCCCCACCTTCTCGACTCACCCAGTCTCGCGATGCAGTTCCGCAGTCCATATACCATCCCAGCGCAAAGTAGCTATCAAACGCATCACGCCATTTGATCACTCCATGTTCTGTCTGCGCACCCTGCGCGAGATCAAGTTACTTCGTCATTTCAACCATGAGAATATCATCTCTATCCTCGACATACTCCAGCCAACCAACTGTGAAGATTTCAAAGAGGTTTACCTCGTTCAAGAGCTAATGGAAACGGATTTGCACCGTGTCATTCGTACTCAGACGCTCAGTGACGATCATTGTCAATACTTCATATACCAGGTATGTCACTTGCACAGCTTGATCATGTCTCTCCCAACCCAACGGTCTTCCCTCACATAAACCTTCGACCACTGAAACGCTTGATTAACAGACTCTTAGGGCGCTTAAAGCGCTCCACTCTGCTGACGTCCTTCACCGTGACTTGAAGCCATCAAATCTACTCTTGAACGCAAACTGCGATCTCAAAGTGCGACATGATGTCGATTTCGGTCTTTCATCGATTCATTCCCTCTCTTCTAGCTCTGTGACTTTGGCCTCGCACGATCTGCTCGCCCGCCTCCTGATATCGACGACAGCAGCAATTTCTTGACGGAGTATGTTGCTACTCGGTGCGTCAAGGCCCAACACTCTGGATCATCATAATGGAATTTGTGCCCAGATGGTATCGTGCCCCAGAGGTCATGCTCACCTTCAAGGAATACACTCGCGCCATCGACATCTGGAGTGTAGGTTGTGTGCTAGCCGAGATGCTGAGTGGGAAACCCTTGTTTCCTGGTCGAGACTGTAAGATCGTCCGATGTGCACGTAATATCATTTGTTCAAATGTCTACATCAGACCATCATCAACTTTCTATCATCCTTGATATCCTCGGAACGCCATCCTTGGACGATTTCTACGCGATTACCTCACAGAGATCAAGAGAATACCTTCGCGCCCTACCGTTTCGCAAGAAAAAACCTTTCAGCCAGCTCTTTCCCGAGGCGAACCCGAAGGTACGTAAATGACCCGAGGCCGATTCGTTCTGGAATGATGACCGTTTGTCTTACGTATAAACCTAGGCAATTGATTTTCTTGAGAAATGTCTCACTTTTAGTCCAAAAAAGCGAATAGATGTCGCTGAGGCACTGGCTCATCCCTATCTAGAGGTCTGACCGCACCCTACCGCTTGTCGCTATATTATTTCTGATCCGCCTTCAGGCCTATCATGACCCAGATGATGAGCCGACTGCCGAGCCTATCGATCCCTCATTCTTTGATTTTGACAGCGCCGTCCCACTAGGGAAGGAGAAGTTGAAAGGTGCGCGTAATTTTTTTTTAGAATTGAGAAGATTTAAACGCTGATCAATATCCAGTTCTAATTTATAACGAAGTTATCACTTATCATCATAAGAGTGAAGCCCAATAGCGTCGCAACTTTGTATATTTGAGATTCTGATGTACATACCACGGGAATATACCAATGTGATTATGCTCCTTTCAGTGTCGATAGTGAAGAATGGATTTAGGAGGCAGACCCCGCTTAATCCATCAGTAACATGAAACGATGGCGAGGAACTATGAGCGTAGGATTCTGTATTTTGATACATGGGCGTAGCTCATAAAAGCATCCTCCCCGACCATCGAGGCACCGGAATGCATTCACGCACATTCTCAACCCCCCCTAGCCAACTAATAAGACGTTCGAAACCCATCCCATATCCACCATGCGGTGCACCACCGAATTTACGCAGTTCGGTGTACCATTGATAAGCCTCTTCATCCAGCCCTTGCCGTTTAATAACAGCCTCGAGGAGAGCCGACCGCTCTTCGCGTAGCGATCCCCCGACCAGCTCGCCAACATGGGGTACGAGTAGATCGAAGCACGCGACCGTCTTCCCGTCATCGTTTAGACGCATGTAGAACGGTTTGATGGCCGCGGGATAGTCCGTTACAAAGATAGGACCACGAGCAAAGGAATCCGCAAGCCAACGCTCATGCTCGCTCTGTAGCGCTGCGCCCCACCGAGGTGCGAACTCGAAGTGGGCCCCGCTTTTTTGGAGCTCATGGATTGCTTCGGTGTATGTGATACGCGTCCATGGTACATCAGACGCCACTGCCGCCGTTGGTGCCCACGACGCGCCGCTATCTGCCTGCAAAAAATCTCGGTCTGAAGATTGACGTCGCAAAACATTCTTGATAGAAGCTTCCGCAACGTCGCATAAATCGCCGATAGTTCGGACAAAAGCCCATTCGGCCTCGAGCATCCAAAACTCGGCGAGGTGTCTCGAAGTTTGTGAACGTTCGGCGCGGAAACAGGGGGACAGCGTCCAGACTCGGGCCACCGCGTTCGAGAGAACTTCTAGATGCAGTTGCGAGGATACAGTTAGGTACGATGGCTTATTGAAAAATTCTGGATCCTGGGCGGTCACACCCCGACTGGCCAGGCGAGACGGAACGGGCGCCAATCGAAAGGACTCGCCAGCACCCTCGGCGTCATTGGAAGTAATGATGGGTGTGTGGACGTAAACGAAGTCATTGCTGTGGAAGAATTCATGGAACGAGCGCAGAACGGCGTCACGCAGTCTCAGCACTGCGCCCTGCACGTCAGTTCGAGCCCGCAAGTGGGCATGATCCCGGAGATATTCCGTCGTGAGAGCTTGCTTCTGTATGGGATAGGTCTAGGAGCAAGTATTATTAGTTTCCCGGCAAACCCAACCCAACTGAGAGTTTTATGCACCTCCGGGTCGCACGGACCCAGGACTTCCACGGCTTCCGCAAGTAACTCACTATCCTGGTCTGGCCCAGGGCTTGGGGCGAGGACCCCTGTGAGACAAACACTTGCACCGTTTGTCAACCTTTTGAAGAGAATATGTCAGTGTCCGACGGATCCTTGATGAGGGTACTGACAACTTCGCATCAGTCGGGTTTCGGAAAACCACTTGAAGACCCTTTGGAGTTGTGCCGTCGTGAATCATTGCGAATGCAATCCTCTTCTGAAGTCGGACTGATTTGACCCATCCATGGACACGTATAGTCTCCTCACTAGACTTTGATGTGAGTACCTGCCGGATTGTTCTTCCCAATTGAATCAGGCTGCGAGCGGATATGAGTTGAGGTTTGGACATGGCCAACACGGACACGGACACGTGATCGCGAACGGTCCATCCGAGTCGGATCAAGGCACTGTACACTTGAACTGTATCTTGCATCCCTCTTGCGATGTTTCCACCACGTCTAGGGGGCAAATCCACGAATTCCGGGTGAACAGTTCATCTCAACACACAGTGACAGAAGTCACCCCGTTATGCGAATTGCCGTACCAGAGAATCACCCTGACGGCCCCAAATCCCGCTTCGACGTTTCCCTAGAACGCCGCAGCAATGACGATACACGGATTTCCGTAACACCGCAATTTTTGACCAAGCGGTCATTTCGAATCTGCGTCACATCTTCATTTCTTTGTATTCCAGTTATGCGTTGCCATACGACACATACGCCGGGTGCTGCGGTGCGGGTGCAGTAAATACCCATGAACGAGCTGACACTGACGCCTTTGAAATGGTGTACAGAAAGATCCGTCTTGGAAACACACTTGTCATGCAACCTTATGACTGGTCGTGATGTGACGGGCATTTCACCGTGGACGTAGACCCACTATTGCACCCACCAGGTGTGTTGCACGCATGCAAATGATCTCCTCGTGTGTCAGAGGAAAAATTATCTTTCCGTCTTTCGGTCTCTTCTACATTGCCGTCTCACATACTGCTTACTTTTTCCCTTCTCACCGCGACATGTTTCGCCGTTCTGAATTGAAATATGCTCTAGACTCTCAGCCGACAATTTTTTGTCATCACTAGGCCGCCACGTCCTCAAAAAATTGTTCTACTTCCGTTGACTCACAGTGGCTCGATCAGAGATCCGGGTCAGACGAGGCTTTTGCAATTGGCATCCGAAGTGATCGACGCTGCCCATCCACATTTTCCGATCATCGCCCTGTTGTGGCGTATCAGAAATGCATAATTTCCCCCCCCCCTGGAGTTCTGAAGTCCGCCGGGTTGGATGCGAATGGTAATGCATGCGGACATGCGACTGAGGTGCGTGTGGCTGACATAACTGTCTGGCATCGGGTGCTTAGCGATAATGCATACAGGTCCGGGGTCCCGCTGCATGCATGAAGGCCTCCGGAGGTAAATCGTGTCGCAGATGTACAGCCACCTAAAAAACCATACGAATTCGCTGAGAGCGATTTCCATTCCGCACCGGTATCGGTAACTTGCGCGGCTGCGTCTAACTGACGATCTCCGCGGCACGCACGTCTATCTCTTCTCTCCTCTCACTCCGCGCCACCGCCCTCTACTTGTTGATTGCGGCCCGGACTAAAGACGTGGTCTGGTAACAACGCGGAGCGACCGTTATGCCTTTTCTTGTGTCGTCAATCCCGAAGTATACAGGTCCGCCATCCGTATAACCCGAGGTTTGTATGCACACCCTGACGATTTGAGTCTACGCCGCGACACGGGTGCATTTTAGTGCACTACGCGAACCACAACAGGCCGAGCGACTTTCATACACCAGGAGAAAGACGAATGATTATCCCACGTGGGGACCACGTGGAATATGGAACTCGACCTGATTACCTTGACGATATTTACGGAAAGCGCGTCTCTTGATTTGCTGGGTGGCATCAAGGGTTTGTTCGGCTTGCCCTTTGGGTCTCCAGCTTCAGTGGGGAACTGAGGCTACTTGGCCAACTTGACTGTATACCTGGACGACCTCTTGTTGGAGGTGCCGGCAAGATGCAGGCAAAAACTAGAGTCTGGGCTAGATCTCGGGCCCAGCCCTTTCTCGCTCTCCTTGGAAACATACATAGTTGGCTGCTTTAGACGCTTAGAGTTTCTCGTTCCCGTGATGACGTATGTACGCTCCCTGAAGCCTCCGGAATCCAATAATCGATGGCGGTATCTTCCAAAGTGAGCACCTATAACCCCGCAAAAATAGCCTTTCCTGCTTTAGGGTTCCATGTGAGTTCGGTAACAACCTCCCTCGCATTGATACCTTTTCCGATATCCAGCCGACCCGCGGCACATGAGGCGACTAGCTACCTGATAAATTTAATTCTATTGGCCTTCTTCTCAATGTCCTTGTCCTTGTTCTTTTCGTCACTCGCGAATTATGAGGGTTTGATCGTGTTTCCACGACGTTCGGCGGATCTACGAGTCCACCAGCGGCGTTTCAGAGGTCGGCTATCCTTCATCTTCCGCGATTATTGACACATAGTATTTTCACCTTGTCACCATGTGTAGGCCAAGACTGCAAAGCCGTGCATTTCCCGAGATTTTGAAGGTGATAGTGCATAGATCTGCTAGCGAACTCAGTCGCCAGATCTGCGAAAAATATACAGGAAAACTGTACCCGTCCCTCTCGGAAGTTACTCTTTGACGATTACCAACCAGAACGTTTGCGATGCTTATGTAGGCTGTCTTTCTCTCGCATTTAAAAGAGTGGACGTTTACCAATCCACTCTTCAACAGAAATGGCGTATCGTCTCCCCACGAACCTCGAGTCTCTTATTCCCCCCCCTGCAGAACAAGTGCAACAACGCCGCCCATGGCAGGGAGTTCTCACCTTGACATTCATGAACGCAGCCCAGGGTGCCGATGTCTATGTCACAGCGGCAGAGACTGACGGGGAGAGGTATGCCTTGAATATAACGAAGTTATTCCGCAGGGAGACTCATCAGACTGCATCAGTCGAATGGACCTTTGGCCGAGGCGCTTCTATGTGTATCTAGGCGCGCGTCGCACACCGCACAACGATATCAAGGCCTGGGTCAAACGGTACGCTCCGCCCATCTGTGCACTGATGGCCGACAAGCTTCCCGATCCCGCCGCCAATGCATTGAATCAAGCAAATTTTGCCAATCTGAGCCGTATGCTACTTGACAATCAGATTGTAAGCCATTTCCGCGTGTTTCGAGTCCTCAATGTTTTAAAGTACTGACTCTACACGCAGCTGGCGCTGGCGCCTTGGGGTCTAGACAACCTGCCAGGTGCTGGAATGATGATTTATCCGACGTCTTCGTCCTCGTCTCTTCTTGTTGGAGCAATTTTCTTGTCTGGACCTTTCCCCGACTTCGCTGCGTATCAGCAACAGCCTCCTCACCCCAACCCAGCAAATCCTGTCTTGGGACAGTCGTCGTCATCCCATCAGGTATATGGTTTTCGTTCGTATCTTCCTGACTCTTGCCAACAACTCTATCTTTATCCAGTATCCATATGGTGGTCACCACAGCTCCGGTCGCTATGTTGCACCTTGAGTCCAAACGGGACGTCAGCACATGCCAGACTAGACAGTAGGGAAGATGATCTCTACATTACAGGACATCATTTTTTCAAAGTACCGCGTCCAGAAAGACTTCGCTTTTCTTCATGACACCGACCGCAGCGCTCTTCCCACCATGTTGGTTTATATTTTCCTTTTCATCCACTCTAGATCGTGATCTTGTAGCGATAGCTGCATTGCTTTTGATTTTGACTTTTTATTTATCAGCCCGATGTTTCTGTATAAAGTGTCGGCTTCCTGCATCTGCATTCAATGTACCTGTATCGATCGGAAGTTTCAGATACAGACGTCTGTAGACTTATTTTTACACGTATTTAGATTGATTATGTTCACTTCGTATGTCCGCCTGGATGGTGGTCTACTACAAGATCCTTTGCCTTTGCGACTTGACTCTTTTCCGGCGGCGCTTCAGCACTTCGTCTTTTTTACCTGTATTGTCGGGGAACGAACAATTGGACGGCCCAAGGGTGAATATACACCGAAGATCTCCATCATAAGTGCACATAGCCTTGGGCATGAGCATAACCCACGATGATAGAGCCAACCAAACATGGTTTCTGCATTACTGGGTCTTGCTCTCCGAATATCAGGCCTATATGTCAGATTTGACGAGTGAATACGTGCCGTCAGTAAAGCTCAGAGTCTGGGGTAGGTTCACGACAGGACCTATTCTGAATGGCCAAAATGCATTGGGAACCCCCCCCCCCAGTCAGTGAGTCGGTCACGATTTCTGCGATGTATAAGCCGAAGGTGAAAGAGCCGATGCGCTACATTTGTGTTTAGATGGAACTGAAAATCTCAGAATAAGCACCGTACTAAAATTTGCCAACCGTATCGCGGTTGGCAGTAGGCCCGTATCACATCACGTCGAAGCTGATTGGCCTTTATCAATGAGGCGATCAATGATCAGCGGACCATGAACGATAGAGTTCAGTATCTGGCGATAAAACGGAATCAAAACCAAGAATGCGAGGGACGCGAACCTGAGCAACCCTGGTCCAACCCATGGCCGCGAAAACTTGTTTCATATTGGCCCAGAGAACGCCGAGGAGATGACACGAACGCCGTAAAGAACGTAAAGCTGAGTCGAAAACCCAAGAGGTCATCAGAAGTCCACACGTATTGTAAGTGTCATATCAGTGCAAGAGCTCAGCGGCACCATGACGTTTCAGATGGGTATCGCGGTGACTGCACAGTTCGAATGCAGTGACGTGGCTCACTATGACTGACGCACAGCCGCGAAGGACAGTATTCTGGGTCGAGCATGGAGTTCAAGTTGTCATCGGCGGATACTGGTCGAGGGAGAAGCGGCGCACCGCAATCAATGATCCTCGGGACCAGGACCTAATTGAGAGACGGCGTGATCGGGGATTGCTTAATCTGCAGGGGGTTCTTCCTGATGCGATAAGGGTGGAGTGAAGTCCTCGAATAGTATCGACTTCTTACACGGTCGTAGAACTCGAGTCAGAGCCCTGACTATGCCCGGAAAAATAAAAGCACCATCCTTTCTTCTTACATGGCTCCTACAAACAGAACACATACTTTTGCGCGGGATATACCAAGGACGGTTTTGTGTGACCCAAACAGTAGGGCCGAGGACGACAACACCGATTCTATGCCCGAGGTTGTCGTGATCCACAGATGCCACTGGATTTGTCCGCGCGACGACGGTCCGAGGGGTCAATTTTCGTGAATTTGACACCACGGTCCCGTTTGTGTTCGCCATGATCTCAAGAGAAAGGTTAATTGAAGAGAATGATACGTACTACATGACCCAGAAGCGAGAATCTAACGCCAGCACAATATCCTGACAGGGTATGGGTCTATGCACAAGGTCACAATCCCTTCCTGCTCTACCCGCGGCCTAACTTGCTCGGGGAAAGTCTTGCCATCCCACCACTCCCACAAGTGGCTACCCCCGAACCCCGTTTCGTTGGGCTGTTCGTGAGCTCCAGATCGAACGCTACATGGGTCACCCTACCGCCTCGCTCAGGCATATCACCCTCATGTTCACCACCCAGTAGGCTAGCTACTGCTTCCTCTTCGTTGCTCTCGTCGCCGATGGCAGACATTTCGGGAACAGTGCCCAATGCAGGTTGCGTGGCTCGTGCTTGCGTTGCACGTCTTGCCCTTCTCCTTGCCCTTGGCCGCCTGGGTGATGGATGAAACTCCGTTCCGTGCGTCACAGCCAGCTCAATTTCAATTATCCTGCAGTTGGATTGGAAAGGGTATGGGATTAAATGGAAGGGTATGTAAGCTTATACAAGAAAACTTCAATGACAAAAAATATCCACCTCTCTTTCAGCTTAATGTTATCTGGTACATAGGATTCTGCCTTGCGGTAGAGATCAAGTGCATCTTGTAGATCGCCCCTGCATGCAATGTTAAGCTCGCTACATTGAGAGCAAAGCAAAATGTTTCGCACTTTTCGGAATGTGCCCTTGCTAATGCGACATAAGCCCGGCCAGTCTTCTTGCGCGACTTAGGTGTGAGCTTGAGCACAATATCGCCATCAAGTTTGTCACGCTCGCTATCAATAGTTAGGCGTGGCTAAAAGCGATCATCTCGGTACATACTATTTCCTTTCCAACTCTTGTAAACGCTGGCGCAACTCATGGTCGAGGTCCTGGTGTCGCTTTATCAGGGGTGTTAGCAGACCGGAGGGCAAGCTAGGCTGTGCAATTTCAAGTGTTTGATCTCTCGTCGTATCTGCAACCTCCGCTTCTTGAAGGGCGCGTTCTTCATCAGCTGCACGCTGACGCTCCATCTCTTCCAACTTCTCTTTCAGTCGGCGTTCGACTTCTGCTTCCACTGCCTTGGATATCTAAAAAAAATTGACATCAGCCGCGTTATCTTAGGCCCTGCGCCGAAGCATTACCTTATCGTTGATATCCTGATCGGTCATCTTGTTGACGTTATATCGTCCTCCAACGATACCTAACCCGCTCTCCCTACGCTTCCCGGTACTGGGGTATGGTGCAGCCTCAGCCATGTGGAATGCGGCTGAAATGCGAGGCATTCGAGATGGACCCGCAGCGCTAGTTATACTTGGGGCAGCATTGCGGGGTGCAATGGAGGCTCGGGGGCGCCTCACAACGGGTGGTGCCACCGTTAGAGGAGCTAGCTTAGGCGGGGCCGGCCTAGGGGCAGAAAAATGTGGTTTGGGAGCCGGTCGAGTATCTGCAAAGTACGTTAGTGGGACGCGAACATGAGCACGCTGACCTCACCTTGCTCATTCACGACGGGTTTGTTCTCTACATTTCGCGTCCGAACGGCAAAGCTATGGATGATTAATGACAGCAGAAATATTTGAGGAAATCTTCTCACTTTAGAGTATTCAAGGTATCCTGGCGAAATTTGATCCCAGGCGCAAGGTTGCAGATTAAGAGCCCAACGGATGAACCACCTAAAGCATCTTGAAGAATCCGAGTTAATTTGGAGTTGCGGTAAGGTATCCGAGTCTGTAAAAGCTCAACTTCAAGAACGGTCATGTGTGCAACGAGAGCGAAACATACAGCCCCTTGATTCAATGCGTGAACAACTTGGCCAAGAACACTTAGGGATTTGTTGATGGCTGCCGACTCTTGCAGTCGGGATGAGTCGTTACCTGTCAACTATGGTTGATATAGCGAGTTAGGTCTGTTAAAAGCTGGAGTTGGAGCGTCAACTCAAACCTTGTTGTTCTCGGAGCCGGCGAGATCGACCAAATTGATCTTTCCATTTAGAACTGACGGTTACAATATAAGCCCACTAACATTTAACGAAGAAAGTGAACCGACTTTTGTTCTGCTGCGTCAATTGGACTTCTAATGTCAAGATAGCGTGTGATCGTGAAGATTCCCTGTTGAGGAGGGTAGACCCCACTGAGCGCTGTTTATTTGCTGTTCTGATGACGAAGAATGGTCAGGCCAGAATTATTCGAGTGTTGAACTATGCATACGTATACAGCTTGTTGAACTCGCTGATATCTTGGACCGGTATTGAAGATAGGTTTGCTACAAAAACTTTGCCGGCATCGTTCTCCCTGACTGGTAACTTAGGGGCCTACAGAAGAAGGAAGGGGTAGGAAATTAACTCTCTTATAGAGCGCACCATCATGAATAGACTGTAAGGGTGTGACTTACGGATTCACGGTCAACCAACAAATCGTAAACCTCATCCCTGTAAATCTCCATGTACGACACGGACAGTGACACATCATGTTCATGCATCTGCTGCTTGTGGTCAAACAAGGCCTTGATGTACGTCAGTTATTGAAAGCGGCCTAACATCAGCTCGCCTACCTCAACCGCTCTAGGGATGACGCCGGGTTGCGCACGAGTTCCTTGCATGGTATGCGTCTTTCCAGATGACGTCACGCCATACGCGAAGATGGTAGCTGTCTGGCTCCACAAGGGACTCAGCATCTAAGCAAGGGGGTGCATTGGAATAACCCACAGCCCCACTGTAGACCACATCGATCAAGGGCCTTACATCCGTTTCGTATATGTCCTCCTGGCGTGAATCATGGCCATAACATGAAGAGAATCTACGGAGAACCGCATCATCAAATACCATCTTCCTCTTGTTCAATGCTAGATACTTACGGGAATTTGAAGACTTGCGAGTGATCTCTAGGGTTGTTCACGCATATTGCGGGAAGACCATCGTCGGTACTAGTAGGAATGATTCTGATGCCGTTATCGCTGAGCTCACCCGGGATGGGCGGACGAAGGCGTGCTATTATCTTGACTCTTTGAACACTTGCCATGAGTTCTTTAGCTTGCTGGCAGGAGACGCTATAAACCGTTGGATTGTAGGTTGTGACAAGGTTCGTTTCGTTGTTCAGTGGCTTCTTAGTTTCGAACGTAGTCACGTGACCGCGTTGCACTTGGCCATGGGATGCCGTCTCATAGAGCTAAGCTATAGAGCTAACCTGCGTCACGGTGGTCAATCACTAGCAGCCCACCGTACATCCGTCATGCGACGACCATCACAATTAAATCCTAGTTCGAGTCCGAGGCAATCAACAGATCGAAATGTAAGTTGAAACCAAGTGACCAGTCGGAGTGCACACTTGGTGGTAACCCGCTCTACTGGCACATTGCGGTAACCGTTCTAATTGCCCGCGGACAATTTCTGCGCGAATCTCATGCCCCATGCAAGAAGGTCGCCTAATGATCATTTACCGTTAGCTCTGATCCTTCCAACAAACGTATTCTGGACGACCAGTAATTAACGTTCAATCCGTTCAATCCGCGTTCACTGCGAAACAATTCCTGTTCTATATCCGTTCCTCCCAAGGCACTGGCTGGTGAGTACTGAATCTCATTTTTTTGTTGCCCATCGCTAATTCCAACGGCCTACACCCACCTACTTTTTTTCGTCTATTCTTTGTGCCCATGTCCACGTTTAAGTATCAGATCTTTCCAATTATATTGTCAAACATTCATTCTTGCACGACCGTGCCTCTCGTCGACCCAGCCATTACTGCATCTACCGCATCCCCCGATCTTCCTGCCCGGTCTAATATGGCAGACAACATCTCATAGTAAGAGGCCAGCCTTCGTGATAGGTTCGATTCATCAAGGAAGAATCAATAGCCTCGCGCAGACCTCGACGAACGCAACGGCCTAGAGACTATCGGCAACGGTTTGGTCTCAGAGATTTTCTGGGCTTTCTGGGAACTTGATTTAACTGTCATGGCAGCAACAGCAGCAGCAGCAGCGGAAACAATGGCTGCAGTGAAAGCAGCGATTGCAGTACTGTACCAGCATCGCTTCATACAACCCCTTCGGGGGCGAGGCTGTTGCTGAATGTGGCAAGAACACGCTCTTGACAGTCGCCCAGGATCTTCCGCAGACTTGACATGTTCACAGGCTCAGGTGTATGCTGCGATCGCCTGGGAGTAATTACCTTCACCTAGTGTGGCCCTGGTTAGTAGGGTGGCTTTGACTCATACGACCCCAGCGCCAATTACGAGCCCAGAATCATTGTCCTCAAACAGTGTCTTTAGGAGAGTCCCATCCGTACCAAGAGATCTTGGGAGATCTCCAAACGGCCGGGGGTCTCGAACCATCCAGTCGCTCTACGCATGGTGAATAGATGCCGTAAGCAATTCTCGTTATTAGTTCCGCCCTGTCAGCGAGCCAGCGAGCTCATTCGCCATTGTCCGCAGGTTGTGATCACAGCCCTGAGTACCTCAGCAAGGGTGACTAGGATGTTCATCACCGTTATATTTATCTTAGTGAGCTCGATTTCTACAGCCCTATAACGTGATCGCAGCCCTTGGTGTCTTAGGTCGCACGCTCGAGTTTTAAAGATGCAGCCTGATATGAATGCATTTATACCTATCAGGGTCTATTCACCCTATCTGATCGATTCGGCTTTGATTTGTTCATGGCGCCATCATTTGAGTGTAATGAAAGCATGGAGTTTGCAACCACTCACACTTCAATAACCTTCAGATGCGACGCGCGACATGAGACGGTGTCAGAGCAAGTACCAGAAGGCGACCTTGGAATACTGGGTATGCTCACTAGCTACTGATGCACCTCGATCTAGGCACATTTCAAGAGCGAGTTCTGGGGGTTAGAGTAGATCAGGGGAGATTTCACACGTCTCAGCGACGAGGTCGGATAAAAGGTCATCTGGCAGACACTAAAACAGCCCCTTGACCGGCATCGCAACGACACGCTCGAAGTCGACCCTCTCAGTAATTGAGAACAAGGCGAAAACTTGACCATGAGGTGGAAATCCGACACTAGGTGACGATTGCTAATCACGGGTACTAGTAGCATCTTCAAGTATCTCTGCTCTAAATCTCAAGTTCCGATGTCTGACGTGTTGGTACTAGTAGTTCTGCAGACATGATACTGTACATCTTCGTCTTTCATTATGCGCGTTAGTCATCTACTTACGGTGAGCAATCTCTCAGACGACCAACTCGTGGACATATTCCATAGGTAATTACTTGATCATGATCTACGATACAGTGGTGGTAATCTACAGCAACATAAAAAAAGACGATACTAGTACTAAATTTTAAGTGGTGGTGAGTGTTTGTCTTGCTCGCGAAAGTACATGCCATATGAGTCCCGGAACATCGTTCGCCTGGACACATGAATCGACTGCATTGGCCATGTCTACCTTGTCCAAACCCTCAACACGAACATCCGCCAGCTGCTGCGTATTGGGAAGAAAAATAAGGACGATCGTGATAACTTGAGTCTCTGTCTTCGCAGAGCTGTTCGGGGGGTCCATTGTATATGAAAGCACCAACTCATTCTCCGAAACATATCGCGATGATTGCAGATTAAGGTAAGCTCGTTGAAGTGCCAAGGATGATGTGTACCTGCATGGGCTCTACTAAGTTAAAATGCCCTCGGACAAGCAAAACACGACGCACCAGTCACATAGTTCAACGGCACGTCCGTCGTCCGCCTCAACTTTGTGTGTTGCCACCTTCTCCAATTCTGCCTTCTCGGACCGCAAGTGGTCCATCTCAACTGTTCCCCCCTTTATTGCGTCCTTTACGCGTGCAATCTTTTCATTGACACGTTGTGATTCATCTTCCAGCATCTGCATTTCAACGACTTGAGAGGAAAGTCGCTCTTCCGCTACAGGAATGGTCAGGCGAGGGGAGGGGTGAGCTTGGCGCAGGCGGGTGATTGCAAGTCTGGCGTCGAGAATGCTTTGCGTCAGTGCAACAGCTTCAGAGGCCAGGCCCTTGGCCTTGAGATAGTCTGCACACTCTCAGTTAGGTGACGCAAATACTATCGTGATCAAGACCCTTACCTCGCTCTACGTGTGGCGCAAGATTTCTGATGTCAGTGTGCCTTTGAGCGAGCCTGGATTTTGCAGCCTTCAGGTTGTCTTTCTTGACCAAGTTGGTAGCTTGCAAAGCATCGTTGGTCTCCGCTGTGATCATGGGTGCGTCGTCGTTCACAATGGTTTTCATGTATTTATCTTTGGCATTGCTCTCGAGGTACTGGAACTTCAGCCTGTGCATGAAGGACTACGACTGGTGATGAGTATAGCGGAGTGCATACGAGTGAAAGAATGCAAACCATGTAATCCGAAACCTCAGCTGCCAAATTATCTGGTGTATTTGATATGCTCCCGGATCCACGACGCCCTAACGCATCTTCACCTGTTTCAAGAGTTCGAGCGTTAAACCGAGCCTGAACGTCACGGATGCGGAGATGGGCAGCATCAAAGGCTGACTGAAGTTGTTTGGAGGAATCAATGCTGGAGAATTTGGGCCCAGCTTCTGTCGGAATGGACATGATAGTACTTGCGAGAAGTCTGCGATAGTTGTCTCTTCGGATCTACGGTATCTACTCATTTTCTATTTAATCAACAGACGCGTCTCAAACACGGGATCACGTGGTCGTGACAAAGGACACGTGATCACCCTGCCCCGAATTCCCCAAAGCCGCAAAGCCTTAACTTACGACTGCCTTACGACCAGATTTTTTTGGTCAGCGGCTGAGGGATGGAAGGCATCTGAATTTTGTTTTCTCATTGCACAAGCAAGAAGAAGTTTCGTATCTGAGATCTAGCGCAGGTCCTCCCCGCCGAGAGATTTATCCAGGGATGATGCCAGCACCACCAGGACTTAAGCATTAGAAGGTCCCTATATATTGTTTGTTGAAAGGAGGTAAAAGACACAAGGAGTCTAAGTGGACCAGCTAGCTATGAACCCTCCAGAACGTCTCGCCGAGGCGCATTCTGGAAGTAGTGTTCGCCAGTCATCCCTCCTCTCGGCAGTTTGCCAAAAATTTCTCGCTTTTGTTCGTTTGTGAGCCGAGCATTGAGGTCGACATATGGTCGAAGCTGACCCGGGGACGCGTAAGGCGTAGAGGGCCAAGATGAGGAAAAGTCAGGACGCACCGGAGAAGCGTTTATCTCTTCTACAGGAGGGGCTACGAAGAACCGCACTTTCTCGTCCAAAAGCCTGTACTTTGCTTTTCCTCGGACTACATGCTTTCCTGGTGCCCCGGTGCGGCGTCCACCAGGAAGGTACGCCTGCCGTGTCCCTGTTGTCATCAAATGATTCGTTCAGCATAAGTGACAAGACTTTTCGAACGGTAATGTACCCTTGTAATAGTCTTTATTTCCGCGCTTCGGGGTGAGCGGAAGCCGTGATGCCTTTGAGAGGCGAACAAACGTAGGGAACATGGATGCTGAGATCTGAGACTCGGAATCGGCTACGGACGGACACCGGCGCATCGTCTGCGGGAATGCGGCCCGTCAACGCGTCAACGGCAGCGTCCGTTCCGAGTCATTCCAGCGCCCGCCTCTCCACCAAGGAGATGTTACGCTGGACGTCCTCATGCACTTTGCGTGTTACAGCACCTCTCGCTTGGTTTTACAATCCGTAAGCTGTATACTAATAGCGCATGGCAATGTTCGGTTGGCCGACACAAACTGTCGCCGTGCTCAAAGGAGTCGGGGTTAATTGTTTCAGTTGAACCTCATGGCTTTTCCATTAGTGTCATTCTTTTGCCCCCTCAAAACCGATCCGAGACCGTGCTCGACCTATTATGCTCTGAAGCCGCGTCCCCGTCCTTGATCGGCTAGGAAAGAGAGAGACACCTCCGAGTCTACTTCCGAGAAGGACGTTGGACTACGTCTCCGAGTCTTGTCTGGTTCTTCACTCTCACCAATGAACAGTAGTGACAATTTTGGCATTCCCTTCACAGGTTTTAGAAACAAGGTATCTCGTTGTTGCTGCGGTGCGGTAGACAGATGACAATGTGCGAACAACCAAGGCGCGACGGAGTCTCCTTAATCTGGACTTTGGCCCGACATTGACTTCTTCCAGTGTGCCAGTCGAACACTGTATACTGACAGTTCGACGGCCATAGTCACGGATCGCGCAATACATCGTGGTGCCATGATGTGTGCGATTGTAAGCCCTCTTCCTGGAAGCTGCAACCTTGATTGTTGACTTTTTTGGAGAGCCCCAACTGGCAAGACTTCCGGTCGCACAGCTTTCTGCATGACTTGACCATTTATACGGACTGCTAAGGCGACGCCCTCTGCTGCGACGAATGTAATTGTGAATCACTTCGGGAAGCGATGAAATTTAGGTGCAATATGATTCCTAAAGCTCCTCGGACGGCAGATGCTTCCTTATCACTTTCGCCGCCTTTCTCGCGATTTTTACCCTGTATTCATCCGAGGGACGAAATAGGATGCGTGCGGCCATGATACTGCCAGCTACCCGTTGGAGCCGACGATACCCAGCGCGACGTACTCCACTTTACCGCCACAAACCAAGTTTCTTCATATCCCGGGTCCCAACTGAATAGGCGGAGATTACGTCTTTTTTTTTTGCTGCGTCTAACAGTACATGAATGCGGCCGCATCGGGGAACAGATTCTGAGGATTCGATTATAACGCACCAATGGCGCTATTTTTATCCGCTAGATGGGGCTCGGTATGCAAAACTCTGGTCACCTTCTGCCCTATTAACGGTTTCGTCCGCGCCGTGTCTACGATTCCCGGGATGTAACATCGCTGAAAGATACCAAGCTTGTTCGAGCAAGTGCGGAAAAACTTTGGTCTAGATGGAATTCTCCTCTTGCCAACTTTCTGCTGCTGTCGGGATTTGAGGCCCTTGCGCTCAGGCTTGGGTACTTACGCAGTACATCCGCTCCGCTTCTTTTCCGATTGGCGGCTGCCTAGACGAGACCCTCTGGAAGGCACTGGCGAGCACAGACACTCACACTCGGTTTTTGTTCAGACCGGATTAAGGACCATATTCTGCCTCAGGCTATTTTCATGGTTACTATAGGAGACCACTGAGTCTCTGACGAACGGTGCAGTCGATTCTGGTTCTCTGGCTTCTGAAACTTGTAGTCGCTTTCTCCTCACCGGATTATACTACGTCTGGCTCGAGTCTCCGGTGTAATCCTCAAGTCAAAAGGCAAATCGTAAATACCGGGTGGAGGGATGTATGAAGGGCGGACCTTGCAGTCCCCGACTTCATCATTGGTCCAAGCAAAGAACTTAGTGCCCTCTGCCAGTGGGCTGTCTGCCGAGCATCGTAATAAGCAGGCTAATTACTTCCTTATCCCGCGCTGCATGTCGTCTCATTCCGTTCTATTGTTGTCCTCTGCCCAGAGGATTTCGATCTCAGGAACAATTGGCGGCTTTCGAGCTGGATTGTATGTGTCCGGTCTCATGGTGTCAAACTACATTCCGACTTGGTCGAGGCCACGATTGATTTACGACAAGTCACTGCGCAGGTTTGCCATCGATGATTTGGGCATGTTGGATTCTGCAAATATGGTATAGGTGTGCGATAGGCAGCTGCAGAAGCCCAGAAACCATGCTCTCTCTATTGTTTGTCACTTGTCAGCGTGCCCCCCCCCCACCCCCCCTCTCTTTGTTTGTTTGAAATAAATAAATAGAAAGAAGCAATGTTGTCCATTTCCCCTGTCATGCTCCCGACGATGTTGTCATCTAGAAGTTACGCAGCCTCGCCTTATCACTGCTGAGGCAACCAGTTCTCAGGCGACATCGTCAGATGTGTACATTGCTGATAGATAGCCAGCAATAATAATAATCGGGGCAAGTTTAAAGCCCGTGTATCACATAGGTATCAGTACATCAAAAAGACGTATTTGGTCCACCAAGGATGACAGCTGCCAGGGTCTGTCGCGCCAAAAACGCGGGGTATATTTACGTTTCACCTATTAGGGACCTTCTTCCCGTCATTGGGCTGCGCCACTTCGGACGCCCAGAAGGTTCGTGTGCCTTACTGGCTTCCCCATGCAAATGGACGTTCTGTCGTACTCGTATTGTATTGCTCTGAGGGTTTGTGGCGGTGGCGTTGGATGAGGCAATCTACGCGGCAGTGCATGCATGATAGACGCATGGAGGTACGGCATCATTAGAAAAGGGATCACGACGTAAGGGATACTCTCACGCCAAGTTCGCAGAAAGACGTAGATCTATCCTCTCATAGGGCGACTTAGGCAGAGCGGCGAGTGAGTCCGAGTCCAGATTGATGCAGGTATTACCGGACATTAATATCGGAGCCATACGTATCTGTAATTGCAATATTTCAAATTCCAATATATGTGGCGAGTACATCCGGCGTGCAATAAGTGTCCGAACCTCGGGCATTTGTTGGCCTCGGGCGTATCGATGACAAGGGTATAATACGGGCAGAGACAAGGTATACTGGTTGGGTATATCCTACTGTGGTGGTACTCTCCGACTTCGATGTCTTAGACAATGCTGTAGTTCCCTGGAAGCACGTTAACAATAAACATTGATGGTGAATGTGATGAACTAACAAATTCGCACGTCGCCGTCTCCGCTGCCAGACGCGAGTAACATTCCATCTGTGCTTAAATCCACGGACGTAACTTTCATTTTACATCAACAACGGAAGTTCGTGCGCCGTCGGCCCACGCACCTGCGTTTCGATGGCCTTGAAAATAAAATTGCGTTTCACCCGTCTGGAGATCCCATATTCTCACCGTACCATCGCGCGATGCAGACGCCGCCCGCAGCATCTGTCCTTCTTGCACCGTTGCGCACGCAAGGACGTAGTCCTATACGACCGTTAGACCTATCCTTGCGCTGTCGACACCCGGGCAGAGCATAATACCTTGTGCCCCTCCAACGTGCGAAGACAGGTGGCATCTGGGGAGCCAAGATCCCAACGTTTCAGAGTGTGGTCGAGGCTCGCTGTGACAAGTCCTGCGCCCTGAAGGATGAAACGGGCGCCATAGACGGCTTTTGTGTGCGCGTTCCACTCTGCTGTGACAATGCCTTCACTTTGTAGGTCCCAGATACGCACGGTTCCGTTGATGGCGCCAGCAGCGACGTGACGACCATCAGGGGACACGGCTAAAGCGCATATGCCGGTATCCGGGCGACTTGCATCATCTCGTACGGAAAGAGTGCGGTTCGGCACAGTTTCCGTGCAAGTGGCGCCAGAAAGCGAGGAAACGTCCCAGACGAGAAGGGTCCGGTCACCTGACGCAGAGATCAAGGTGCGGCGATCTGGAGCAAATTCGAGGGCGTAAACCTCCCTGTGATGACCTGGAAGGGTGTATAACAGGAGGGAGGTGCGAGTGTCCCAAATCTGCACGGAGCTTTTTGGACTGTCGTGACAAAGGACAGAGGTGGAGCGCGCACGCGAATTAGTTTGTCTTCTGAACCGGCAGCGAGGAGCCCGCCATCTGAACTAAAGGCGACGGTGCGAGTGTAATTTCGCCTCGGAGCTTGTGAGTCCACATTGTCGTGGGTAATGGGCAAACTATACACGCGGAAAGGTCGAGGAGAGTTGTGGGTAACGGGTATAACTGCGGGGTCGGTCAAAGGGAGAGCGCGCACATGTCCTGACGTCTTGTAGTTACGTCATAGAGGCACACCATGTTGTCGAGTCCTACGGCAAGGCGTGTGCCATCTGGCGAGAAGCGAACGCTACAAACGACTCTGAAATGAATGCGTCGGAGGAGGATACGGAGGATGTATGGTGAGATTGACCGACTTGTCGTGGGTGAATTTGCATGACAGGTTTATGTCCATGACGCGATGTACGTCTGGGTTAAAGACAGCAAACCAGTCATGGCCCTCTTTGAGAAACTCGGGAGGTACGGTGGCGGGGTCGAGGTCGACGGGCATGATTAATGAACGCGGACGGAAAAGGAGAAGCCGGCGGGAAGAGGGAAAGCGTGTGGGAAAATAGATGCGAGCGAGGCAAGGGGGAGCCTGAGCCTCTGACTGCCTTAAACCCGCCCGTGAACGTCTCTTGGCGCTCTCTCTCTCACCCTCCCACCATGTCTTCCTCCGCTATCTACGCAGTCAGTATCCCTCGCCTACTTTTCCCGCTGTCCCTCTTACCCTTCTCACCCATCTCTTATACAGCACAGGAGCCTTCAACCTACTGTCCCGCCCACTCAGGGCCCCTCCCAACAGCCTTCGCACACCCGTCTCTCCGAATGTTTCGATATCATCAGATCCGAGTTCGATGTCCTTTCACAGGACATCGTTCACCTCCGCAATCAGCGGGATGAATTTGACACCAAAGGTTCGTCCCTTTAGTCTCCTCCCAAACCAGTCCTCCAACTTTCAACTCATCCTTTTATCCCTTATCCAGTCGCCAGTCAAGTCAACGAGCTCAACATAATCCGTCAAAGCCTTTATGACCTCGAGGCTCAACACGGAAAAATACGCCAACAATACGAAGAAGAAATATCTCGTCTCAGGGCAGAGCTTATGGCGGCCCGCCAGGGCGCAACTGGCGTCCCCCCAAATCTCGGCCTCAACGTTGGCCCCGGCGCTTCCGGTCTTCCTACGCCCACCGCCGGCCCCGCCCTACCATATTCAGACCACTTTATGGGAAGACCCCCCCGTGACCCTGCCTTTGACCGCGGCGACCGCGATCGCGACCGTGACCGTGATCGTGAACGGGACCGTGACCGTGAAAGAGGCATTCTCGAAAGAGAGAGAGAGCGCGACAGAGAGCGTGAACGCGAGGCCAAGGAGCGTGAGCGTGAACGCGAAAGGGAGCGAGACCGTGAACAACGCGAGTCCAAGAGGATCAAACCGGATAGAATCAAGAGCGATCGGCCTGGTGGGCGTTCACCTTAATACTTTAGTAGTATCCTGATAGTAATCTCGTGTCTCTTAGAACACTTCAGTCCTTCGATAGGACCCTCCGGTGGTCCCTCCCATCCTCCTCCAAATAGCATTTTGACTGGTGGCCCCGGCTTACCACCACCACCTTCTACTACGACGCCCTTCACTGGCGCTGGCGGTGTTTCTGGACCCGGAACTGCACCAACATCTGTGCCAGCCAATGAATCAACTTCTCAGAGTACTTCCGTGGATAACTCGGCATCTCTTGCTCCGATAAGCGAGAACAGTAGCTTTTTGGATGAACTCGACCCACTGAGCGTTCCTCCCGAGCTTAAGAAAGAGGGTAGCGATTGGTTTGCCATTTTCAACCCGAAGATCAAACGCGCACTCGATGTAAACCTTGTACACACGCTTCATCATGAGAGGTACGAAAATTGGGCCTCCTTACTTCTCGGTGTTGCTGACATCAACACCGCGTGGCGATAGCGTGGTGTGCTGCGTAAAGTTCTCCGCCGATGGGAAGTATCTCGCAACCGGTTGCAATCGTGCCGCGCAAATTTTTGATGCAAAGACGGGCGCAAAGACTTGGTGCATTCGCTCAAGTTCGAGATACCAGCATTTTTTTTTACTAACATTAAATTAGCGTACTCGTCGATGACAAAGCAAACAAGTACGGTGACTTGTACATCCGCAGCGTGTGCTTCAGTCCCGATGGAAAATATCTTGCCACCGGCGCCGAGGATCGGCAGATCCGCGTGAGTCACCTCAAGCTCCTTTCCTTGATCCCAGGTCTTAACAGCATGTTGTAGATTTGGGACATCGCAAAACGGCGCATTCGAAACGTCTTTGATGGGCACACTCAGGAGATTTACTCACTCGACTTTTCCCGCGACGGGCGCTTGATTATATCTGGATCCGGCGATCGCACAACGCGCATTTGGGATATGCAAGATGGAAGCAACAAACTACTCGCAGACCGTGACACTGAGACTGCCGATTCGGGCGTGACGAGTGTTGCCATCTCACCCGATGGGCGCCTTGTTGCCGCAGGTTCGCTCGACAATACCGTACGCATTTGGGATGTGGCAACTGGACATCTCATCGAGCGTCTCAGAGGGCACAAGGACAGCGTCTACAGCGTCGCATTCACACCTAATGGCGAGGGCATCGTGAGTGGAAGTCTGGACAAAACGCTCAAGTACTGGGACGTTGGCAAATTACTTGCAAATGCACCAAAACGTGATCCACGTACAGGGCTTCTTCCTTTAGATCGACCTGGCAGTAGTTCGGTCGTTAAGAAGGAAGGTGACAAGGCATCAACCGCGTGTACGATGAACTTCCTTGGACACAAGGTACGACACCTTCGCTTTCTAGGGTTCAATTGGTGACGTAATGCATGATCAAGGATTATGTCCTTAGCGTCGCGGTGTCGCACGATGGCCAGTGGGTCGTGTCTGGCTCAAAGGATCGTGGCGTGCAGTTCTGGGATTCTCGTTCAGCGATTGTCCAATTCATGCTCCAGGGCCACAAAAATTCGGGTAATTATTAATCTTTTTGTATTCTCTTCATGAGACTCACTGGCCGGATAGTTATCTCCATTGATTTGAGCCCCTCTGCGAGCCTGCTTGCTACCGGCAGCGGTGATTGGGCTGCCCGAATATGTACGTACGGTGTTTATGCGGTCATGCACGCTTACCAACGATTGTATCAGGGAGCTACAACACCGTCTGATCTCCTTCTGTTTCGCCTGTAACACTTGCCTGCACAACAATGTCTCTGCTCTCATTTCTGCGTCTGGCCTTGATACAATATATCGGCCATTTCTTGCTTCCTCTACCTGCGATATCCTTCGGCTACAACTGTTTGCGATGGGTGTTAGGATGCACCTAGAAGGGTAGGGAAATGGGGGCTCCGAATGTAAATAATCTGTCAGCCATATCGAACATGTCTATGTGACATTTCATCGATTTCATCTTGTAATGACAGATGTCATCACCCTATTACTAAGTTGTTGGTTTGCCTTTCATGCTTGTTCTCCTAACTTTCAATCACCTCGGTTGACATGAATACAATAATTCGTTATTGTACAACAACTTGATCAGTATACGGACACCCTAATATATGCGAGGTCTTCGAAAAGGTTTACCTCGTAAAGATTAAAAAGTCTAATTACACGTGCACAACTCAGCTGCCGTTACCTCCAGTCGCATTCCCATTGGCCATCGAGGGCGATACCTACAACCTCCATGGCTGTTGGCTGGAAGTCTTGTTTATAACAGACTGGGCACCAACTCGATACAATCGGTGGGAACAACACTCAGGTTGTCATCATACGGGAGGGCATTGGAACTTGTGGCGATGTCCGAGCAGAAAATTACAGGGTGCAGGGTTCTGTTCGAAAGTGGTGGATTGAAGGGGTGGGGGTGGTCACCGCATCTATAGCACTGCTGCACCTCGGTCAAATAGTTGCAAGCGTACCAGTGCCTACATGTCCTCGACACTCCATACGTGACTCTCCGCTCCGGTTCGTCGGCGGTCGTTTTGTTTCTGGAAGTACTTTTTCTCGAACCCGTTTCCTCGATCTATATTATAACACGCATTTAGTGGTGGTGTGCGGCAGGAAAATACCATCAACGCACCGACGCCATCCCACCTATATCCAGGCATGGTCCCGAACCGGTTCGGGGGAGGCGGTGGGCCTTTGTATTCAGGTTTCCGAGGGCCTTTTGTTCTCTTTTTCTATAGGCGTAGCAGAAGCATCAGTGAGAAAGCGATGAAGAACGCGAGAGGAGAGAAGCGCACCGTCATAAACGCAGAAGCGGGATCGTTCCATCGTTCCAGACCTTTCTGCGCACGATTCAACTCTTCGTCGTCCGCATACCTCGTGAACCCGCTCAGGCGGATACGCTCCTCTTCCTGGCGTCGTTTCTCCGCTTCCTCCCGCTGCATCAGTCCCTTACCCCACTCCATCTTCTGCGCCTCGCGCTCCTCACGCTCGCGCTTCTTGCGCGCCGCCTCGGCCTTTTCCAGCTTCATATCTATCTTTCTGCCAGATGCATCGCGGTAGACCGTCTCCTGTGCCGCGGCCATGGCCTCATGGTCGCCGTCCGCGTCGTCCTTTTGCCGGCCTTGGAAGGTGGGAAGCTGTGTGCGTAGGTCCTTTTTCGTGAGCAAGCCGCCGCGGAATGCGGGCGGGGCCTCTTCGGTCGTCGTCTCCACCACGATCGGTTGTTCGTCTGCTGCCGGTGGGGGCGTAGGCTCCCGCACGGTGATCCAGCCCGGTCCTCCCGCCTCGCCGCCGCCGCCTGCTGGCTCCATGCGACGCTTCTTGAACGCGCGGTCAGACGCGACAACCGCCTCAGCTGTGTCGTCTTCCTCGATGCCCGTCGAAGTTGCTGCGCCGCCCCAGCCCCCGTCATCGTCCACGATCATGGCACTCCCGCTTCTTGCCGTAGGTCCAGCGTCGTCGGGCTTTTGCTTTTTCTTCTTCTTTGGGGCTGTACGAGATAGGATGGCATCGGCTTTTGGGCCGGACATGTACTTTTCAGCCAGATATGCTTGCATTGAGGACATGGTGATGATGTGTTTTGACGGGGTTGCGGTTGCGCGTTGGACGAGTTTGTGACGAGGGTGTGTCACGTGTATAGGCACTGGGCGTCATCCCACCCTTCCGACTTGTTTGTCCATCAACTCAACTATGCATGGTGAGTAATCCTCGTCTCGGTGCCCTATGGAAAAGAGGACTCTTATGCCATTCGTAGGTCTTGTGTCGTACGACGGTGACGAGTCACAAAGTGATTCCGAAACGACCAACGACCTCAAGAAAATGACCAAAGCAGCGTCGGAGAATGACAATGTAAGAGTCACCATTTCTGGCCTTGCTGTCGCCGTTTCCCTTTGGCTGGCTATTCCCCCATTTGCGTCAGGACTCCGCGCTAAAGCCCGGCCATGACGCACCCACAGAAGGTAGGTCGAGCCCCCATGTCGCTTGTGCCACCGAAGTAAGTCGACGAATCGTCCAGCCCGACGGCCTGCTTCCACTTTCAAATCTCAAATTATCATCCGTCGCCCTGTTCACGCCAAGCCCCATCCCCGGACGAGGATAGCAGAGGATACGGATCCACCATCGTCATCGACCACACAGGCCGAGGCTTCAACTTCTTCAACGCCGTCCGACGATGGGTCAGGCGATCCACCTTCAAATGAACTGACGAAAATTCGCGATCTCCTTCGACCACCACAAATCCTCGGTGTTGTTGATTGGGGAATACCAGCAGCGTCCACAGGACCCTACGACCCGGCTATCGAAGTAATACTGTACTAGTCCCTATCATCTTCGTGTATCTCACAATGCACCTCTCAGGCCAAGCTTGCACAATTTCACGCTTTGAAAAAAGATCCAGATCAACCGAAGCACTTCAATGATTCGCTCATGTCCAATCGCTCGTTCCGTAATCCACACCTCTATGCGAAACTTGTCGAGTTTGTCGACGTCGATGAACGGACTACGAACTTCCCAAAAGAAGTTTGGGACCCTCACGATGTCCAGGAAGATTGGTTCGCTGACAGAATCGGTCCGTCTACCTCTTCAGTCTCATTTGAATTTTCGTGTTGATATCTTTGCGTTGATCCACGCTGCGGACGTTCTCTGTGCCTCGTCCGTTCTATGATATATGTATTTGCTGGAACACATTCCGCGATGCGTTCGGCCCGGACAAATTTTCTACGTCTTGACATGTCTCGCCGTTTACCATTTGTAACTGTAACCAAAGCTGCACAGCAGAAGGCTCGGTCAGGGCAGCAAGAATCGGCACAGTCCTCAAACAAGCGTGCGCGCATCGAGTTTGCATCCTCAACGACATCAGCTCCACAACGAACCTCGGGGACACGTGCAGATGCGAATAATCCCTACCTTCAGCACCACGCGCGGCCAGTCCCAAGCGCGCCACCTCGCAAGGGCCGCTTCAGGACACAGTATGGCATAGGTAGCTTTGAACAAACCAGGTCGGGGAGGCAGTAGTTGGGGTGGTTTTTTGAGTTCGGTGCAATCGCTTAATAACTTGTCTTGCGTGTTGTATTTCTTTGCTTCATTTTGCATAATATCCGTGTTATTTCGGGCTCCCGAGCGCTTGTTTACTCCTACCATGCACTCATAGTCTCACAGCAATGCGACTTTACACATTTCCCCTTACTATCATCGTCTTCTTCCTACATTTTGCTCTCATAGCTGAGACTGCGAACACCGAAGCAGATGAAGTCGCCGTACGTGACTTTTTCAACCGCAGTGGCCCCGCTGGAGTATCCGAGTCTTCACACACAAATAACTGGGCCGTGCTTGTCTGCGCATCTCGGTATTGGTTCAATTACCGCGTACGTGTCGTTGGTATACTGTGCTTACTTTTCACCTGAATTCTCGAGTTAGCATATGGCAAATGCGTTGGGAATGTGCGCTTCTTTTGCATGACCGTCCAGAATAGCGTACCCACCACGTCAAATGCAGGTACCGAACCGTGAAACGCCTCGGCATACCCGACTCGAACATCATTCTTATGCTCGCCGATGACGCGGCCTGCAATTCGCGCAACCACTTCCCCGGATGTGTATTCGCGAACCGCGGGCACGCCCTCGATCTTTATGGCGAAAACATCGAAGTCGACTATCGCGGATACGAGGTCACAGTGCAGAATTTCCTGCGACTATTAACCGGTGTGCTCTCTGCTCTTGTCGTTTCTCGCTTTCTAATTCTTTCCGATCGTGATGAAAATTATACGTCCTCTGTTTTTACTTTCGCCGCGTGCATGAATAGGTCGCGTTGAGCCGTCCATGCCGCGGTCCAAGCGCCTTCTCACAGATGATCGGTCGAACATATTTGTCTACATGACAGGCCACGGCGGCGACGAATTTCTGAAATTCCAGGACAGCGAAGAAATCAGCGCGTTTGACATTGCGGATGCGTTTGAACAGATGTGGCAAAAGAAGAGGTGCGCGATCTCTCGGTCCTCTGCATAAGATCGTGAATTCACAGATGAGTTTCATCGGAAAGGTACAACGAAATCTTCTTTATGATTGACACGTGTCAGGCGAATACCATGTACTCCAAATTCTACTCCCCTAACATCCTCGCTACTGGTTCTTCACGCATCCGCGAGAATTCTTACTCGGTACGCTGTCGACGCTTCTATTTTACTGTAAATCTAACGCCAAAACCCGCGCCAGTATGAGAACGACGATGCCGTCGGCGTCTCTGTCATTGATAGCTACACGCATTTTGTTCTAGAATATCTGGAGGGCATCAACAAGACTAGCACGACAAGCATGCAAGATCTGGTACGCCTTTGGACTGTCTAGTCTGTATTTTCTGTTGACGGCACATGCCCAGTTCGACAAGTATGATCCAGAAGCCATTCGTTCGCATCCCGGTGTCCGCTCTGATCTATTCCATCGACCTCTGGAGCAAACCCTTATCACAGACTTTTTTGGTGGCGTAGCTCACGCGGAAGTTATAGACACAGATCCTACACGCACGCCCTCCTCCCCCGCGGTTCAGCCTTTAGCACAGGTTGACACGATTAATAAAGATGAGCATGGACTAGTCGAAGTTCTGCCTGGCCCCATAGATGGGACAGACGATCTCAGGGTTAGATTACTTAGAGCGTGGGGATCTGTTGGTATAATGGGGCTTCTTGTCGTTCGAGCCGTACTCAGCACAAAACGATAAAGTGTTGCCTATATTCTGTTAGACAAAAAGTACGAGATGACCGACAGGACATTGCGCAGCAGTAACATGACAAGGATGATACAATATTGATCGGTGTATGACCTGGGCGTGAACAATTGGTGATAGTACGGTGTTTGTAGAAAAATCCGCTACAACATTCTCGCGTGCAAGCATACATCTCGAAAGCATGAAGCAGGGGTGGACTCAGAAACCACGTCCCCGCCCTCTACCACGTCCACGTCCCCGACCGCGGTCAACAACGCGGCCACGTCCCCGACCACGCGCATCGTCCTTCTTGCGATTCTTGGGTTTGGGGGCGTCATCCACGAGGAGGGTATCGAGCGGAAGCGAGTCCGGGAGTACAAAATAGCGGATGGTGTTGCCGCGAATGGACAAGGAGTCCAAAGAGACGGGATCGCTGTTCCGCGTCGTCATCTTGACCATTTTTAAATGCGTGTTCATCTGCATGTCGACGCCTTTTGAGGGTTTCGGCGAAAGTGAAAAGGTTGAGCGATGTTAGCCCGTCGCATGGGAGGGACGGATGGATTCACTGTGACGCACCTGTGATTGTCCCGTGTATCACCGATCCATTTTTCAGCTCGATAGTCACAGTCTCGTTATTCAATTTCATCAAAAACCTGGAAATACCAGGGGATGTTAACCGTCTGTGGACTTAAACATAGTACGGGGGAGAAAACGCGGCTGTCGTTTTGGGGCTCGCTATATGGCAACATCCATTGGCGATCAGAGATGGTCACTTACCGAACGAGCTTCATGTTTGAAAAGGCTTTGGTGGCTTACAAGGAAATGCAGGGAGGTGAGGCAGATCTGTGGTCGCTCTCGAATACGACGAGCAAAACCAGCAAAGCGGAGTTCGAATAAGCGCGTTGCCTAAAATCGAACCGTCGCGCACGAACCGTTGGAACACGTGGTAGACTCGATCGTGTATCACATCCATCTCTCGAAACGAAACGAGCGACTCGGTTCAACAAACGGGTGAATGTATGTCAGTATGCTACAGTAGAGTCAGTATGCTACAGTAATAGGGGCCATGGGCTATATCGTATGATCCAATGTCCGGTGAGTGTGGTGCCTGCACGCTGCGGGCGCACGTCAGAAAGAAAATGAAATGTCTTGAAGGAAAGAGTATTTAGTTCCGCCTAAAATGATTCCTGATCAATCAAGGAACTGCACGATAATGTAATGCGGGGAACGCACATATCCACGCGGACACCGTGACTGAATGACTTGTGTCATGCGATAACGCACAGGAAATAAGGGCTACTGTTTTGGTGTTCGTTGTCGACGGGAATGTCGACGGCTAGCGCCGACGTTTCGTGGTCCTCGGATTGACTCGAGGCGAGATGAGATGAGACGTCGAGAGAAATAAATGAATCCATGTTCGTGAGGGAGTTTAGAGGTTGGGTCGTCGAGATTTCGAGAAGGCGGCGGGGGTATTCATAGGGCACGTTCGTTAGAGCGAGTCAGCATTTTTGCTATGACACTTTTTGAAAGAATAATGTGGTGAAGAACAAAAGGAAAGACCTTGGAATTCCTTTCCTTTTGTTCTTGACTGCATTATTCTTTCAGGTCATAGCAAAAATGCGGGCTGTGGCCATAGTCTCTGGAGGGAGAATGTCTTGATTGACGCTTGATTTCGACGTCTAGAGTACAGACCCCTTGCTGTAACGAAAGACGGGAGCGTGAGGTGCGACTCGGACGTAGTATGACTCGGAGGCGCTGGAAGAAGTGAATCATGGGCTCCCCACTGCAGCTGCCACGCAGTGGCCCCGCTGGTGTGCTCCGGGTGATTGGCGTCGCTACTTATCAATTACCAGCCTGAGCGCGCATGCTACTGTATCTTGGACGCATATCAGGGACCAGACGGTGACCTAAATTTAATGGGGCTTCATTCTATTCGCAGATACGGTATACCGCGAAGGTGTCATTACAACTAGGCTTGAACTAGCAGGATGATGATAATAAGACTGTAAAGATCCGAAATAGAGGAAATGAGATGGAACACCAGGTCCCTTGGACCGAGGAAGGTCGCGACGAAGACGCTACGACGACCAGGAAATGGCGCGCAATGCCTTGGTACGGAATTCCTGCATCACAAAGCGCTCATCGGGGCGTGAAAGCTGCTGTATCGCATTCTCTATATGTGGGCCCGTCTGTCCTTCGAGCACATTACCCAACAGCACCAAGACGTCGTCCGTGATATAGGTGGGGTAATCAAATCGATGAACAATTCCTTGCTCAGACGCAACAGCATCGAGAAGGATTTTTTGTGTCCCAAGGGAGTGCCGGTAGTCGCGCCAGTCAGATGTAATGACCCGAAATGTGGTGATGTATGGCTCTCGACTAGAGCTATCTACTGTATACATGAACTGGGCAGTGCGGAGCTGCTGAATTCCGATTTTGAAATAACCAAGAAAAAAGGTGCCTCTCGTCCCACGTCTAGCGATTGAAAATGGTGTAATGGTATCCGAGGATGATGGGAAAATGACTAAGGTACAGTAGTAATGTCGAACCCACTTCCGTGAACCCTGGACGGCATGGTTCATCGAATCTCAGCATGCTGTATGGAAACGACGACGGCGTCCACACGCAGAGGGATTGACGTCTTGTCCAAATTTCACCGTGAGATATCACTGGGGAGGATAGATGAAAGGGGGGTACATGGCATGTATGAACAGCTGGCGGCATGATCGCAGGAGATGAGAGTCGGCGAGTGCATGGATGGGGTGCCAAGAGATGAACTTTGATGAACAGAAGTGTTGCATCTGGGTGCATCTGGGCCATGTGTGGACAAGTCGGGATAGTACCGCAGCAAGGCTTGTTGCCGTCACCAATCCGAACCTGAATCCCATTCATACTCGGAATCAGACTCGCATTCCACGACGAAGCGTACGGCCTGGCCAGAAACCTGGCGAGCGTTGATGAAGGGGACAAATCCGTCGCCGGGATCGCCTCTTCCGAAAACTTTAAGTTCGTTCAGCTCTGGCAACAGCTCCAGAGGCGGCCCTACGTCATCCTGTGATAGAGAACGAGAGAGCCCCCCAACGAGTTCCTTGTCCACTGCAAGGTTCTTGACTTTGCCAAACGATCCAAGAAGTTGTCGCCATTGGGTGTGGTCGACCTCGTTATGCCACTCCGACGACAGGAAATGCCCATAATAATCGAGAGTGAGATGCTCGATGGCGGTGAATAATGGGTTGAGCGTATTGAAAAGTTGGGCTATGGTCGCAACCTGCCAGTCGAGGTGCCTGCAACGGACCGCCATACTCAAAGCATAGCTCCTATCTCCCTCTCGAGGATACGCAGCCACGATAACTGCCCTCTCGTGGAAAGTGAACTTGATACTGCTAAACCTGAGGTCCTCTGTTGCGCTCATAAACTGTAGGAGGTGTGGGACAGCGTAGGTGAGCTGGTTAAAGAACAAGATTTGGAGCTTCTGGAGGAGAGGTGTGTTGATCCGGGCGAGAAGGGCTTCCAAGTAAGCGCTAACACCTTGGAACCCAAACCAGCGGAGGTTCGGAAGTGTGACGTGGGCCAAATTGGGGGTATGCAACAGTTGCCTCTCGACGTAATGGCTAGAAACGGGGCGGTGAAAGCTAATCCCCAGTGTTTCCAACTGGGGCATGAGTGAGAGCCGCAGGAGTAAATCGGAGGGGTGGAAATAGGCAGATGACAGGATATTGTTCAGTGAGAGAGTGACGAGGCCCACGGCGGCAGGCGTGAGCAATGGAGATCCAATTGAGCAGGCAACGTTTAAGACCAGGTGGCGTAATTGTGGTGCTTGAAATGTTCTGGGAAGCGGCAGTATTATTTCGTGCTTGGTATTCGGTGCGATATACAGGTATTCCAGTATTGGAAAATGGTCGCCTATGGCAACGATGAGCCTCTGCAGATTTGGAACGGGCATCCGAAGGCGGATCCGGCGCACTCTATCGTGGTGCTGAAGTGCAAGCAATATGCCCTCTTCGTCTTCAACAGTCACTTCATGATATCGGACAACGTGATCGATGACGAGGGGCAGAGGGGGAGAATGTGCGATCATGTCTGCTACGGGGGTGCCATATGTGCAAACGAGACAGAGACCCAGGTAGGACGGTGACGCCAGTATGAGATAGCGCCATCTTCGGCAAACATGCGCGAGCTTGTACCACCAGCGTTCGCGGTCCCATTCCCCTCCCTGTAAGATGCGTACAGGGTCAACCTCGTCCTCATCTAAAAGGACAGGTCGAAAAAGATAAAATATGTTGATAAGCGCATCATTGTCGAGCGTATGAATAGCTGTAAGACATGACCCGTTGCCACTGATTCTGTCTTTAGTTTCAAGCTGATCATATTCATGGCAAGAGACAGATGCACACCTCCAATGTTGGGCGAGCGCCATTTTTTGAAACATAAAAACTGTGAATAAATGGCTTAACTTTTATGATTAGGACGAGAAAAACTTAAAATTTAGCCAAAATTTATCCCAAACAAAATCTTAAAGATTATGTAACCTGTTTGTAATATGCTGACTGGCTGTCAGCGCGTTTGAAGAATTCATGGACCGCTGATATGATATGGACAGGGACGACGAGAAGAACGCTTATGAAGTCGTCGGTGTTGGCTCTGACGCAACAGAAGCGGACATTAAGAGGGCTTTCCGACAACGATCGCTAAAGACTCATCCAGATAGGGTGCGTGCGACTCGGACATCGCCCTCTCATCTTTGAGCGGTCCGCTCACCTTTGTACACAGAATCCCCACCTCAAAGATGCAGGTCCGTGTTTACTCTTCTAATCCAACCCGATATCGAATCTGATCATTCACCCTCATCACATATAGCGCGTCTTTTCCATGAGCTTACGCAGGCCCATGAACTTCTGCTCGATCCTCTGCGGAGGATGGCCTTGGACGCCAAGCTCCGCATCCAAGAGGCTCGCAAGCAACGCTATGCCAATTTTGACAAGAAACGAAAGGCCATGCTTGAGGAGCTCGAGGAAGCGGAACGAGCAGACAAGGAAGCCAAGTCTGCGGAGGCGACCAAAAAGCAGAAGTATGCCCAGGAAGCCGAACAGATCCGCGACGCCGGCCGACGGATGGTAGAGGAGCGCCAGGCGGAACTGCGGCGACAGCAGGAAGAGGCTGAACGCGCAGAAAAGAGCGCGCAGGAGGAGCTCGAGCCGCCTCCGCTCGGTGCGTGTCTTTCCCCATCGCCGACCTTTGCGCGCGAGCTTACTTTTCTTGATAATGCGCGCGCGCGTTCCCAGGCGAACATGATACCACCGTCCGCCTCAAGTATCCGCTGACCAAATACCCGCATCTAACAAAGACGGACGCGTTGCACACGTTCATGTCCAGCACGTTCGGCCCCGTCGACAAGGACTCCATCGTACTCTCCGTGAAACCCCCCAAAAAGGCGCCGCACAAGCCACCCAAGTACGCGACCGCAGCCGTCCCGTTCAAGACGATAGCGGACGCCCACGCGGCGGTGTGCGCGTCCCGACGCGCGGATCGCGGGCTGGACGAATTCGAGATCGGCTGGATGGGCGGGTGCGAGCCGGCGGTCTGGAGCTGGGCAGAGCGCATGCTCAAGTCGAAAGAGCAGCACGATGCGTCAGCGTCAGCGGCACCAGCGCCAGGAGTGGGTGGAGCGAGGGATGCAGGCGTCGGGGTGCAGGATTATTCTGGTGTCCCCTCGAACTCAGTCGCTGGCTCACAGTTTTCGTCTTTTCCGTCGTCCTTGGTGCGTATTCACGTCCCTTATCCCTTGCTTGCGTCGCCGACAAACCTGACCTCCTTTACAGTCTCCTCCCCCCTCTGCTGCGCCTCAAGTCTCCGCTCCTGGCCTGGATTTCGAGTCGGCTGTTCTCATGCGGATGCGGCAAGCCGAGAGGGAACGTTTGGAGCGCGAGATCCGAGAACACGAGGCCAGCGAGACGTGACATCGTCACTATTGTCTCCAGCGGACCAACTCTGTAGCCGTAGCCGGTAGCTACACCTCCACAAAATCTATAATGTATTTTTTATACTTTCCGTGAATCGCGCTGAATGTTTATGACACGCCTTGACGACAGATCGCGACAAAGTCGGTGCACAGTATTGCGGGAATAGGCATGACTCTTGAACACTGCTAGACGTATGTGCATGTGCAAACGGCTACAAAGTTTGAGGTAAGATTTCCCCCCTTTGTCGGAGGCAGTGTCCGATACGGACCTCGTCAACGCCAACCTCTTCTTGGTCTAGCACGACAGTCGGGCAAAAATGAAAAATGAAACGTGAAACATGTTGATAAGGGAATCGTTATATCGAGAGCATGTGGACAAGTGCGTCATATGATCTACTATTAATGTATCAGTGGCCCGTATTTAGTTACAAGCCGATAAACATAGCGAGAACAAGAGCCGAGGGGTGCAGAGCGCGCGCCATCACGACGGACCGATCTGACTAGTAGATGGGCGTCATCATGGTATCGTGTGCATATGCAGCGCTTAGCGTCCCCTGATATAGGAGCGCTTGTCGGCGGCGGCGGCGGCGGCGGCTGAGGCGCAACAGAGCAATTTGACATTCTTGCAGCACCTCCGCGTCCAGCCCAAAGACTCGTCTTCGTCCAGATACTAGGGCACGCCATCTTGGGCCCTCTCCCTTGAAGCTCCCTAAACAGGCGGCGCACAACTGAAGGCCTACTAATGGATCTCGCGCAAAAATAGCACCTCCCCATTGAACTCGCGTAAATTTATGAGCTTTCGATCGTCTGCGGAGTATACTAGTAGCCGGACTGATCCACTGGAAAAGACGCCACCAGAACTGCGGCGCAGCACTGCCAGCAAGGGCTGAACGCGGGAACAGTCGTATGCGCAGCACGAGCTCGACTCGGAACTGTTAACATATACATACGAGTTTATTTTTGAGCCGCCGAGAGCCACTCACCTTTCTTGAATGAACGCGATGCCACAGTCCGCCTCAAGCCAGATACCCACGACGTTCAAGGCCAGCACGTTCGGACCGAGTACTCTTCTTGAAGCTCCCTAACAAGCGGCACACGAGCCACTTAAGAGCTGTAGGCCACTCCAACTTGAAGCCTGTTCGTGACGTCGCAGAAGCTCGAAACGCTTAGAGTGTGGGAAATCAGGAGGTGATGGCGGTTGTTCCGCTTTCTCTACTGTTCTGATGATCTGTCGAGCCCAGGGCAGGGGCAGGTATTTGGCTTTCCTCATTCCTACCATCCTTTGTGTGTCTTCGTGTACCTTTCCCCCGCTTCATCAGTCTGGCCTTCCTCCTACCACTCATCTGCACCTCAACTCACCGCTCAACTTGAGAGCTGGAGACCGTGAGACGTGACAACTTAGGGAGGCCTCCTCACCTCGCTGGGTCTACAGTCCTAAAACCACACTGTTACCTGTAGTCATACCCCCACAAAATTCATATTGTATTTCTCTTTTGCACTTTTCATAAGTTCTACTGAATTTTCAGGGGAGGGCTTTGGTCGAGTAAAGATGACCCACTTCTCGAGAGACTCCCTTTGAGACGGGCAACTGAGATACAAGATCGTAACAAGTCAGTACATAGTGTTACATGGACAGGCATGATTCTTCGAAATGAAAAAGACGAGTACACTGCAAAAGGTATGTATATGTGCTTGGTAGATGCAGACTTGGTCCATGAAAATAGACGGAGATTTGGGAAAGCTAGGAAAATATCTATATTAGAACGATTTAGGATGAGCATTGATTGGGCTCTCGTACTTGGCTTGTATTATCCTCTTTTGAGTTTTTTGCAAAAAAAAAAAACTTCCCCTGCCTTATCACAACTGCTACCGTACTACCCGGACGGTAGTCACAGCTCTGCAGAGTTGCTCATGCGTTTCAGGGTCGAGCCCGTAACACTGCGAAATCTTGATGTACCGGATTGGCGAAACGCTTGCACCGCCCGCATTCCGCGCCCACGCGACCTGGAGCAACTCGTGCCCGGATATGTCGCGACAGTTCTGCACGCAGAGGGCTTGTAGTCGCGGAAGTAGCCACTGACCAGTCCCGCCGCCTTCGGTGACGTCAGGCGCGGTGGCGAGAACTTCAAATAAACGCGGTCCAAGCACACCACTGGGCGGGCTCGACAGCCCGAGTGCAGTAAGGTCCGGGAGCTGATGTAAGGCACGGACAAACGGGACCAGCCCGACGCCATCGATGTTGCATGAACGAAGGTCAAGTTGGCGGAGGACGGGGAACCGCATTGCACTGTCCGTGGACATGCGTACGAGCCACTGGGTGTTTTCGTCGTTCGAGGCGTCCATTTGTACAGACAGGCGACGCAATGAGGGAAAATGTGCCGACTCGAGGAAGAGGGCGAGGTTGTTGGACTCGACGTAATGGAAGGAGAGCAACTTGAGATTTGGAAAAACCGGAGCAACAGGTGAAGATTGAAAGACAAAATCGGAGCCATCGAGGAGGAAGAGGGCTGATTGAATGCGGAGTTCTTCTAGTGTAGGTGTGGACTTGAGGACGTCAAGAAATTCCTTGAAGGAAAGGCCGATGCGGGTAGAAGAGGCATACCGCTGCTCACGGATGAGGTAAAGGCAACGGAGTGAAGGGAGATCCGTGCGTATGCAGATGAGTGGTGCATGCTCGAGAGTGATCGACGATAAACGGGGACAAGGCTGTGAAAGAAGGACGAATGGTACCTGATCTTCGGAGTCGGACGGGTCAAAGCGAAGATAAAGCTCTTCGAGAGATGGTCCTAGTTTCTGCGACAAATTTCGAACGATCTCGATGCTTGGCCAGTCCGGCACGGACATTCGAAACGAGAAACAACGGTGGAGATGCAGATCGAGCTCTGTCATGATCTGGGACAGTTCATTTGCGACGTCCAGATATCGACAATCTATGTCCAGGAGAAACTTGCAATCCTGCGAACGCTCTAGATGGACTCTGAGCTTGCGGAGGAACGAGGAAGAGCGAGAGTAACTCAGGAGTCGAATGTAGGACCATAGGGACGGTGTCGTTAGGACTATTGAGCGCCAAAGCTGGGAGACGAGAGAAAGGACAGGTAGGAGGTCGCTAGACTCGTGGACGCCAAGTTCGAAGATACGAGCAAGAAGCTCCGATGGGATGCGATTAATAAGCGCGTTGCGCGCGAGCATGTGCAGCTTTCGACTCTGGAGGGCTTCTAGTTGAGATTGCAGGGAGTGTATGTTTTCCTCTATCTCCTTGACTCCGGGAAGCGGTGGTCGTGGGTCACTACAAGAGCCAAGTGAAGATCCGGAAAGGGGGGAGAACGAGAACGACGTACACAGATGGGGGTTCGACGGGATCCTCAGAGTCATCCAAGGGGTCAACCACGATTACAGGCACGTGGGAAACCGACTCTTCCCAAGTTGCGAGGTCATCGAACGAAGAGACGCGACTGAGCATTTTGCAAGCTGAAGGGATGGGAGCAACGAAGGATGCCGTCGGCGGAGATACGCTATTGATCGTGGACCGGGTAGTCGTAGACAAACTCGCCCAATGGGTTGAAGGGGTGTGAAACTGAGATAAAGCGTTGAGTGAGGAGCGGAGCTGTGCTCGAGCTGGTGCAGCGCAGCGTTCACGCTCGACTCGAGCTGTGCAGTCCTCTATGCTTATGCTTACAACTACTCCCGGTCCGGATAATGCCGCCACCCCCACTAATCGAACTATTAGCTTTCACCTCGACGCTGTAAGAGCGGCATCATTACATGCGGGTAGACGACGTGTGGAAAGATGGATCATGGTTATGAGCGATGGCAGACTAGGTTCTACCGATTACACTCCAAAACGCATCGCCCTGATTGTATACCATGCTGAGTTCCGTTATCGCCCTCCCGAATGTGATGGCGGCGTACATTGACAGTACATTGGCATTCGTCAGGCAGCTGGGACTGCCCGAACAATAGAATGTGTAACCTTTCTTTACGCCGGAGACCTTCTAGAAGCTGATTGGGTGTATCGCCTCTCAAAATGATCACCAGTCACTGTGTCCGAGTCAAGATTCAGTTCCTCGACTGTTGCAAATATGTAAAGAGATCTTCTGCGATTCTTTTGACCAAATCGCAGAGGTCGAGAAAAACGGGTGTTCTCAGTCTCTTTACTGCGAAGCTTAGAAAGGAATCTATTTGGGAGGCTTGGCCGCGACGCTGTACTATCACCTGACGAGATGTCAATGAACAGGTTGCCTGGAGTTGCCTGATAATAGTCCCTCCCGCGGTGCGGCGTCGATAAGCCGAAACGTCGTATGCATGGAACCAGAGGCACAAACCAACGAATGCGTACTTACTGCCGTTCCCGGAGTAAGGTCGCGAGCATGAGATAGCGTTCATCTTTTTTTTTGGCCAGTCAGACAGCGGCATCTCCATTTCCCAATGCCATGTGTGCCTAGCCTTGTTCGGATGACGATCGCAATTCAGCAATGCGACGAAGATGAAAAGTGGATGCGATAGTACAACCGAGCATTATGTCGGGTCATTATTCGAAGGCATGTAAAGAGACAGAAAAAAATGGATTAGAACTGGTGGAAAGTCGAAAACATCTTGTCAGGGACCACCGGACCATCAGGTCAACGAGAGAATGCGGGATACTCACCAGCCAGAGGCTTAGCCTATCGCTTCTCGTCCCAAACCGTAATATTGTCATGCTCTAAGCTCGCCTTGTATGCGGTTTCAATGCTCTCGAACAACGCGTCCAAGTCATCCAGGGCACAGAGGAGTGCAGTCAACGATGACAAGTTATCTGGGAGCGAGGTGGAGAATTGTTGAGCAGACGAGCGGGAAAGACGTACCGTACATCTGTATCCGGATCTGTATATGATTCTCAGATGGATGAGGGGCACTAGACCATGGTTAGTGGCGCGGTTATCAAGAGAACAAAAGAAAAGGCCGTGAGAACTCAGAGGCAGAAGCAACGAGCATTCCGTGAGAATGCAGAATTAACCAACATTTAACCACGGGGCCATTCGCCAGCAAGGACCCACATTAGGGATCGCGAAAGTAATAGAATGCAGAGGTAGTAGAAGAATGGAGTCATACAGCATCATGGGAGCAGAGTGACGCTTATTGTTAATCAGGAAACGCAAGAGAAAAGGGAATAAAAGGAGCAGTTGACAATAAGGCCCACCTATACCCACAAAATTCGACCTTTGGACTGGGGACAATTGAGCTAGCTGTACTCAACGAAACGGGACGAGAAGTCAATCACTTTTTCATCAGCATCCAGCGAAGTGCGTTGCCGAGCGTGTGGGTCTCGTTATGGATCTGATAAGTCGCAGCGGACAAGTCCGACTGCGCGCCTGGCATCTAGCGAATTATCGTTACGACACATGACCCAGTGGCGTGATGGAGGCGGTGCGCACAATACGGATTTTTGGAGGAGATTCTGACATGTTGACTCGGACAAGAGGAGGCGAGCAATGAAATTAGGTAACCCAGTTTGACAATGAACGAACAATAACTTTATCGTTCAGGGACACGCCCAGAAGATCTTTCACCTACCGCTTAACTCCCGCATTCGAGGAACAATGCCACCCGATTCTCCTTTGTCGACGACGTGTACACAACGGCGCACAATAGTCCCGCGCTTCCGAGCTGTCTTCTCCAGCTTTACCAATCCCTCGAATCCAGCATTATAAAGGTTCCTTGCGCTATCTCCACATGCATATTCAAGCTTCACCTCTTCGAGACTTGTGTTCCTCCGTCTCTCTCCCAATCTCGTGACCGTCTTTTCTCTTTCGATTCCCTCTGCGTCTAGACATCACTTTCCTATCCGTGACCCGACCCATGTCTTCTTTTGTTCCCGAGCGCCCCACCCTACCCCCCCTGCGCTCCCTCGCGCTCCCGATGCACGGTGTACCCTCTAAAATGGCGGCGCCTGGCGTACACGTACTATGCAATGATCAACAGGTCCGTTCACTTTCTCTTGAGGCAGCGACAGGCGTCTGACACCGCCAAACTGATCACAGCACCCCGCGTACGGCACCTCATATCACCAAGGTTGGCAGCGCACACGGCAGGATTCCGTTTCCTCTCCCTCAGCTTTGCGCGCCCCGTCTCCCCCACCTCCCCCGTCCATCGCCGGTCCCCTCGCATCTACGTTATACAGTTCAACGGCCAGCCACCCGAGTTATGCGCATCAGACGAATACTGCGGAACCACACGTCCGCCTGGTCCTGACCGATTCTCTCGAAACCGCCGATGCCGCTCTCGTTTTATTCTCGACAAGTGCGTCAAACGCGTCGGCACCCAGAGTGATTTCCTCTCCCGATGCCTTGAGTAGCATCAAGCCGGGACCGCCGGTGTTAGTGGTCGGGGCCGCGTTGGATCGAATTCGTCGTCCGGGGACAGTTCTCGGCAAAGGTGTGAGGATGCATCCGTATCGCATCGTACCCCCCACCAGCACGATACCCAGACCACCCATGGCGTCGGGCACATATTATGCCTCACGAAAGTGATGTACACACTCCGAGCCAGGGCCTTGACGGTCCGAAGCTCAAGGCTCGATGCCTTGTGTTTGTAAACAGACCACTGTATTCGTAGCACCGATTATTCACCTGTACAGTAACATGTAGTTTCTCGACATTTTAATCACGGCGGACGCTGTTTCCATGGCTACGGGCTGTTTCGTCGGAAGAATTGAGAAGATCCGGGGATGCATCTGACCAATTCTGGCTTGTTTGTCACACACAAACACCATCGAGGTTATGACGTCGTTTGGTTCTGGGTCACTGGCTCGGCTCATTGGCGTACCATTTAAGGGCCTTGGACGGCACACACAACCTGCCGCTCTCCTCAGCCATGGATGATGATGATGAATATCACCACATGGACCAGATCCTACCTGGCCTCTGGATCGGTGACCTGCACAGCGCCACAGATGGCAAGACGCTCACGGCGAACAATATTCGCAGCATTTTGACCATGATGAGGGGGAGGTTTTCCATCCCAGAGGTACCTATGCTCCGCGTTACACTGACCTATACAATTCATCGTGCTGCATCGACTGTAGACCTTCGTCCGACACCAGATCCCTTTGGACGACATGGAGGACGCTGACGTGCTCAAGCATCTGATCCCCGCGATAACCTTCATACAGGCCGAGGTCGACAAGGGCAGGGATATCCTTATACACTGTCAGGCAGGAACGAGTGGGTGTCTACACGCGTATTTATCTATCTATCTTAGCCGCAACTTTTGCGTTGCAGGCCGCAGTGCCACGGTCGCGGCAGCATACGTTATGTATTCCCAGAATGTAGACCCTAGCGCGGCAATAGATCTCATCCGAAAGGTCAGGCCCAGCATAAAGTATGTTCCATTTGTTCCGAGTTGATTTTTGTTCAACTCGCATAGCCCGAACGCAGGATTTATGACCCAACTCGAAATATTCCACCAAGCTTCGTATAAGGTCTCTAGACGCGACAAAGCTACTCGGATGTTTTACCTTGAAAGGGCAGTTGAAGAAGTTTTGAGTGACATTGTTTCCATATCGTATCTTAACGACTTTATACTGAAGTTCCTTGTAGACGGAGACGGTTCTGTCACGGAAACGGACATGTTTGCCAAGTTTCCGCGCACCCCGACTGACTCAGCACCTCCTACCCCTGGTGGACCTAGGCGGCGCATTCGTTGCAAGATGTGTCGGTAAGACATTACCTCGGGGTTGTCCGGATAGCGACACCCAAGGGTTTCCCCTTCAGGACAGAGCTCGCAAACCGCGAGCACATGCTCGACCACGGACAACTCGGGCCACCGACACCCGCCGTGGCTTTGTCGCCCGCCACTTCAAGACGACCATCTACCCATGAAACTGCTGCCCGTCGGCCCTCCTCATCGTCTTCCCGACGCCCTTCCGGTGGTGCTCTAGGTATGACACTTCCCCGGCCACGTTTAGGCTCCTCCTCTGGTCCAACTCGTCCCTCGCCCCTGTCACCCATTGAGGGGAGTGGTGGTCTCTCGGGCCTGACAGCCACATTCTCCATGTCGGCCCTTGACGACGACGAGGGTAAGAGCACTAACCAGGGTAGCGATCTCTCAATGAGCCAAGCGGCGCCACCCCAGAAGCGACGGAGTAGTTCATTCGGGAACGACCTCAGATCTCGCTTACTCTCCGGACTTTCTAGCATTCCCAGTAACTTGTCAATGTCGGCATTGGATAGCGATGACGAGGAATCTGTGGGCTCTACGACAGCACCATCAGTTACTGCATCCACTCCCAGAACGGGCAGTATTCCCACCACGGTCACAGTTCCTTCTCCATCTCTGAAGTCCGGAACTTCTGAGACGATCCCGGAGAATCGAGATTCAGCCCCAACTACGGGCAAGAGTCGTCCGCTGGCAATATCCACCGCATCCGCAGGTGCAGGAACCCTTCAGCATGGTGCAGACCTCGCAGCGCAGCTCCATGCGAATCCCAAGCTAGCTGCTTTACGAACCCCCGGCGGCTTAGCTATGACGCCACTCAATACCTCCACACGGGCGACCGACAAATCCAGCATAAGCCCGCCTATCCTAATGAATCCAAAGTGCTCTGGATATTTTGTCGAGCCTGTGGGTTGAGATATCCTGAGTTAAAAGTCATGGGCTCTTACTTTTCTAGATGAAATGGATGGAGTTTTTCCTAGATGAAGGACAATTGTCCGGGAAGATAGTTTGTCCAAACAAGAAATGCGGCGCAAAGCTGGGGAACTATGACTGGGCCGGTGTTTGTTGCAATTGCAAAGAGTGGGTAGTTCCGGTGCGTCCTACTCTCGTGACTGCGTAGCCTGGGTAGCTAATAGTCTTTCATCTATAGGGCTTTTGCATTCACCGATCCAAAGTTGACGAGATTGTATGATTGGTTCTGTGTACCCGTTGTTCTGTGTCGTCTTGCTTTCCGACGAGTTCGATGTTACCTCTTAATCTGTTTTCGCTTCTCTCGAGTCATCCATACTTTTACATCATTTCTTTCACCCGTCGCACATTTTTCACACTAATTATCCGCACGCGGCAATTCTTCGTCCACGTTTTGAACCTCTATTCTTCCAAGGCGGAGTGTTTAGCATGTCCACCAATTCTCTCCCGAAATACGAATCAGTGTCTCATTTGCTGATACACTTACCGACCGGGCATATGAATGTTGATGGGCGTCAATAGAACAATGAAGCTCAACGAGCATGGGCAAATGCCTCTTCAAGGTTTTTATTTCGCATCCTTCAGTCCATCGATTCTCCTGAAATGGATGTACGGATGCCCTGGTTTGATTGCCCCGACATACTGTACCTCCCTCTTCCAATCACGACGACCTCCCCACCATCACAAGAATTGGCCTCATTCTCGTATCTATTTTTAGCTTCTGGGACGGACTTCCTCCGAAATCTTTGCCCTTGCCAAGTTATCAAAGTGAACAACGGGCATGGGTTCTATCTACCTTGCGTCTGCGAGCAACAGTATTAGGTTCAAATCGCGTTCTGACTGCCTTTTTTGAAGTGTGGAGTACTTAGTCTACTCCTTCCACCTTGACATATCTCTACGACTCCCTATGGCGTAAGAGATGACTCGGAGACACGGCGATGGGCCCCTTAATCTCAACCACCCGAACGTACATGGGCTAGGCGAGAGGAATCAAGCTGTTTAAACTCCTTGCAGTTGGGAACTAGTACGCTCACTTGTTCTATATTTCTTAAAGTACGGAGTCATAACAAAGCCCCATACCCAGTACGCATGTCTTGGTTCGACTTGTAGACGAGCGGAGCGGGTCCAATGCTGGCTCATACGTCGTCATGAAAAATTTAAGCCTGAGAAAGAGCCTCGAACAGTGGGTTTTCGGGAGTATCCGCCCATATGGGACACAATCGATCGAGTTGGTCCGACATTCTGTTAGATGTCCCCATAGCCCTTGGCGATGGAACGTATGGAACACCAGCCACTGGGGCACACATGCCCGTTGAAGCAACGAGCGTCCCCCATGACGCGAAACGGGCGACAACTTGGAAGTCACTGTCTGTGGCATCCGTGATATGCCAGTGGTCACCACAGTGACCCGTGTCGTTGGTGCTCAGCTGAGCAATTAATCTGTCTTCTCAGTCACACCCCCATGACGAGATACGGGTGGCGATAAATATCACGGATTCTACGTAATTGCGGGGAGAGGACGCTCGTTCGGAGCGTGCCATGACGTCGAATGACACGTTGCGCTTTCCTTCCACCCGTCGCCCCCTCTCTCCCGCACTACTCTCGAAAATGCAGATCTAAGCGCGAAGCCTTACGGACTAGTCCGTACACCTCGTCAAAGTCAATCGTCCGATTCAGTGATCCGCACCTCCGAGGAGCGCGAACCACGGACGTCGTTGGGACGCGAGTTATAATTCACGAGTCAAAAAAAGTCGATAGAATTGAACGTCGCTGTCAATTCTATCGACCTTTTTGATGATGGGAGAGAAGAAGAGAGAGACAGGTGGTCGCGGTTTCCACCATCCCGATTTGTCCGCCAGCCTCGGACATTTTGCGATCCTCTCTTGTTTTCTTTCTTCTTTCGCGGATGGTGTCTGGCGCGCGCTCGAAGATGTACGGAGGCCCGATTCATACACATCTCAGTGGATGCTGTAAAAAAATAGTCGAAGGCCGACCAATCGCCACTTGACACCCGTGCCAGTCAGTGCCCTGTTTGTCATCGCGCCATCGTGCTCGCTCTTCTGAGCTTCTCGATGGGTCACACTCCACTAGTAGCTGAAATCAATCCGTCCTGTAACACCCCCGCCACATCTTCTGACATCCACCTTGTTGCGTTCGTCGCCTGTATCGCCGCCTTGGCCTTTTTCGTCCCGAATGCTTTTCCCAGCATGTTGCGCGCCTGGAAGACTGGTGTGGGCTGCAGAATGAGTTTCGATGAACCCGGTCGATGGAGCGCGAGGAAGTATCTGTGCTCAAAAAAGGTGAGTACAGCATCCTGTGAGAATCAATAACACGTACTTGCTCCCTGTCCCATCGCCTCCGCCCTTGGCCGAGCCAGAGGATTCGATAGTGTCCGTTTCTCCAGAAAGAGTACTCCCTTCCTCTTGTTCCCTTACGTACGTTAAAGGCGGCGCTTTTGTGAGGTACGAGACAAGGAAAGCTCGCTGTGCGACAGACAACAACGCATATGAGCGAGGATCAGGACTTGACTTGAAAATGGCCGGGGCCAACCTGTGCGTCGGGCAGAGTGGACTTGTTTGAACGTTTCTTACCTGCTCGTTTCGAGGTGACGGAGGTGCTTTCCCGGAATGTCATATTGCCCAGTACTCGCTGGATATGGGTAGAAAGAAGGTGCGTCTACCTGAATGTATAGGTCCCCATGCCATCTCATGGATTTATAGGCTTCCTCGGGCAATACACTAGCCCTTCAAGTCGACGGCGAAGGTAATGTTCGCTACGATGCCATCGCACACCAAGGACAGCGGCATGGTAAGCTGGTTCATCCCAATTCAAGGACATCGTCCCGTTGGCATACAGAAAGGATATTGACGAGGAGGATCGCTCGATGGAGCGGCCTTCTAAGAGAGGACCCGAGCTGCATCACCAATGGAAAGATCAAAGCAGCCCAGCCCAAGAACGTGCCTGACAGTCAGGGAAAGACGTCATTTATTCGATACACTCCCGGTCAACAATCGGGGGTCGCCCTTCATCAAAATGACCGAAGTTGTCGAAGACCCACTCGAGCCTCCACCGCTCCACGGTTCACCATAAAAAGATTCCTCGTGGACTTCCAAGCCCGCCGCCGCCAGTGCTCCGCAGTCCACCACGGAAAGCAACGACTCGGACAGGAACAGAAGGAATGGATGATCCATCCGTCGATATCCAATGGGAAAAACAAAAGGGTTTCACCATTCCTTTGGACAAACGATTGACATCCGATGGCCGTGGTATACAAGACATATGTGAACAACAGTGTTTCCCACTCTGAGCTAATTCCGAGTCCTCCAGATCAACGATAACTTCGCCAAGTTCGCAAAAGCACTTTATATCGCTGACAGACACTCACGAGAGGGTGTCCGTCAACGTACCTTGATGCAGCAAAAAGTCGCCCAAGAGCCTGAGGAGATGGCAGCCAAAGAAGAGAACCTGCGCCTTTTTGGCGTGCACGAGAAGAGCGTGCTAGTAGTATCGCGCCTTCCCGGCCCGCCGCTGAGACTCAAGCTACGATGAAACTTGCTGCGTATGGGAGCGACTCCGGAAGCAGTTCAGGCGATGAGTCTGAGGAAGAGGAGGACTAAAGTGTGCGCGGCGTGAGCGCTAGATGCGCATGAACAACATGGTACTGAATGGCGTGCCAAGATGCTGGCGCGTCAACAAAACCGTGATATATCGGAAAAGACTGTCTTGGGTCTCGCAAAGCCGACATTATCAAAGGAGTCCATGCTCGACTCAAAGCGTACCACTTCTGTGCAGCTCAATAATTTCCTGTCCCGCTCCAGCCCTGGCGCCGGCTCTTTTTTGTTGGTTCATTGTCTTAACCTTAACCTTAGGCCACGGTAAGTGTTGGTCGTCGGTGGGAGGACCTCTTTCACACTCCTATCGAATCTCGCTTACTTGTCCGCAACCCTCAAGGAGACGTACAGTATTCGTAGAAGAGCACAAAATGAGTCAAGACCAGGCGGAGCAAAACATTCAGATGTGGAAGGTCAAGAAACTCATCAAGAGCCTGGACTCGGCTCGTGGGTGCGTCGCTCCCCCCCTTACCCCTTACTGCCCTGGGCTACCAATGGTGTTCACTTTTTTTTTGAATAAATCTACAGTGCAGGCACTTCCATGATCAGTTTGATTATACCTCCCAAAGTAAAACCCCCCTCTGGCCCTCCATCTCTTGCTTTACCTACACCCTTCTCTGTAGGATCAAATTTCGCGGGCCTCCGCCATGCTTACCCAGGAGTATGGCACAGCCTCGAATATCAAATCTCGTGTAAATCGTCTCTCCGTGCTTGCCGCCATCACCAGTACGCAACAGCGGCTCAAACTCTATAACCGCGTGCCCCCCAACGGCCTCGTGTTGTTCGTGGGCACGATCTTGACTGATGAAGGAAAGGAAAAAAAAGTCTCTTTTGATTTCGAGCCTCACAAGCCCATCAACACGTACGTTCCTCAGACCTTCTGTTGGACATGGCTAATGATGGGGGCCCGCATAGCTCACTATACCTCTGTGACAACAAGTTCCACACTGAAGCACTGTCCGAGCTACTCGAGTCGGACTCTCGCTTTGGCTTCATCGTCATGGACGGCAATGGGACACTTTTTGGAACGCTCGCCGGAAACACGCGAGAGGTTATTCATAAATTCACCGTTGATCTCCCGAAGAAACACGGACGTGGTGGTCAGTCCGCGCTGCGTTTCTCACGTCTGCGTGACGAGAAGCGTCACAACTATGTGCGAAAAGTCGCCGAACTCGCCGTTCAGCACTTCATCACGAACGACAAGGTCAATGTCACCGGCTTGGTTCTTGCCGGTAGTGCGGACTTTAAGACCGAGCTCAGTCAGAGTGACATGTTCGATCCTCGCCTTGCCAACAAGATCATCAAGGTTGTCGATGTCAGCTACGGTGGTGAAAATGGCTTCAATCAGGTGTGTGTGACCGTTACCCCTTCCCTCCTAGTGAATCGGCATTGACCTCGTGCCATCTAGGCTATCGATTTGGCCGCAGAATCTTTGGCCAATGTCAAATTCGTGCAGGAGAAGAAGCTGATCCAGAAGTATTTTGATGAGATCAGCCAAGATTCAGGGAAATACTGCTTTGGTATTGCTGACACTCTCAAGGCACTTGAGCTTGGCGCTGTTGAAACGCTGATCGTTTGGGAAAATTTGGACATTACTCGCTTCGTCCTTCGTAATGCGGCTGGAGGTAAGAGTCTTCGCGACACTCACCCGTACGATTCGCTAATTCACCATCTAGAGGAGCCCATCGTCCATCTGAATAAGGAACAGGAAAAGGACCGTGAGAAGTTCATCGACAAGTCAACTGGCCTTGAGATGGAACAGGCCCAAGAGCCACAGCCCCTGCTTGAATGGTTCGCCGAGAAATACAAAGAATTCGGCGCGAACTTGGAGTTCGTAACCAACCGGTCGCAGGAGGGCGCGCAGTTCGTCAAGGGGTTCGGTGGCATCGGCGGTCTGCTGAGATACAAGGTCGACTTCACCAACTTGGCCTCCGCTGATGACGAAGAAGACGAGTTCTACTCTGACGACGATGGCATCTGACGTTTTGGTGGGCTCCTTCGCGGGGCCTCGCTCGGGGACGACGGTAGGGGCACGCCCGGCGAGGCGGAGGGGGTGTGGAGTTGTGGGCAGAGTTGTGGAGACCGACGTGGATGCCAAACGCATTGTATGGGTGGGGAAGTTCTGCAGAGCCGTTCAGGCTGGAGACCTCTCGTAAGGGAAGATGGTGCAACGATATCCACAACATTCTCCTTGGCGATAGTGGCATTTATACAAATTGTTATCGTGAGCTCAGGTACGCGTACATTCCTCTTTCTCCCGCCGTGGCCATCCAGCTGAATGCGCCCTCCAATTTAAGGCTCAACAAAGGCGCTGATCATATCAGGGTGGAAAATAGAGGATTGGGTGCGTGGGTGGTTTCCCAGACGTCCTTCTGAAGCGACGTCTGGTTGAAGTAGGCATGTGAGTTTTGAAAGCAAGTCGGTATGAAGAGCACATAAGACACTGTTATTCCAGAGCTTTGATTCGTTGAGGATTTGTGTGGACAGACTTTGCTGAGCCGCGACCTTCGCTAAAAGTATGATTTCACGCCCAAATAAGCTGACTTTCCCGAGGTTCCACCATTGCGACGACGCGTGCGTTCACCGTCGCGGCGGGTATCCCAACACAGGTACGCAACCAAGGCAGTCCCTCTCCCCTGACCGTACTCGCGACCCGGACTCGGTCAGCATCGCCTCGACCGCCAGCGGATCAAGCACCGTCTCGGGCGCCGTAGCTCGATAACCAACACCGCCGCCGGGTTCGCTCAAGCACAAGTCAGCGGCCTTGCCTCGGTGCTCGTTCCCACTCCAGTGGAACCCCCCGTCGGCGTCTTACACCGCCCTCGTCTCCGCCCCACTGCAAGGGCCCTGCGGTCAAGGGTTCGCTTGCACTATCTGGCCACCATGCTGCTGCCTCGCAGTTATCTGTCGACTCGGTCTGCCAAAGCTACCCTCTCCTTCGCCCTCGATGACGAAGCGGACGGTGCGGATACCGACACTGGATCTGCGACACCCGACGTGCGAACCCACCCTTCCTCTGACTGACTACCTTGTCAAGCATAGCCCCTACTTCCAAGCTGGCTTTGGTTTAATGGTAAAAAAGTCTACGCCCATGTTACTTCCATCCCTTTCACGCCCTCTATTAACGCACACGTATGTGTCGGCGGCTACGCAATGCAGGGGTCGGCTTTTGACCATCACTTGGTCGCACTACCCACCCCTCCGATGCTCAGACTTTTCTCTCGTTCCTGTGCGGCGACTTACCCTCCCAAATCGCAGAAGTGAACTTTCAGACTAGTTTGGCTGCGTTCCCAGTCGAAATTCCACCAGGGTCATCGGCAAGTCCCCGCTACCGAGCGTTTGTGACCGCGGCGCGAGGCTAACATAGTGGCATTCAGTGCTTTGGGTAGGAGAATTCAAATACAGCATGAGATAAAGTTGCGCGTTGACACGGGAGTGAAAAACCCGACGTCGTAAAAAAGCATGTTGTGGCTGCTCACGTTATCGACAGCCAGTCTATTCTAGACGTTGCTCGTGAAGGTGGCGACATACAATAGCACATTCCTACTGACCGCAGTCTGACCGCACACAAGCCACAATATGCAGCCACAACTCGTCGCTTTGGCCGCCGTTGCCTGGCTCATGGCTCATATAAAGGCACTTACAACCGTGTTTTGCGGGCAACCACAACACAACAGAATGGCCAGCGGTACGTCTATTTTCCACCCCATCGCTTCACTGGTTCATTGACTGCCGTAGGCAAGAAACGTTCAGCAGATGAAGCGGATGTCGCGACGCGTGACGACGGTGCCAAACGTAGGGAGAGCCCGGGGACAGGGAAGGATACGAAACGAGGACCCAAAGTACGCGTTCCTTTGGTTGCTCTGATGGCTCTGGGTCTCCTCACGTCCCACTCACTCTTACTCGTGTCGCGTAGGCCATCCCAGCTTCGGTATTCAAAGCGCACGCTGTCCCACTGCATGTTACCGTTACAGACACACCGCCAACGGCTCGAGACGATAACTGCACGTCACCAGATTCAGTCGACCAAAGGATCCTTGGCACAGTTGCGCTACAACCTTGCACGTTCACGACCAGAAGCTATGGGTGGAAAGGTAGCAGGCGCCTTGCTATCGACATTGCCGACCCCGGAAGCGGAGAGAAAAATAAAGTTCAAGTGATGTTATCGTACGTGCCTTTGACGATCGAGTTTCTTCCGTGCCGGGCCAACGAGTCCGTAAATAAACAGAATCAATGCCACCGTCATCGGCAGCAAGCAGGCCGAAAAGGAAGGGGAAGTTGAAGAGGCTAATCCCACTATCTGCGATGCCGATTTTAAAGAAGACGGCGGGACTGTTGAGGCCGCAGAGTAGGTATAATAGCACAGAGTTACAGAGTTTGCTTTCTTGTTTCTGCTGATCCGAGTGATATTCATGACACCAAACCTACATGAGGGAATAAAGTCACTCGTTTCCGAAGGCCAGGAAAGAAAATCTACTGAGATGAGTGGTCTAGAAGAGACATTGGGCCATCTACGCGCTAAGAGATAGATACACGCTGAGTGTGGCCGCATAGTCTGTCATAGATCAAAGTCCCATTTTTCGACGTACAGTATTGCGGACGTTCTTGTAATTGGCCCAAGTGGATTTTGATCTCATCTGAGACGAGTCCACCTCATCGGATTCATCGTCCAGGTCGTCTTTGGGATCCGCTGGTGGTCTCTTCGCCGCCGAGTCTTCGGAGGAATGATGGCGCCTGATGTGATAAATCATGTCTCTAGTTCTGTAATTGTAGCGCAGTCAACGCCAATTTTTTGGTCAACGTTAACGACGAAGGACCCACCTTCGAGCGTTCGCTCTCGACCCAATCCCCTGGCCATGATCTGAGTGACAATCTGGCCTTTCCGACACACGACGAACATATTCGGGTATCGGGTAGGTCGGGTATGCATTTGTTGCCGACGATGGAAACGAATTTGGTGCGCGGATGGCGAATCGTCAACGTGCGAACGTGTACATGCGCACGGTCGCATCGCGGAATGCTATCATTAGAACGCATGCATGCTGGAAACGATAATCTGAGGAGAGGAGCAGGACAAGTACCCGTCCTTGCACAAAAAAAACAGACCACCCCCGTCCCACGCGCTTCGATGTCACCGGGTTCGTCCTGCATGCTAGACTCTGTGACCTCGCGCGTGTAGTCGTCTCTTCCGATGGGGTGACAGTGCCGAAACGCTCGCGTTGAGCTT
>Ga0137397_10000083_pt1 | contig 59352 bp, 66 predicted proteins | sample czorhiz116metaG_FD_106658 | JGI IMG/M metagenome (GOLD analysis project Ga0137397, IMG submission 106658) | Vadose zone soil microbial communities from Angelo Coast Range Reserve, California, USA - czorhiz1.16 metaG | ecosystem: Environmental > Terrestrial > Soil > Vadose zone | place: USA... | reverse complement strand
GTTATTGCTCTTGCCAGTTTCCGTTCTGGACATCTCTGCTTTCATTTGCGTTTCGTGTTACATAACTTAATTCAGCTGGGATCTAAATGACAAAGAAGGGGGAAAGGAAAACCATCGATTAGGCTTCCGTCTCCTCCGAATCTAACTTCCTACGTTTCCGCTCCTGATATCGCTCCTGCGCCCTCTGAATGTCCGCATCGTTGTTTCGTCTCGCGACCAGACGAGCAGCGGTCTCCCTTTCCTGCCGCTCCTTCTCCTTCACAACTCTTTCTCGCTCCTCTCCGAGCTGGGAAGAGATTTCCCGCATTCGTCGTTCGTTAATCTCTCTTCGGCTGGCAGCTGATCCGGCCGCACGATGGACCTCCAGAGCGGGAGCATCGGGCTTCTTTGACGCGTGAAGGCCAATTCTCCTCGTGTTTGGTGCTGATAAGTTCAAACCGGCGGAGAGAAGTTCGCGCTTGTCAACGATTTGATTGTCCTCGTTAAGTTCTACATCCTTTCCTTGCTCGCGGGCAAGACGGGCAAGCTCTGCATCCGAATTGGGAGCTAACTCAGGAGGTCTGACGATGGTGAGATTAGGAGTAGTCCCTTGCGGTCCTTTGACACTTCTTGAAGTCGACTGCGTCGCCGCGACTGTTTCTTCATGCTGCTGCTCCGATTCCTCCAGTAACTTGCGGTAAAAGTGTGCCATGCCCCCAGATGAACCACGGTTCTTCTCGAGTTCTAGTACATGTTAGCACAAATGATGAGGTGATAGCCATATAGTACATGCCTTCTCGCTTTCTCTCTTCTTCTTCCGCCTCGCGTACCTCCGCCATTTGATCCCTATATGCTTGCGTGACGAAGGCTTCTTTGTCACGAAACTCATCACCTTCTGCTTCTCTCTCTCTTTGGATCATCTTTTCTTCTGCTCTTAAGTGATCCAATCTGCGGGTGGCAGCTGATGTCAATAGGCCGCTGATATATTTAGGCTTTGAAGGACACTCAATGGATTATTCGGGCACTACGTGGAGGTGACGCACCTTTCTCTCCCTAGACTCTCGTTCCTTGATTTCCTTCTGTCTAGCTTTCGCATCTTGCATGCTATCCCATACTTCATCATACTCGTAGACCGTAGCATCAATTTCCTGTTCCTTCTCCATGCGTTTCTTTGCTGCTTTTGATATTTGAATATTTTGTGCCACCAGATCACCATTTCCCGCCCTGCCGGTACGTGCACTGGGGAGTGAATCATCGTCGGCGATGTCACCCTCGAGTGTACCGAAGTTGGCCGGACGCTTGAGTGGAGGAGCGTCGCCAACTGACTTAGTTGCAGGCTTGGGGAGAGAGAAAGACAGTTTCATTACGTAAACATGCAGTCGTGGGCCGTACAAACTTGAGTCATTCTTCGACAACACTACTATAATGGCGCAGAGCGGGTTCGACAGACGACGTGTCAACGGCCCAAACGAGAGCTTTCAACCCATCTTCGAAGATGACTGTGAAGAACTCGACGTCTTGTATAAGGGCTGGAAGCCAGGCCAGCCACGCCGGCAGAGACGGACTGAGGACATCCGACCAATGTGTGCGAGGCACACAGCTGTTTCCACTAAGGTCCTGACTAAACGAAGGTGCCGCACACAGTTCTGAAGACGGGCTTCATAAAACAAGCCAATGGCTCCGCATACATCGAGACACAGCGCACTAAAATCGCATGTGCAGTGTGGGTCGCCTCAATGATCATGCTCCACCAGTTGTACTAAACTGGGTTTTTACTTAGATACGGTCCCCGTCAGTCAAAGAGTTATGCATACCATGAAGTTGGGAAGTTGAGTGTGGAAGTCAAATTCACACCATTCTCGTCATTAGTGCGGAGAGTACCAATCCGAGTAAGATACATAAAACCTTATCGACGACCCTCATTTTCATCACTTTATAGGATGCGGAGGACAGGTCCATAGCCACACTTGTTCAACAGGCACTGGCCCCTAGTGTGAGGCTGGACCTGCTACCAAAGTCTGTCATAGACATATCCATAACAGTCATTGAATGCGATGGCATCGAGAGCTGCGTTGCAGCTGCCACAGTCGCTGCATCTACTTCACTGGCGAAAGCTGGAATAGAGATGCTCGGTTTGGTCGTATCATGTGCTGGAGTAAGCTCAAACCCCCTTTCGCTCGCATGTTTCCTCAAGGGTTGACTACTAGGCTGTCGTCGGAGAGGAGGTCTGGTTGGATCCTACGGAGGAAGAAACGCAGCTGGCAACGGGAATGTTGCTATGCGCATGTATACCTGCATTGAGCTCGACGACAAACATTTGGCAGACTGGTCGTATATTACCGACCAAGGCAATGCAGGTGAGCAGGAAATTATTCTCCGTCGGTTCTGCAGCTGAGTCAAAAGGAACGTCAGGGGTTTCAACTGTGTCAAGAGCGTTGTATCGAAGTCCATCAAATTGTAGCGCAAGCTCTTCATGGGGACGAAAGTAGTAGCTCAGCAGTTCTGTAAAGTCCAATTTGTGGTGTTCGCATGATAGGGACTGTCACGGTTGTGCGATGCCACGTTTGACACCGGTCTCAGAGTTAGTTAAAGTAGTATTTGACAAACTCAAATCGAGCTTCGCCACGACTGTCATAATGACAAGTAAGCCCAGAAAGGGTTGTTCTTAATCTGCGAGGCAAAGCTGCGCTTACTAAGTAAATGAACCAAACTGGAACGCCACGTCGGTTGACAATCCCGCACTTTGATGAGTTCACATTCGAGTGACTCACGACTGCCTCAGCGATTCACAGATCAGGAGCGATCACCACTTCGTTCAAGATCTTCCGATGACTCTGATGACTCACTGAGCGCCCTGGAATTACTCGGCGGAGCAGCTCCCAAAGCGCTGCACCGAGGTCGTTCCCTGTCCCAGTCCGGCTTCCGCTTCGAAAGGGACCTATTGCCGTTAAGCGCAAGCCTGAGTGAGTCGGAGGAAGTTCGAAGTGCCATTGGGGAGAAAAACATCGGGGTAATCAATGGTACGCCGTGACTTACGCCGCGCTAGAGTTGATTGTCAGGACCTTTATTCCTTAGGCGTAGCGTTGGTCGTAGGTTTACAGGTGAGTTTCGAGAACTTTCCCCCCTGGGTGAGGGTCGTTAAAATGTCTGTGTAGATCGGTTCAGGTATATTGTACGTCAATGTCGTCAATGCCGTGCCATTCTGCGAGTATACTCACTAGAATCATCAAAGCTCATCGCCAGGTGTGGTTGTCGCAAACACCGGGAGTGTTGGTGCCAGTCTCATTGTATGGACATTGTCTGGTTTACTGGGTTGGACGGGTGCAAGTAGCTTCGCGGAGCTGGGATCCGCGATGCCACTAAATGGGGGAGCTCAAGCATACCTGTCTTACTCGTACGGTCCGCTTGTGTCCTACCTGTTCGCTTGGACGGCGATATCTGCCTTGAAACCTGGTACGTTATACGTTTCTCTGTCTTCCTCCTCAACGCCACAACTCAATTCATCGTGTCCTAAGGGGGCAACGCCGTCATCAGCCTCATATTTGCAGAATACCTCAATAGACTGTTTTGGCATGCCACTCGCAGCGACGTTTCACCGGACGAGATTCCACAGTGGGCCATTCAGGTCACTGCGATTGCAGCTGTTTCAATGATAACTTTTATGTGCGTTATCACCCGAAGCTTGGGAACCAGAGTTGCCGTCGTCTTCACAGGCGTGAAGGTGCGACATCGACATGTACTTTCGGGTTAACAATGCTTACTACATCCATACTAGATCCTTTCCTTGGTATGCGTCCACTCGCGTTCATTTCTTGACCATCTTAAGACTATTGCCAGGTATCTATAACCTTACTTGGTCTAATTCAACTTGTAAGGGGTCGAGCAACTACATCGTTCACAACACCCGTATTTGACGGCACATCCACAAGTCCCTCTTCGTATGCCCTTGCTCTTTATTCCGGTCTTTGGGCGTTTGATGGTTGGGATCAAGTAAATTACGTTGGAGGTGAAATGTCCGAACCAGAAAGGAATATTCCGCGGGTCATACACTTCAGCATGATCACTGTGACGGTTCGAGTTTATCCGCAGCATCGATACTCATAACAACTGAACTTGGCCCTTAGTTGTTGTTTCTGCTTGCAAATATCTCGTACTTCGTGGTACTTGATAAGGTAGGGCATCCAGGCCATCCATTAATCCTTCACGTTGCATTAAGCTACGATAGAGCACCGTAGGCCTAAGCAACACAGTCGCTCTTGACTTTGGCCGAGCCCTGTTTGGCCCGATTGGGGGTTCCATCTTCGCATTCATGGTCGCCTTCTCGTGTTTTGGGGCGTTAAATGGTGTGTTATCATTTTTGGTTTCACGTTATGGGCACCCCAACTCGGGTATCAGGCTCCTTTTTTACGGCAGGACGTTTGATCTACGTTGCGGGTAGGGAAGGCTATCTACCTGCTTTGTTTGGACGGTTGCATCCTACCAGGAAGACCCCCCTGAACGCAATGCTTCTCCAGGCAAGCATCACGATCGCCTTCATAGTTCTAGGCGGTGGCTTCCGTTCCCTCATCAATTTCGCCGTCTTGGCATCTTGGGCGTTCTATTTTCTTACCGTACGTCTCTCACCTGGTACCTGTGTCTATGACTCAGCTCTTCGAAGGTCCTGGGTCTCGTGATTTTGAGAATTAAAGAGCCGACGTTGGAGAGGTACAAGTCATTCGCTTCCGAAAACAAGAAGATGAATGACAGTGCTTGACATGTAGACCGTATAAAACGTGGATCACAACGCCCCTGATATTCTGTGCTGTGTGTGTTTTTCCCTTTTCTGGGACGACAGCTGACCCCGATTATAGGTCGCGTTGTTCCTCCTGTGCATGCCCATCATTGCGGCGCCACTGGAAGCGCTGGCTGTCCTTGGTACGTCCAAACAACACAGGTTTGTCTAGATTGTGCTAAACACAAACAACACCCAGCATTCGTCTTAGCGGGCATTCCCATGTATTATATTACGCGACACGGTGCATCCATGCCCCTGCGAAGTAGATTTCGTGGGTATCTCAGTGTATCCTATCCCGATAACGAATACTTACTTTGTGCTTTTTACAGCAATCTTGTCCCTTCTGCTATCACGACTTTTCAGTCAGTCGCCAGGGTCGCCGGGATTCGGGTGGCAAGCTGTCGCTACTGACGGTGATGATGGGATCGAGATGACGGAGGGTAGATAGGCCCAAAGCAAGTCAATCGTCCGAAGCTCCGCTGCCTGACAGAGGGATCTGGTGATTGCGCGTGCGTGTGAATTGATGGTACGGAGGAAGAGGGGCGAGGAGGCCATGTTCCCGGAGCCCAGACCCACGCACACCCGCTCAACGCTGATCGACACCTTCTGCCGAGAGCCCTGCTCGTGCCTGGGCGCCATTTCACACACCGTGTATGCGTTGGCCGCAATACCCTATACAGTACCGTACATGTCATTTATGGTGTTATATTTAAGTATTCTTTGTACATCTTGCCATGGAGGAAAACCAATCTGTGGACTGTTATCCGAACGCGGTTTTATGCTTTTAGCCGACCACAGTCCAATACTCAAAAATCCTGGCTCGCTCTTGGCTTGGCTCGGCACGCAATCAAATTTCAATTGGCACGTGCCGAAAAGTCTGTTTTCACCCGCTCAACGGAATATGACCCGTGTCCCTCGATGGGCTGTGCGGCATACACCTGTCTTTGTCCTATCCGAGTCTACCGTCTGCTGACAGCCCCGGTGCGGTCTTGACCATTTCAGACCTTGACAATTTGCCAACTTGCATAAATACTTTATATTGCCGCCATTATTCTCCAAACTGGCCAGCTCAGAGTCCGTCCATTTTCTCTCCTCGCGCCCCTGAGGTCCGCGAACTCAACCCGCCGCTCGCCAATATGTCCACACAGCCCTCATCTCTTCAACAGCCTAATCCCAATCCGACCACGCCTGTCTTCGACGATGACCTCGAATGGATCACGGCATACCTGAAGATACACGCGCTGAGCCACACAACCTGGAGATATGCCTACTTCCTCTGGGTGATGATAGGTCTGGTCGCACTTATCTTCGCAGTATGCAGCCTTCTTGGCCTGCAATGGGGGGTTCTCGGCGCCTACTGGAGCAAGTGGTCCCTGCGTCGTCGGACATGGCGCAAGAAGCATTCTTTGGCTCAAGCCAAGAAGAGCGGCCAACCCCACAAGCAACCACTTCTTCTACACTCCAACGCGCAGCTCCTCACGCTCGCCTCGCTGATCATTGTATCTCTGGGGCTCACCTTCATAGGACCCGACTATATTGCTCCCTCGCACAGGCTGTGGTTGTTCCACCGTTCGTCGGGGCCGTCCGTTGCCGAATATATCCCCCAATATACCGTCCATAAAGCCTGGTGGAGCTCGGGGAACAGGGCAGGTCTCATGGCTTTTGCCCTCTTCCCGCTTTGCATCCTCTTCGCTCTCAAGCGGCCGCCTTTCGCAATTTTCGCCGTACCTTTTTTCACAAATCTGCATTCCGACAAGCTCATATGGCTCCACCGTTGGATCGGTCGACTTATCTGGGCCTTGGTGGCATTGCATGTAACATTTTGGAGCGTGCAATTGTTCAAGGATAGACGTAGCAGTACGGACGACATCGCATATGTCTACGCATGGCATTACCCGAAATTCAGGTACGCGTGGACGGTGAGTTTCTGTCGATGTTCGCGTTTTCTTGTGTGATATTTACCTGCGGTTCATCCAGGCATTTGTTTTTTTCACGCTCCTTATTTTGCTGTCATTGGGACCCATCCGAGACAAGTACTATGATAGGTTCTATGCTCTCCACGTTATCCTCGTCCCCGCCACTCTCATAATGTCAGCACTCCATCACCCACCTTTGTGGTGGTGGTGTTGGTTTGCCCTCCTTCTATGGGCAGGAGAGAGATCCTTCAGGGCAATTACCTGGCTATATCTGAACGGTTTCCTGGGTGATCGCTTCTCCATCTCACCCATTAGTTCGGCAGGCAAGAAGGTCTCCGCCCACGGCCAAGGCTGGGAAATGCATTCCGTATTTCCTGATGTTGAGTCTGTCAACTTGCGGTCCCCATTCCTCTCTTCGCACGCTCCACCCACAAAGCGTCCGCTTTATCATCACGCTCGCCTCTCCTCGTCCACCCATTCACTCCTACCCCCGGGCCCGTCCACATTTTCCATCCCCCCTGGTTATGCCCACGCAGAGATCCTTGCTGGTCGCACCATACGATTGCGTATCATAACCCCTGGCCACCTCACCTGGGCTCCAGGCCAGCACTTTTTCATTTGCATACCGTCTTTGTCCAAATTTAATACGCACCCATTCACTTGTGCATCCGTCTGTGACAAACAGAAACTAGGGAATGACGGCCGAATGGTCGTATTTCTCATTCGTGCGAAAAACGGTTGGACCAAGGAACTATGGACGACAATAGTTGGGCTCCTCGCCCACGGACAACGACACCCAGCGGGGGAAGTTCCGGCGGGAACAATGTTACCACCGACTGGCGTACTTTTGAAGGCCTGGGTAGACGGCCCATTTGGATCTCCGGCGCGGATTGATTGGGGCATGTATTCAACTGCTGTGATTGTCTGTGGCGGATCAGGGGCGTCATTCGCAATTTCTGTCCTGGAATATCTTTGCCTGTGCATGGCCGGGAGGGATGGCCAGTCTCTAGGTGGTACTGTGGGCCGATACACGAGATTCTCCACGCAACGAATCCGGTTCGTATGGATCTTACGAGATTTCGGTGAGTTCATGTCTGTTCCTGCGCTATTGAAAGAACGATCTTCTAATGATCGACGCACAGCCCATCTGCAGTGGTGCGCAAGCGTTCTATATAGGTGTCAGTCGCTTGTTCCACCGGAAGCTCTCCAACTCGACCTTTTTGTGACCAACTTCAACCCTCCCGTTTCTCAGCCCCTGGGACTCAACGATGCCATCAGTTCGATGCCGCTTGGTGGGACCCCCGATACATCGTTCTCATCAGCTACTATTTCGACATTTGATGTAAAGGGCGTCGAACTTGACCAAACTGACCTCATCGATGCACAAATGCCCGACGACGATTATGTAGATCTAAGTTACTACACCGGAGGCTATACTGAAAACGGAGAACTGGGCCACGAAGAGCATCAGCTAGATCTTACTAACTTCGATGGGGACAATGACGACCGAGTACCAGGCGAGAGTACTCTCAGTCGTGCGGTCAAGAAAGAAGGTACGATGCGTCGTGCGATTACGCGCAAGAAGAAAGAATCGCGCAGAACGAAGCGAGCCTCGGGAACGAGAGGTGGTTCAAAGGCGTTGCCCAACCTGCCAACAGTTCCCACGGAGGCTGGCAAACCGCAGCTGTCTCCACCCGCTCGCCTTGAGGCGGATTCTACTACTTTTAGCGGCGATACCCTTGGATGGCATCAGGCAGCTGCCAGATCTTCGCGTCTATCTGTACAATCTCTTGCTTCGTCCACGCAACGAGCGCCATCTCCTCTTGAATGGGATACGTCGGAACACGGGGATGGATCTACTAGTATGGGACACGCCAAGCGACTGTCGACGGTCTCCGTTGCCTCTCACGCGCCAAGCATGCAATCCTTAATGCGCGAAACGATAGAGGAACCGCAACTCGAACTCGGCGAACAGGAGATGCGAGACATTAGCATTATGGCAGAGTTTGCGAGGCCCGGACGGCCAAAGGTTGATTTGATTTTGCGAGATGAAGTCGAGATGGCTAATGGTCGTATCGTCGTTGCATGTGAGCGATCTATTCCAAAGTCGTTTTCTGGATCGCTGAGATATTTTTTGGAGGCTGTGGACCGACGACATTGAATGCCGTTGTCCGAAAGGCGGTTGCGGCTCAGATTAATCCCTCGCGACTTAAGCAAGGTGACAATAGCGGATCGATTGATGTTGTGGTCGAGGAATTCGGATTTTGATCGGTGAACCAATTGATTTGGATTCTGGTTCAAGGCTTACTGTATAGCTGTATATACATCAGCTACGAGTTGACGATGGACAACTGAACTACTACAACTGATGGACAGTTGCTTAGCGCTTAGCACTAGTTTACTTGTATTACGTAACTTCACCTCTAAGTTTCTTACGGTTGTATTTGACTTCAGACTGGCGAGTATTCTTCCCCGTACCGTTCACCTGAGCAGGGTATTGGGGTATATGAGACACATGGCCAACCATTCACCGAATTTTATTACTGTCCCCGATGGCTTCACACTCCATACCGAGAACACATCCCACATACTACTGCCGTCCAACAACGAGGCTTTCCTTAACCCTGTACAGGAGTTCAATAGAGACCTGAGCGTCGCCGCCATTCGCGTCTGGAGTGAAGAGCTGAACAGAACCAAGGAAGAACGATGGAGGCAGGCGCGGGAGAGGAGACTCATGAGAACAGAGAAAAGGAAACGCCCCAAGGTTGATAAGAGTGCCGAGCAAGAAACGTGAGTACTCTGCACATATCTTACATGCAGTGCCCTTCACGGACGTTAGTGCCCCAGTACCACCAGATGTGGACGCAAAAACTGAGGACATCGGTGATACTACCCCGTACCCTACAGTTCGGGCAAAGGACGCGGAGGTAATGATCTGCGCCCTCGATGCTGTGCGTTCTGAACCATCATTTTGGGCAGTACCGACCCCACGAGGCCGTTATATTGGAAGCCCTCTCTGCTACCGGCCTCCGCTCAATTCGTTATGCGAAAGAAATCCCCCTCGTCAGGTCGGCCCTGCCATTCTATCTGACACACTTCCCCTTTTCCTTACGTCAATTCCCACAGATACGTGATAGCGAATGATCTGTCACCGGCGGCCACAGCCGCAATGACGCGAAATGTAGAGCTGAACGGTTTAGGTGGTGGCACAGCCATTGATGAAAGCGGACCGGGCCCAGAGGGGACTGAGCGTCCCGGTCCAGGGAAGGTCCGGGTGAACGAAGGCGATGCACGGTGAATATTGGCCTTTCGGATCGCTGCCAAGGTGATCGATGCTTGATGGATTTTTTTCCCAGCGTTCTGATGTACTCGCATTCCCCTGAGCGCAACCGGGTTGACGTCGTCGATCTGGATCCATATGGAACTGCTGCCCCCTTCATCGACGCTGCCGTTCAATGCGTTGCAGACGGAGGTATGCCGCCCCCCACCAGCTAAGTCAATTTCTACCTCAAGTTCATTGGGGGCAATATAGGCCTTCTGTGCGTGACATGTACGGACCTCTCCGTCCTGGCTACCAACAACTATCCGGAGAAATGGTAGGTCCAGAGCATTTAAATGGATCAAATGATCCGATATTGAGCAAGCCATAGCTATTCCAATTACGGCGGTGTGTCGGTCAAGGCTGAGTACTCTCATGAAGCGGTAAGTTGGCTCACTTAAACCCTATTTTTCGGGTCTTGATGGGGCCTTTAGGCGCTCCGGCTGGTCCTACATACCATCTCAACCTCCGCTGCGCGCTATGGCCGATATATTCAACCGCTGCTGTCTCTCTCAATTGATTTCTATGTGCGGTTGTTCGTGAGGGTACAGACAGCGCCCATTGAAGTCAAGAAAGTCGCCAGGTTCGTAGAAAACTTCTGCAAGGATTACCGCTGCTTCATTTGTCTGCACAGCCAAACATCTGTCTATTACATTTGCTCCGGCTGTCAGTCCTCCTACGAACAGCCACTCGGTAGGATAACGGAAAGGATCAATGATCGCAGTGGCAACTCCGCCGTTTTATTCAAAACACATGTTGGCCCACCAGTGCCTGAAAAGTGCCCAGAGTGTGGCTCCCCGCTGCACATCGCAGGACCGATGTGGAATGGGCAGATACACGACCCGCACTTTGTGGGCCGAATCCTGGAGCATCTCGAAGGCAACGAAGATAAATATGGGACGTCCACACGCATGCGCGGCATGCTGACGGTCGCGAAAGAGGTCGGGGACGCTTTTTCGCAATTCTTTATGACGTGGTCCCGATAGCTCATCGAGATGTGAAAGGAGCTGAATGTACCATTCTACTTCACGCCTTCAAGGGTGGCGAGTTTCTTCCACTGCACCTGTCCCTCGTTGGACGAAGTAGCGTCAGTGGATAGACAGCACAGGTGTCGAAGCTCCATTAGGCTTACATTTTCTTTCCCCCTTAGCTCTGCGCTGCTTCACGCCGGACACCAAGTGTCTCGTTCGCATGCGGTGCCGGGATCGCTTAAGACGACGGCAGCAAGACGGGATCTTCACGACGTCTACCGGTCTTGGGTGAAGAAACACCCCGTGAAGATGGAGAAGATTTCACCGAATTCTCCCGCCCGCGTCATGTTGGAGAAGGAACCGGGGTATGAGAGCCTCTCTTTTGATCGGCTGATTACATACCCCACTCACGCACCATGTCTGCAGCTTTGAAGCCAATTTCAGTTCGCATCCCCTGACGGTGACCCAGTCATCTAAAGTTAAGCTAGTACGCTACCAACAAAACCCTACACCAAACTGGGGGCCAGCCACGAAGGCAGAAAGTGGTATGAAAAGAAAACGACCCGACAAGGACGAGTGACCATGTCATAAGTAGAATTGTGATATCTAGTAATGATAAATTCCTGCGGTAGTCAAGATGCGGTGATACACGATGTGAGGAGAGGCATTAATAACGTGAGTGGGGCCGACGTAAATGGTGGTAACAAGAAAACAAAGAGAATATCTACGAAATCACAAGACACCCCGACGTCCCGATGTCGCTCATGAAGCAGCGTCCTTGACTTTCGTTCCTCTCGTGCCAGCCTTTTTCTTCAACCAGGCATGTGCCAGGAGATCTCCTGCCGATGGCCGAATTTCATGGTCGAGCTCGAAGCACAGGTCCAAGAAACTTTGGGCGTCGGTCGAGATGTCAGAGGGTATCGGGGGCTTCGCGCTGAAAGAACCGATCTACAAACACGAGGCGGACGTCAGACACCGATGAGATTGTTCGAACGATCCGATTATGCAAAAATAAATACCTTGAAGATGGCCTGCATCTGGTTGAGCTGAGCCCAGGGATGCTCTCCCGTGAGCATCTCGACGATCAAGCACCCGACGCTCCATATGTCGGCCTTCTTGGTATATGCGACCTGTTTGACGACTTCGGGAGCCATCCAATAGACAGAGCCCTGGAGCGAAGGTCGATGTAGGCGATTCCCTGGCATAAGGTCTGACAAAAAAAACCGTCCTCAGTTAGTCCCCGTGCGTCGATGATGGGTGTTTCGCATAAGACGCACTATCTTCCAATTTTTTCGATATGCCAAAATCGGAGATCTTGATACCACCCTTGTTGTCCACCAGGACGTTCGCACCCTTGATGTCACGATGGACGATGCCTCGCTCGTGGACATAGTTCAATCCCTCCAGAATTTGGCGAACGAAGTTGCGGACAAGGGGCTCTTCAAAAGCACCGTAGTTTCGCAGCAACGCGGCGACAGAACCGCCTGGAACGTATTCCAAGAAGATGTTAAAGTACTCTTCGTCGGAAGATGAGTCTGGTCGAGATAACTATGAGCGAGCGAAGAGACTGCGAGCTGATGAAAGAGAACGCACAAAGGTATTGGACGATATTGGCGTGCTGGAGGTCCTTCAGAAGTTCAATCTCCCGCTCCAGGGCATCAATCATCGCTAATTTCCGCTCGTCAGATGCCCCTGTAGGAACCTCTACTTGTTTCACCGCCATGAGCAGTCCGTTCGTGGCATCCATGCCGAGGTAAACCTTCCCGAACGAACCAGCACCGATCAAGGCACCTTTGATCCATTTGATTCCTGGATGCAGCCGTCGGTACAAAGTACACGCGCAAAAGGTGGGGCACTCACGTCCTGATGCCATAGTGCGCCCGGTTTCATCGTCATCTTCATCTGTCCCATCAGACATATCCTCTTCGAGGTCGATTTCGTCATCGTCGTCTTCCCCGACACTCTCCGTTGGAACGTCCACGGGAGCAGAAGGCGTGTGTTCCTCATCACCTTCGGCGTTGATGGCGGTCCAACCATTGTCCACGTCACCGTTTTCTCGCCGACTCTCTACTTCTGCGGTTATCTCGTCCACGGTGATGAAGCTCGCGCTATCCGAGACATCCCGCTTGCTTCTCAATTCCGTAATGTAGCTCATCCGCTTCACCGACGAGCCCGACGATAGACGTCGATCCAGTGGCTGCGCCGCGATCTTATCCATGGATTCTGTAAAGGATTCAAGAGAGAAGTCGACGGGAGGTAGAAGGTGTGCATGTGAATTCCGACCCTGGGAGCTGGGGGTCTTTTCTTCATCTTCGCTTTCCAAAGCAAGGGAGCCACCGTCATCTGTGGATAGCGATACCTTGGGAGGAGGATGTTCGGTTGATTCACCGCTTGAGGGTTCCGCATGTTGGTTAAATATTTCAGGAACTGGCGGCGTCAGAGAGTAAATTGAGCCGCGTAGCGAGGATGCCTTGCGCGAGCCGACGGTACTAACGCTGAAGCGCGAAGAGGAACGTGGATTGAATGAAATCGTACTATCACGACGACCGATGCTTCCTCCTGCCCTGAGCATACTATGACGTGCTGTGCGCTGGAGTACTTTCTTTTCCGTGAAGGGGAAGTATTCCGTAAGATGGTTTGTGATGAGTTCGCTAGGTGGCCTCTGGCCGAAGAAGTTGCGTAATTTGGAGGACCCCTTGAATAAGTTGGTGGGACCCCTCTCATCGTTGTCGGGTTGCGTAGGAGAGGACGAGGACTCGAGGACTGTTTCTGGATCTTCCACTCCCAGACCGCTAAGTACGCTGACCGTACTGGCACGTTTCAAACGCTTGGGGGTCACGCTCAAGCTATGCATGGACGAAGGATCGTCACTTTCGTGATCAGGGGATCTAGATGGGAATATGAAGCCCGTAGGACTGGTAGCTGGACCTTGGGTAGATGCACCATAACCCATTGCTCTGGGTCTCTTGGCTTTGGCGACACGCCGCAAAGTCAAGCCGCGCTCGCGGGCGGGGTCATTCGGAGGTGCGTGACACACTGAAAGTAGTTGTGCCTCGGTAAGCGGGCGACCTGTAGGAGATGAGCATGCGAAGACAAGTCAATTAAGATAAATAAACGCACCTGGTGAACTCTCGTTTCCCCAGTCGAGAAACACGCACCAACCGTCGACAGAAAGGCCTCCGTCACTCGTGCCGACGCGATCAGGTCCTTCCGACTCGGAGTTCTTGGCACCGAACTTCCCGAACTTCTTTAATGCCTTCTCGAGTACTTCTACGCCCCCCGCGCAGTCCTCCACGTTTATCGTGGCTGAATGTCCTTCATCTCCTAGCATGAACTTGACCAATTTACGTCGAAGATCAACGAGCGAAGGCGGAGTACTCGAGGAGGAAGCATTGGCGAAAGGCCCACGTCCCACTGCGAACGGTGTTGGTGGAGGGGGGGAAGCAGATGGAGCGGTAGGTTGGGTGGGCGTGGGCTGTGACGAAAATGATTCGGCTATGGGCGAGAGCACATTGACGGCTTGAGCCGAGGGTTGCAGGCCCTGAGCATGAGGGTGGTTGGGGCCAGACGGGCGTTGAGTAGGCTTTGTAGGGGTTAAGCTGCCTTGACCACCAGAAGACAGATTTCGTCCATGTGTGGGTGCCGAAACGGGGGATCTAGTAGAGGTGCGGGGTACGTTAGGGAGAGGGGATTGAGAACGCTTGGGACTTTTAGCTGCGGTGAATCCTGCCTTGGGGTCTGGGGGAAGACCGTACCATGTGGTGGCAGAATGGGGAGGGAGAGTCGGAGCAGGTGGAAGAGGCTGTGAAGTAAATTCCGGGGCGTCGAGCTGCGTGGGCGTTCTTCGGCCATGAAAAGGACGGTTGGCAGAGCGGACAGCTGAGGGCGCTGATGGTGCTGCAGGCGGCGGAGGAGGAGGAGGAAACACACGGGGGACGGGAGGGAGAGGAAGATGAGGACCTCGAGAACTAGTAGACTGGGAGGTTCCAGGAGTGGCGACCGGGGGTGTGGAAGAAGAGGGAGTAGCAGTGGAGACAGGATGTGGAAGGGGCCGGATGTTTGAGCGGAGGGAATCAGAACTGGAGGCATTATCACGGATGATATGGGGAAGATTGGGTTGGGGGTTTGCGGAAGAGCCGAGCTGGAGAGGGGGCGGCCTGCTGTGTTCTTGCCGTCGAGGAGGTAATCGTGAAGTTGGCGACGTAGCGGAACCGGTTCTCCGGTGAGAGGGGTCGGCATCGTTGGGACTGACGACAATCCTCGGACGGTATGACGCATAGGTAGACGTCCGCTCGACACGGTTCGAGCACCTCTGTCTGAGTGTCTTGACGGCATTGAGGATCCTGAGGCGGTCGCCGACGCTAGCGATGCCTATTTCTTTGAGAGTGATTTGATCCAATTCGAGGATGACATCTCCTCGGATATCGCTCGTTCGGAATGTTAGGGCGTGATGACCGCATTTGATGTTAGCGAGCCAGGCAGAAACGTGAGAGTCGGACCAGGTGCGTAAGAAATCAGGATAATTCATGCCAGGGGGGATGTCGAGTATGGTGCTGCTATGGGTGGCCGACGTCGGGGTACCAGGCAAAGAGCCGTGAGAACGAGCGGAAAACAAGGAAGGAGCAGAGCGGGCAGGCTGGTTGAAAGAGGTGTAGAGGGAAGACGGGGAGTTTGGTTGGGACGAAGGTTGAGGGAGGCTATCGAGCTGGCTGCTGGACATAGTGGCGGCAGCCATGGTTGTGATAAAAGGGGAACAAGACGATGGGTTCGAATAACTCAGTAATAAAGGGAGGGAGGGATGATGTATGATTGATGGAATCAGTATCCGTTGCCGTACGCCGTACGCCACGGCTCGTCACAGCCCCAGCCCTCGCGCCCATCGCCTAAAAAGAGTAAACAAGGCGCCCGACACGGTCAAAAGCCAGCTCACAGCCCTTTCCCGCGGCGCATCTTTTTTCTCCTTTCTCCATACCCCGAACTTTTTTTCCCCCCGTTAAAGGTCTTTCCTTTCCCCTTCGTTCTCTCCAGCATCCCTCCCCACTCTCTCCTCCTTTTCTTCTCCCACCCTCTCTTCTTCCGTCGTCAATATAGACCTTCTCGGCCTCTGAGCACAACATAGAATGCGTTTCCCATGGGCCACCTGGTCCCTCCTCTCCATTGCAACCTTGACGCTTGCGTCACCTTATCGCGATGACCTTGTTGAGTATAACCTCAACGTGAATCAGAATGCCCAGTCGCCTCTCGATTACCAAACATCGCGTCAAAACACCACCTACACGCCGTCCCCCTCCAACTGGCGGGCTGTTCCTTTCTACACGATCCTCATGGACAAATTTGCCGATGGTGACCCTTCAAATAACGATTATTTCGGCACCATGTTCGAGTACGATTGGCGGGAAACTCAGTTGCGCGCCGGTGGTGATCTTAAGGGCTTGGTCTCCAAGTTGGACTACCTCCATGATATGGGCATCAGGGGCATCTTCATCTCCGGTACCCCCTTCATCAACATGATCTGGCAAGCCGACAGTAAGTGATGCTTACCGGACCTCTTTCCCTCCACATGTGTCAAACTCGTCCCAGGTTATTCTGCCCTGGACTTCACCGTTTTGGACCCCCACTGGGGCACCATGGATGACTGGCGTCAGGCCATTGATACAATTCATGCACATGGCATGTACATCATGATGGACTTCACCGTCGGCACTATGGGCGATTTAATCGGGTTTGATGGGTGTGTCACGATGGATTTGCCTACATCGTCTCGCTTACGTCTTACAGATTTTTGAACTCATCCGCGACATTCTCTCTCAACGAGCATGACGCGGTCTGGAAGCACCCACAATATGTACCCTGGGGCTTCGACGAGTACAAGGATTTCCAGGCATGTCACTATCTCGTCCGCGGGAGGATTTGACCATACCAACCAGCCACACCAGATTTCTAATACCCGCAACAGCTCTTGCGTACTCCCACAGTTCTGGGACGACGATGGCACCGTTATCACTCTCCAGACCAATGGGTGCCTGGAATCAGACTTCGATCAGTACGGTGACACGGAAGCCTTCGGTGTCCACCCAGATTGGCAACGTCAGTTATCCAAGTTCGCATCCGTGCAAGATCGTCTTCGCGAATGGAAGGCTAGCGTCATGGCCAAGCTTCAGATTTTTCCGTGCTTAGTCATTCAAGCTCTCGACATAGACGCAATTCGTATCGATAAATCGACCCAGGTCACTGTCGACGCTTTGGCGCAGTGGGCCACCGCGACTAGGCAGTGTGCCTCCAAATTCGGCAAGAAGAATTTCTACATTACGGGTGAAGTAACGGGTGGCGATACTTTTGGCTCCCTGTACTAGTGAGTATCCCATGCAGTTAGACAGTAAACTCGTTAATGATTCACCGTTGCCTTTCTCAGTGGCAGAGGCCGGACTCCTACGCAACTTCCTCCCGGATTCCTCGCTGCAGCCAATCTCACCTCGAGTCAAAATCAGTATTTCCTACGTGAAGCTCCCAACAACGGTTTGGATGGCGTGGCATTCCACTATTCTACCTATCGTGCCATCACCCGTTTCCTTGGCATGGACGGAAATCTTCAAGTCGCTTATGATACCGGCACTAATTTTGTCACTTCTTGGAATCAGATGTTCGTCGACAATGATATGATAAACCCGAACACGGGTCAACTCGACCCAAAGCATTTATTCGGAACCAGTAATTTCGACGTGTTCCGCTGGCCCAGCTTGGAGAGCGGGACGCAGAGAAGTGCACTGGCTACCTTCATAACATCGCTTGTCATGCCTGGCATCCCCTTGGTACTTTTTCCTCCCCTTGCCAGCTTTCTCGTCGTAACCCTGACTGACCTTTTTTTTTTTTCCACGCGTAGCTCTACTATGGCGAGGAGCAGAGCTTTTACACATATGATACCACTGCCTCCAATTATCTCTTTGGCCGGCAAGCTATGTTCAGCAACAAAGCCTGGCAACGCCACAGTTGCTATCGTCTTGGTTCTGACCAATATTTCAACGTCCCACTGGAGAAGGCTCTTCTTGGCTGCATGGATGATTGGAATTCTTTGGATCACTTCGACCCCACCGCCACCAGTCGCCGCGTGTTCGGCCATTACCTTTACCTGCGGTCACAGTATCCCGTTCTGCAGGATGGGTTTGACCTTGTCCAACGTGGTAATTGGACCTACGACGTTCAACTCCCAGGTTCGAATGGGACGGCGACAGAAAAGGGCCTATATTCGGTCTCGCGTTCCGCAATCCCCAATGTGCAAAATCTCACCGGAAACAGTTCGGATCAGGTTTGGATGCTCTATACGAATGAGAACACTACGAAGAATTACCAGTTCGATTGCGCGTCACCTCAGTGGATTTCAACGCCATTTGTGTCTGGCACCGTAGTGCGAAATCTCATGTCCCCCTTTGAAAACTACACGCTCGCGGACTCGCTCTCTTCCTATTTCAATGACTCGAAAGCTCCATTCCAGGGCTGTCTGGCCAATGTCAGTATGGATTCATACGGGTTCAAAGTTCTTGTCCCTGCCACCGAATGGGTTCCGCCACGTCCTGCACTTACTAAGTTTACGCCTGGCCACGATGCCCGTATTGCATCGGACGCAAATGGTGGTAACTCGACGGTCGCAATTTCAATCGAGTTCAATACTGTCATGAGCTGTAACGGCGTCACCCAGGCTCTGTCGCTTAATATGTCCTCTTCTGGCCACGGGGGTAACCCTACCTTTGACGCTAACTCGATACAGTGTGGACAAGTGCAAAATCCCGACCCGACGACGATTCCGGGCGATGTACAGTCAGTCTGGTCTTGGTCAGCCACGCTTCAAAACGTGCCCGATGGCATTTTGACTTTGACTCTTAACAACGCTCCGGCCAGTGATGGCAGGACAACTGGGGTATGGCCAACGCTTTTGAACAAATATGGCGGGTTTACTGATCCTATCATAGTCCAAGGATGCGTTGTTGATCCGCAAAGGGGCTTCTAGCAATGTCATGGTGTTCCCGGAATCTGATTACGACAATAGTGCATTCGGATTCTCGAATGGACAGTACACGTTTTCGCATAAGGCCTATGGTGCGGACCGCATCCGCTACTCGTGGAATTTCGGTCGTAATTGGACCGAGTGGGTGACTTGGGAGGACACCACGTTCATCAATTCGAGCCTATTCGACAGCTCAGATAACTTTTGGCAGGGTCAACACATTATTGTGCAGTGTAAGTTTTGCCATTGCATCCATTTTCACCGACGCTGAATGATGTCTAAGATTGGAGTGAGATGGCGAATTCCGCTAGTGGTGTCGTTCATGCCGATCGTGGTTACGGACAGCAGCGTCGCGTACCGCAATTTCTCGTTCGCGGGCCGTTTAATTCATGGGGTTTCGACAAGGGTATCCCATCGCAAATGTCACAGAACAGTGAAGGCAAATGGGAGCTCGAGGTCATGGCCACCTGGCCTTCCTACGTACAACTCAACGTGTTCGGTTACGACGACTTCTACTACGGAGACGTAGACGGCGATGGCGTTTTGGAGCGTCTACCTCCGAATACAAACGCGCCGGTCTATTGCAATATGTCTGCACCTCCGCATCCTCACGTTGCTTGGACCCTTGTTGTCGATGATTCCAATCTGACGTGGACCCTCGTGCCTCGTGGGCAGTCCGCCATAGGCGCAATCATGTTCGCTCTCCTCCTTTCCATTCCTATCATCACCGGTTCTCTTGCCGTCGTGGTCTTCATGTGGTCCTTCTACGGCATCAAGCACAACAAATGGGGTGTTGCGCCGAACAAAGGGCACGCGAGTTACTTCCCGATCCTGGGCTCCTTAGGTAACAAATCTAAATCTGAGTTGAAGGAGCCTTCAATCGTATCCGAAAAGTTTTTCGGTCACCACAAGCATACGGAGATTATTGGCTGGCCCGAGGACAAGCATAAACGACGCAAGGTCCTTATCGCTACGCTGGAGTATGAGATTATCGACTGGAAACTTAAGGTCAAGATTGGTGGTCTTGGTGTTATGTCAACTCTCATGGGCAAAGCAATGACGGACGTTGACCTTGTCTGGGTCGTGCCCAAGGTTAAAGATCTCGAGTACCCGCCCGGTGACCCTGCGGAACCCATCGAGGTTATTATCTTCGGCGAGCCGTACCTCATTGAAGTAGAGACCCACGTCTTGGACAACATTACCTATATCATCCTTGATAGCCCTGTATTCCGTGCACAGACGAAGGCTGACCCGTATCCGGCTCGCATGGACGACCTCTCTTCTGCTATCTTCTACTCCACTTGGAACCAGGCGATCGCTGCGGCAGTTCGTCGCTATCCCGACATCGACATCTATCACGTCAATGACTATCATGCCGCGCTTGTTCCTATATATCTGCTCCCGAAGGTGCTCCCAGTTTGTCTTTCTCTCCACAATGCCGAGTTCCAAGGTCTTTGGCCATTGCGCACAAAGGAGGAAATGAAAGAGGTTTGTTCCGCGTTCAACCTTAGCAAGCAACACTGCACAAAATATGTTCAATTCGGAAACACGTTCAACTTGCTCCATGCGGCTGCATCCTTCATCAGCGTACATCAAAAGTCAATTGGTGTGGCTGGTGTGTCAGACAAGTATGGCAAGCGCTCCTGGGCCCGGTATCCCGCCCTCTGGACTCTCAAACATGTTGATTCTTTACCGAACCCGGACCCAAGCGACATCGATGCCTTGGATGAAAACGCAATCAAAGTAGCTGACATCAAGATCGATCAGAAAGCGGAAGCAGAACGCCCCGAACACAAAAGGCAAGCCCAAGAATGGGCCGGGATCAAGCAAGACCCCCACGCGGACTTGTTCGTGTTCGTTGGGCGGTGGTCTAAGCAGAAGGGTGTTGACCTTATCGCCGACGTCATGCCGTCCTTGTGAGTGTCCTATTGACCTGTACATCGATGATCACTCAGGTCTCTTGCAGACTGGAGAAACGCTCATCCATCCAATTAATTACTGTGGGACCCGTTATCGATCTCTACGGGCGATTCGCTGCCGAGAAGCTCAACCGCCTTATGGAGCTCTACCCTGACCGTGTCTACTCGAAGCCAGAGTTCACCGCACTTCCGCCATACTTATTCAGCGGAGCAGATTTCGCCTTGATTCCCTCACGTGACGAACCTTTTGGCTTGGTTGCCGTCGAGTTTGGTCGCAAGGGTGCACTGGGCGTTGGTAGCCGCCTGGGTGGCCTTGGCTTAATGCCTGGATGGGTGAGCACCTCACTATTTTTTGTTCAGTTACCCCCTAACACGCTACAGTGGTTCCCTGTCGAGTCCATGTCTACGGGACACTTGATGTCGCAACTCTCCAAGACGATTAAACTGGCCTTGAAATCGACTGAGGAAGAACGTGCAATTCTGCGTGCGCGCTCGGCGGTTCAACGCTTCCCAGTCGTTGAATGGCGGCAACGCATGGAGGACTTCCACAAGCGGAGTATCCACGCGAGCAGACATTCAGCTGCCCAGGATGCATGGCGTCCGTCGGATGGTGCGACGGGTGGCGCCATAGCTATCGCCGAGCACGACGACTGGAACCCCGTTATTCAAGCTGATCCGTCACAACCTGAGTGGGACGCGCAAAGTGTGCAGAATAGCCCTCGCATGAATATCCCCGGATCCCCTGGTCAATGGAGTCAAGAGACGCTCACTCCAGGCGGTGATCCCTTCCTACATGCACCCCCTCGCATTCAAGACGGCAGCCGTTTCTCAATCAGCAGTAACACGTCAGACGTGGAGAGCGATTATCGTGCTAGTACAGCACAACCCGAATTTGGCAACTTCTTGGATAAGGCCAACCGAACCATCGCCAAAGATCAGAGACACGCGCCGGATCCATTTTTGGAAGCACCTAACCGACCTTTTGGTAACCACAGCCGTGTATCCTCTGTGGAGTCAATTGCTTCCATTGTGGATGATAAGGCTAACTCCCCGCTAAACAAAGCCATTGCCTCGGTGAGGACCACCTCTTATATTCCACACCATCAGTTCACTTAGAAGACTTGCAGTTCACTGATGCAGATGGTGGTGTCGCACAAGAATTCGTAGCGAAGTTGCAGAACTTATCTCCTGATAACTCGAAGGGGGAGTTGTCTATTGAGAAGTTCCTCCAAAAGAGTGAAGAAGCATTCTTTGACAAGGTTAAGAAGGACAAGCTCTCCAGCGCAGCGAGTCTGCGATCTTCGCAGCGAGAATCGATTTGGGGGACGCCTTCACTCTACGATCATCCGTCTCGGCCAATCTGTACGTGTACTTGTGACTTTTGCCGATAGACCCGACTGACTGACTGACTCGATGCAGCTCCCAACACTCAGTCTTTCAATGCTGCAGGCCAGTATAATGACTACGAGGGTCCGTTGGCCCATGATCAAGGAGAGGTTGTTATTATGACAGGTCTTCAGATCGCGATGTCCAGAGAGATTGGAGGCTGGCCCCTGTACACCATCGTTCTTGGCCTCGGGCAGGTGCTCTGCGCGACTAGTTTCCAGCTCACGTTGCTCTCAGGAGAGAGTTCTCAAACCAACCTACAACTTTACGTTTTGAGCGGTGTCTTCCTCGCTGCGAGTGCGGTGTGGTACCCTATGTTCCGTCTGAAGCCCTCTGTCTGGGTCCTGTCTGCGCCTTGGGTCTTCTTCGGGCTGGCATTCTTCCTCATCGGATTGCCTTCCTTGACCCATGCCCTACATCCGGCTCATAAGGCAATATCTAGTGCGGCTACGTGGTGCTACGCTGTAGCCTCTGCGGCTGCATTCCTCTTCTTTGGCCTAAATTTCGGGGAGGAAGCCGTGAGTATTTTCTTTCGTATGCTTGGGACAATGAGTTGAAAAAGCTCAACAGGGTGCTGCGACGGAGATCTGGATGTTGCGGGCTTGCATAGTGCAGGGCTCCCAGCAAATTTGGGTGGCTGCTTTATGGTATTGGGGTTTCCAGCTCCAGGACGCAAAAGATGACAACTTGGCACCATGGTGGATTGTTCTCATTGTCTGGCCACTCGCTGTGATCAGTTTCCTATTTTCTTACCTAATGCTATATGGCTTGCCGGGTAAGCAGTTCCTAGCCCGCATCGTTATCATCCTCAGTTCTCACCTTGACACAGAATACTACCGCCAAACTCCTCCAAAGGTGCCGAGTTTCGTCAAGACACTCTTCCGGAGGAAACTTGTACTTTGGTTCCTTGCATCTGAGATCCTCCGCGATTACTGGCTGTCAGGGGTGAGTCTCGGATGTCGTTATCTTGGGTCTAGCAATATTTTAATACCATATATAGCCCTACGGTCGCAACTGGGGCTTCTTATGGGCTGTGCCAATTCCCAAATGGCAGATTGCGCTGTTGATCGTCATCTTCTTTGTGGGCATCTGGGCTGCGATGTTATTTGTGCTCATTCACTTCAGCAAGACGCACACGTGGTTACTCCCTGTATTCGCCGTTGGCCTTGGCGCACCTAGATGGTGCCAGGTGAGTAGTACTACGGTCGAACTCTACGAAGATTGCTAAGCCGTACTGCATAGATGCTATGGGGTACGTCTTCCCTTGCTCTATACATCCCTTGGGGGGGCAAGGCAGGCCCTTACCTCGGCATATGCCTTTGGCTGTGGCTGGGAGTTTTGGATGCCATACAAGGTGTCGGCCTTGGTATGATTCTCCTTCAGGTAATCAGTATTTCGTCTTCTCGTCATACATAATGATACTGAGCCATATCATCATTTCTCAGACACTGTCACGACTCCATGTCTGCGCGACTTTGGCATTCTCACAGATCATCGGTTCAATCTGTGTAATGATCGCTCGTGCCACGGCTCCCAATAGGATTGGTCCATCAAGTGTCTTCCCAGATGCGGGGACGTGGGATTTCCAGAACGGACTGAAAGGAAGCCCAATGGCTTCGGCCCCCTTCTGGATTGCACTTGCTAGCCAGCTCATCATCGTCGTTGGGTATTTCTGGTTCTACCGCAGGGAGCAGCTTTGTAAGTCGATAGTCCTTTTCCTGTGAGATCATCTGTACTGATATGCTCTGCACCAGCACGTCCTTGATGGCGATATCTTTTCCGCATTTTCTTCGCACGTATAGAGGTTTATCTTTGAAGCATGGACTTTTGGGTTGTCGTTCTGTGTTGTTGGACACTGTATTTGGGCAATTACTAACCACATTCCTTTCACCTACGTCGTACTGGATATATGGAGTCTTTGTCTTGCATTATAAAGTACAATAATCTACCTGTCAATCATTGGGTATATCAACAAGCAAATCCTATAGACGTCGCCATCTGGCATGGCAAATCAATAAGTAAAGGTAAGAAGACATGTCAGTGACGTTGGAAATAGCTCACGGGCATGTGCGAAGAGAGAGTAAACTGTAAGAGGGTGTGTGCACGACGCAAGACAAGATCATAAATGATTCAGCCGATCAGGTTAGTCCCGAGGATCCAAAGGATTCTTAGAAGAGCGCATAGGGTTCTCGGGGAGGTAATGGTCGTTATGCTACTGAACAAAAGAATACCTATACGAAGCAGACATTCAGACAGGAGGCTCAAGAGCACGATGCTCGCCGAATGATGGCACGATCATATTATATCATAAGCGAGGATACGAGTCGAGATGAAACGAGGGCATAGGTGTATTATGTGCAACAAATGGTATCGTATTGAGGCGTGCGCGAGGGTCAGCGGGAGGGATTCGAACATAGGGAACAAAGAGCGGCTGGTTGATCATAATGGTAAACAAAAGGCGATGGCATGAATAGGGTGGCGTTTCGGAATGATTCGGGGGGTATTCGTTCCGATATGCGACATGCGAGCTGCACCGAGAGTAAGGGGAACGCTCACCACCTTGCACAAAATTATATCGCAAACCGTCCTTCACGCGGGCCCTGGACGCTCCAAAGTGAAATCTACAGAGTAGCGACCGTTCATGCTGAGGACTGTCGCCAAGCCGCGATGCACTTCAGCGTAGTATTCCTTGAACGGAAAACGCTCCCCATCGATGGACAGGTTGCCGTCTTCCTGCATGGGTCTCAGACGGTATGCGGTAGCTTTGATGTATTGCGCCTTCATGAAGAGATCAGCAATTGTGGGAAGAGAGATCCAGGAAAATATTATTCAACTTTATCCTGCCAATATGGTGCGCCATTTTCTGCACCACCGACACTTGTCAACATTTCGAAACGGGACATCTGAGAGAATGAAAGGAGGAAGAAGGCGAGGGGGAAGGGTCAGTATGTGCCAGAGTTGCAAAAGAGACACGAACTGACTCTCCCCTGGATGACAATATCTACCATGCCATCATTTGGTACAGCAACGGGAAACTGCATCAGGTCGCTAGAGAGGGTCGTGTCATCGGACCGGAATGTCGAAATTTGTTGGAGTATATTACCGGCTCACCAATGGACCTTTTCCAGCATACATGAACAGAATAGGCCCTTCGAAGGTGGTCCATCCATCGTGTTCGTCGACATATCGTAAAGGGGGGAGTATTGTTGCGTTCTGTTCCCCCTCTCGCGGGACGTCGAAATGGGGTGCTGAACTTGTGTACTCTCGTAAGGCTTTGACCATCGCACCCTTTTCCGACATCTCGGACTTTACGGAGATCGCGAATCGGTACGCCTTGCGCGTTACAACTGGAAAAGGTTTGCCTCGTTCGGCGAAGACTTCGAAGGAGAACAGCACTTACTCCCTCGCAGGAAGCCGTACACGAATCGGGTGCTTCCCATCCAGCGTAAGTGCTCGGTACCCAGGTCCAGATCCGCCATGAGCCCAACACATTGTGACAGGAAAGAGAAGGTACGTTTCCCACCCTGAAGGATTGAAAGTAGGTCGATTGCCATCGGTCGTCCTTTGATGGCGTTCAGCGTAGCAACAGCGACGTCCAAGCCATCCTAAAGAACAGATGAGTGACTCTTGCAGGAAAGAAGAGCTTGGCACTCGGACATCAGCACCCATCAGGTTGAGAGACATGCCATTGCCAGACCCTGCTGGGATGACGGCAATGGGCATCTTGAATGCCCTCATAGGTTCCTTATGTTCCGCGAAGCCGTTAACGAGTTCGTGTAGCGTTCCATCCCCCGAGATAGCGACAACAGCATCGTAATCATCCAACTGGACCTCTGACGCGATGTTTGTAGCGTGACCGCGATGCTTGGTGTCTAGCGAGCAGAATGAACACGAAACCAAAATTACAGGTTGCCACGAATACTAACGCACGACCTTGTAGATGCAGCGCGCGGCTTTGAGAATAGGTTCCACCTCGTGCTTAAAAATGGATGTCGCTCTGCCCTGTAATAGGAATTACGGTAAGAACATGGTAGCGTAGCAGGCGCCTATAGTTGGCTTACGGGACCGCCATTCGGGTTGATGACAACGAACAACCGCCGCTGCATCTTTACGCCTTGCAAATCGGTTTATTTGTGATAGGCGACGTGAATAGCCCTCGACGCACCTGTATAGGCGGCACTCATTGCGGCCTGGACCCAATCATTTGCAGAGGACCTTGTCTCTGCGTTATCCGTTTGGAGAAATCCCGAAAGCTTTATAAGTTTGAGACCGCTGTGACCCTTTTCTAGTACGTTCACGTCGACGACTGAGTCGGATATGCCAGCTGAGAGTACATGGGACAGAGGAACATTGACGTCGGGTAAATCTATGGGATGTGTCGGTAAGAGAGTGAGACAAAGTAGTAGGGCAATATGTGCACGTACGACTCGACAAGTCGTTGTACACGAAAGAAGTGTCGTTGAATAGGAATTCCACCGGCAGCTGTTCCTCGCCTGTAGTAAGGTCAAGCAGGCGTGGTGATGTAGTCGCAGTCGCAGGCATAGCGGTCATCGGCTCGAGCCGAGCTGTCCGCGAAGTTTCATCCAGTGCAGACAGACGCTCACCGCAGCAGCCTCGAAATGGTCCACAGTGAAGGCGTCCATGAGGTCGCAAGAACTGGCTTCGGAAACGGGACAAACGATCTCTACGACAGGTCAGCTCTAAATACTACTAAGCTTGTTTACCTATTTACTCACCCCCGCTACTCAGAGCTCGTCCATCGTACCCTTCTGATGCTCTCAAGTACATCCGTCAAGAGATCGTTGCTTCCGATTCTCTCGACATCGTCGAGTACTACCGTCCTTCTCCCAGATGTCCCTCCCGTTAAGATCGACGTTCTTTCAGAATCGGTTCTGGCACCGGAATCTTCACGCGTGCACTCCTCGCTCACCCTGACTGGTCCGACGCTGTAGGAAGGATCACTGCGGTAGAACCAAGTGAAGGGATGCGTGTCATCTTCACCAAATCTATTGAGGACGAGCGAGTCTCGTGCCAAAACGGGACGTTCGAGAACACAGGGATTCTCAACCACTCCGCGGACTTGGTCGTGGTTGCACAGGTGACAGACCATCATCACACTTCTAAAATCTCGGCAATGTACTTGCCCTGTTTCAGGCCTTTCACTGGTGTCCGGACTATGATGCTGCGGCAACCGAGTTCGCTCGGATCCTGAAGCCTGGGGGTATCGTAGCGCTTATCTGGAACCTGGAAGATCGGTCAGTGATCTATAGACGGTCATTAGGCTACGAAGTGCTCATGTTTACTCATACGACAGCAAAGGCGCCGCGTGGGTCTCGCAAGTGCGTGATCTGATTGAACAGTTCGAGCAGGGCACCCCCCAATTCAGACTTGATTTATGGCGTGCGTTGTTCGAGACCCGATCCTTCCAGAGTCTCTTCCAGCTGCAGAAGGAGCAATCATGGTGCTACTCCCTTGTGAGTTCCCTGGATACTGTCATCGACAGAGCTATGAGCAAGAGCTATATCGCTGTCCAACTTGAAGACACTAAAGCAACGACCAAATCTGACATTACGGAGATCGTACAGCGCGGAGAGGGTAAACAATGGATTGATAAAGACAACGGTCTCTTTGAATATCCTTATAGAACCTTGGTTGTGGTATTCCAACGGAAGTAAGCTTGCAAAGAGGATGGCAATTACCAGTAGACAGACAGTAACTTACGCAGGTCAAATGTTTATCTGATAGATGTGGCCTTGCGATCGTAGTACTGTAGTAGCATCTATAATTTCATACAGAATTAATCAACTGCCAGAACGTTCACGGTTTCTTACCTTGCACCACCGTCTCATACATCGACATCAGTCATACAATGCTCGCGCGACTGGGCCACAGTGCGCCGTCTCTGATTTCTCGTTCGTCGCGAGCTCCCGCACACGCGATTGCAGGTGAAGCAGCTCTCGACCGCTGGATCATCGAGAAGAAAGGCATTACGCTATCCGAAATCCTGCACACCGACCGTGTCTCAGACCTCTATATCACCCTCCCCACTCGAGACGGAACGACGCGTTCATACATAGAACCAAAGGATTCGGACGCGCTGGGCTTCGGACATCACCTAGCTTTCTTCCACCCTCGTACGCCGGAGAGACATTTACGCGCCGACGGGACGGAAACCGACTTTTGTCCTCCCGAGCCCTTCGTGCGGCGGATGTGGGCAGGAGGGCGGATGGAGTGGAGGAAACCGCTCATTATAGGTGGCAAAGCGTGCGCACGCGCCAACGTCAGCTCGGTCCACAAGAAGGGTTTCGAGGGTGTCGCCCCGATGGTGTTTGTCAATCAGCGCATAGAAATTACGAACGAATGTGAGGAAGAGAGCGCCGTTCTGGAAGAAAGGTCGCATGTGTACCTCGCGCTGGGAACATACCGGAGAACGCCTCGCGATGGTAAGCCACGGTTAGGCCACCTGTCCTCGCCTTATGTACTGTATTTCGCATCTGGCGTGTCCCAGTGCACGGTCTGCCGTCACCAGACTTTTCGCTCAAGTTCGCGCCCAGTCCAACTACGCTGTTCAGATTCTCCGCTCTGACCTTCAACGGCCACCGCATACATCTTGACCGGGATTATGCACGCGACTCAGAGGGATATCCCGGTATGGCAATCACGCGTGATTGTTCGTTCGCTCACTAGGCATACTACCGGAAATCACAGAACGGCTCGTACATGGGCCACTCACGGCTCTGATGTTGCTCGAGACTCTTGCGTATCATCGCCCCGAGGTGCAGATGAAGAGATTCGAGTATCGAGCACTGAACCCTGTCGTTGTGAATCGCGAGTTAACCTTCCACGGATCTGAGAGTGGCTCAAATGAGTTTGTACTTTGGGTTCAGGATGAAAATGGAGTGGTTGGTATGAAAGGGCTGGTATCGCTCTGAGGACATGATGACAGGATTTCACCTGCTCGCAACTTGCCATGGCGGCTAGCTCGGTCGATTAATGTTAATGCATTAATGTACATACTGTAACAGAGCAGGTTGCAATACAACCAATCTCGATTTTGTATAGTTCAGCGACCACCTTGATGATATGCGGGCCTTATAAAGTCCTCTGCATCCACATGAGCCACAAAAATCAGATCAGCCTCACAGATGCCACCGCAAGGCTGTGGCCAGCGGTTCGCAGCCTCGTTTGGGGGGAACGCGAACGAATACAAGGGGAACGATGGCAGACCGGCCACCACTTGCATAACCATGACAGGGCTCGTGGACGTTATATTAAAATCCTTGCCGCAGGTGAGAGATGGAACACATAAAGCAGATCGAAAGATGTGGACCGCACCGTATTTATTTCCTGCCTCCTTCCGATTTCTGCGTCCTTCCGCGATCTTCTCCTCCAATGCTTCCCGGTTCTGGTAGGCCTCAACGAGCAAACTGGCCAACTGGCCACGTTTTCGAGCACCTTTGCTAATCTTGGAACCCTGCGTCCCATTTAGCATACAGAGCCCTGACAGACTCCAATGAGGTGACCATACTTTGACATTCATCCTTGGTGCCTCCGGTTCCCCCCCTGCACCTTGGGTCAAAGTCTTCTTCTCCTCACGATCCTGTATCTCTTTCTTTGCCTTCTCCATCTCGTGCAAGGCATTGATCTCTTGCGTGTCATCTGCGTCCGCTTTTTCGAAACCCTTCACTTTCGTTTCAAGTGCCCGCACTTCGCGGTCGTAGTCCGCCTTCCATTTATTGTAGAACTGTTGATAATATGTGGGGTCGTACGAAGCCCAATTTCCGGAAGGAAGTTGGTAATACCCAGGATAAGGGTCGTCGGGTGTAGGCTCTGGCGGAACGTATTCATCAATTTTGGGAGCGGAGGAGATGCTCAGCGAGCCAGCGATTCCTTTTGAGTTAGTTATAGAGGCGGAAGAAGATTTCGTAGAGTCTGAGTAGACGTGTTTGCCACCGAAAATGGATAGGGAGGTAATAGGACGTACTCAACGAGAAGAGGTCCACTGCAGCAGGAGGTGATGGGTCTGGAGCACTCACTTTTCCCTTACTGAAAGACTCTTCAAGAGATACGTTGGCCTTGCCTTTCATTACTGATACTGGCATAAAGGGTAAAGACACGGATTGCTCCTCTGTCCCATCAAGGCCGGATTGTGCATCAACATTGGATGGTGTTCCGAACGTGTTCTGAACCCTTTGTGGTGGAGGATTATTGAAGACAAGTCCAGGGCCATTCCCACTGCCAAGGACTCGTTCAGGAGTCACCTTTACCGGGGCCGCCGACTTTGGCACAGGGAGCCGGGAGAACAAGGCGGAGGAACCAGTGCCGCGAGTTTCCATGCGTGGTTTCTTAGCAGGAGGAGCTTCGTCACTCTCGTGGTTTGCAGAATCATCCTTTGGTAACGCGGGGAGATCGATTGCGATCTTCCTGGGTGCCTTCTTCACTTTTGGTGCGGGGAGGGTGAGGCCGGACGATCCTGACCCTGACGTGTGAGAGGAAGGAAGTGAGAGAGAAGCAGAGTTGTTCAGCTGGGGAGGGGTAGACTCGTCCCCGCTGTTGTCGCTTCCGTACATGTCGACGAGCATGGCTTGTTCGAGTGTCGTGGCGTGGGAGGTCACGGTAGAGCACGACCTGGTTAGTTAAGGCCGGGCGCCCCACGCGCCCAGCACTGCTCAAGCCAGTCGCGGTTCCTTTACGTTCACCATGGCCGCATTCACAAGTTCACCCCCTCCCAGAAGAAAAAATAGGCCCCCTTCACGCCAAGCCGCGCTCGAACCCCTTCCTCGACGTGCGGGGCGTTTTGCAGGTAGCAAACCCGCGTCCAGACTCCCAACACCCGCTCACGGTGCGGACCAGTCTTCATCGATGAAAGACGACCTTACTGTAGGAAGTATGGACGTTGACGAGGACGCACTTCAACCACAAGAACGTATTCTGAGGCAAGATACCGTTTTCGCCAAATCCGAGGAGGTACTAGTGACATTCCATGGGCACTTACCCGCTGAGGTCAAACATGTCCTCAGAAATGCCGGTGAGCACTCGCACCACCTCCCTGCCCTAGTGGAAGTTCTTCATAACGCTTTGCTACAGACTTTTTTCGAGATGCGTATGTTGGCGATGTAGACGCAGTCACTGGATTCGCACTCGTCGCGACACCCCAAGCGTGTTTCGTTTGGCAACACACGCAGGAGCTTGCTGGTATCCCCACTTGCTATATCTTTCCTTGCCCAGTGGACCCCTCTCAATCTGCGCCGTTGTATGCCTTTGTGCCATATGGCAGTTCGCGTGAGCCAGGGCTCATCCTTGCGTCCCAGTCAGGCGAAATTTGGTTTTGGAACAACATAGGTGTTGGCCTCGCAGGTGGTGAACAGTATTTCAAAATCCTACTGGAGCTGCAGTCTAACGAGATCGTCAACTCGCTAACGAGGCTTGACGTAAGTTCTTCTCGCTCGGTGTCCTCTTTACGTCTGCTCAAAAGTCTTCAGCCTCAAACTTTCGTTGCTTCAACCTCAACTGGGCGCTTGTTCCGGCTAACGCTTACGACGTCTGGGGGAAGGTATCATCTGACGTCTCGTCTTTTCTCGCGCATGCAATCCTCGTTATCCCTGTCTCGCTTCCTGCCTTCTCTTTGGTCTTCACCAACATCGCAAGCAGAAGCTGGGAACATCGCGGCCATCGCTCTTGGCGCTAAAACAAATTTTGGGACGGACATCTGGGCACTCGTTGAATCCCGTGTCCAGAAGTGGAATGTTGCTGCTGAAGGCTTTGAAGAGCTCACATTACAGGATGACATTGGAGTTGTTCTCCGTCAAGCTATTCAAGATACACTGCCCGCACCGTCCACGTATCTGGATCTCGAATTACTCGACTTAGCTGTAGACAGGTTGGTGTCTCTTTTCGCATCGCCAACGTTTCCAACCGCACCATAATTCCACTAGCTCAGGAAAGCTACTGGTCCTGACGTCGCACGGCGACTCTGGAGAGCGCGTGGATGTAAGTTATAGTTCGACGCCCCGGAGGATCTATAATGTCGCGCAAATTTCGATGTCATCTGGTTTACTCCGGGTTGATAGGCTCATCGGCGTGCCTTACCAAAGCGTTCGTCATAGGTCCTCGCAAAACATTTTCATTCACTTACCCAGCTCTGGAAAACAGACTTTCAGGGGTTCCGAGGCCCCGATGCACCCGCAACTGCGGCTCATGCTTGGAGGTGCAATACTTGTAATTCAATTCGGTGACGCTATAGCTTTCTGCTCGCGAGGTTTGCAGTCGAAGTGCTCCACTTGAGTGCCGGTCTAATCCCATACAGATAATGACTTCAAAGACCGCATAGAACTCAAGTCTTCTACAGATCGCACTCTGGGTGTCTGCGTCGCAGATGCTCAAAGCTGCTTGCTCATACTCACCGCTTCAACAGTGATGAAAGTCACACTTGATATTGATCAAATCGAAAGGTTTGATTCTGAGTGAGTGATCCCTCGTCTCTTCCAACAAAGAAATTGACGTCGTCCGGTTGGAGGCATGGAGCGAGTATCCTGATAAAGTCCATCATGACCCAAGCCATTCTTTACGGCGCGTACCCAGAAGTTCGTCTTGTGGCTTATCGTATGAGACATTATACGCTAACACGTCCCCAGAACCCTCTGCATTTCAGCTTCCCCCCAGAAATTGACGAAGAAAGTCTTATGTCCGGTGCAACGCTTTTGAGTAGTGCAATTTTGGAGTCGGGTGAGTGCCTTTTCTGCTAACGCCTTTTTCAATGCGGACTCACACATCGTAGATAGTACAGTCATAAAGCCCAATAATGACCTGACCGTGCAGTTAAACAGTCGCAAAGAGAAAATCAGTTTCTTGATCAAGTTTATCAATGAGAACGGCGTGCTTGGCAAAGTATCCTGCACTTCCCGTCCTGGGTTTCAGTTTTTAAGTTATCCACCCAACAGATGTCACAGCGCAGTTGTCAACGCCTCGCGACTGATGCGGAAAAGCTCTACGCTGCTCAACAATTATGGCTTCGTCTCAACGAAACCATTCTGTACGTTAAACATTTCCTTGGAGACGCAGTCTCTTATAATGCTTGCAGAAAAGGGCGTCCATATGACATCTTAAGCGAGGCTGTCTACGGCTATATGAATCAAGTTGGCGAGGGGCATCACGACGACTTGATGAGAGCTTTCTTTCGGCTTCGTGTTGCGGACATCGGAAGGCTGCTTCCTCACGTTAGGGATGGCACCAGGAGACTGCTTGGAGAGGCGCCTGCTAAGCAGCCCGATATCCTATCTGAAGCCAACGGTATCATCCTGGTGCGTTGTAATCCCTGGCATGCCCAGTTGTGAATGAGAATCATTCCTCTAGACCATTCTGAACTCCGCATTCGAATACCGTGACTATAATGCTGGCGTATATGGAGTTGAGGCACCCCTTATCAGGCCCTGGACGAGCAAGCCTGAGGTTATCAACGTGGTCCTCGAACTATTTGATGCTACCACGACTTACATTCAAGGTCTCGGGGACTCACCTGATGACCACAAAGCTCACGAACCCAACTCTCAGCTTCCCGACCTTGCTTCCGCTCTTTTCGCTTCTGTCCACGAACGGATGAACTCGCTTCAAAGGCACGTCCGGATCGAGTACTGAGTGATGCGTGATTGGATCTCGAGTTAATGTTGTCTTGCAGTACTGTTGCAACCGAAGTCCCTGGAACGGACCGCGAGATCGCAGCGCTGGCAGATCGGTTCCAGCAGTTGCGCCCGGAGGTTCTTAACACACTCAGTAAGTATTTTTCTTAAGTAAGCGTGGAGCTGAACAAGAATGAGAATTCAGACAAATACGGATTTGCAACGCATGCTTTCGAACTCGCCGAGAAATATCGTGATTTTCGGAGTTTGGCGGCTCTTTGCAACAAAGATCTGGTATACCCCCTCGACCAGAACCCCCATGCGTCAAAAATATCTGAATACATCGAGAGATTCCGGGATGAGTTCACAGAGGAACTGTACCAGTGGTATATTGAGCATGGTATCAGCCACGTTCTATGTCGTCACACATAGATGGCTCACTCGGCCTCTAGGAGAATTGCGGACGTTGTTTGGTCAGAGCGAGGCACACGCCGATTACCTCGATAGATTTTTCCTCAAGCACAATCTCCCTTTTGTCTCATGGATCCATGATCTAGAAAAGGAGAAGTTTCATTCCACGGCGGAAACCTTGTTGGCCGAGTCCGATAATGCGGGCGAGTTGACGGCTAAAGAGGTGATGGAGCAAAGCGTGCCTCTGAGGCGAGGGCTGACTCGGAATTGCAGCTCATGTTAAGCATCGGGAAGTTGGCACATCTGACACAGATGCAAGAGGACACCGCTGTGGACGAGAGCATGCTTGACGGTATGAGTCCTGCCACCAACCCTTTGAGGATACTGTAACAGATACTCATGATGTGACATCGACTAGCTTTCCACGATGGCCTCGACTTTGTTAGCGTCCACGAGTCGCTTACGGAAGAGCTCAAGTCGGTCCTTATGTCCGTGCGAGGTAAACAGTCATTGGACCGACAAGTTGAAACCATCCTGCATCAAAAGGCCTCCGCCATCACGGACAAGAATGTTTTCCCACTCGTATGTTCTTCGAATTCCCCCCAAAAACATCAGTTCGACAGTCTCGTAGATATTCAAGCAATTGGCCCGAGCTTTGCTTCAGAGAAAGGCGCTGTCTGTCGAAGACATGGCGGATGTGCTATCTCTGAAGGATAACGACACGACAATAGACGACTACGCTACCGCGTTGCACCTTCTTTCTCGGGCAGATGTGAGTTGATCTCAAAGTGTCTGATTGGCCCATAAATCAACCGCATGGCAGAAACTCCCCACAGCAAGGCGGGAAGCAGCATTCAGATCTGTCTGGCGACGCATATACATCCACGATAAGTACGCTAGCGGGTCTATTTCGCCTCTATAATCGCGTTGACTAGTTCAATAAGCTGGGACACTATTAAGAAGACGTCTGGCGTTTCGGACGATCAGCTGAACGAACGTTTCCGGAGCACCGCGCTCGTCAGCGCTCTGTCGGCCACTCTTCCAAAACGTCACCAACCAGAGGGTTACATCCTGCCACCAAATCAGGCCCTAGCCGTGCCGAGCTTAGCAGAGCTATCATCGCGTTGGCCCGGTATGTCGCCCGAGCAGATCGAAGCGTTGCACGAAGATTATCAGGAGGAGAGTAGTCTTCTGGCGGAATATGACTTGGCGGAGGCGTTCGATCGCGCGCGGGAAGTCGTCCTCGATGAGATGATGTGGGGGCGACCGGCGTAGCATATACATCGTATTCGTTGTGGTGTAGCCAGTGTACTAGTACGTCCTACGTGGCACTAGATATGCGGATCGATCTAGCTCGTGAATCGCTCTTTCAATTTTTGGTAGGAAACGCGAGCGGCAAGCTTGATCTCTTGCATGCTACGCTGCCGCCACTCGGAGTTATACTCCTCTTGGCGCGTCGCCTCCTGCAAGACCCAACTTTTATAAAACTCGGAGAGACGCTCCTCGCGTTGTTCTGCGGTAGTGTGTGGTGGGAGACCACTCACAGCGGCGGCCTTGGCCACCTCGAAGCGTGTGTTTGTCTGCAGGGTGTGATTATGTATGAGACGTGTTTGGTGGGAAACGTTTGAGGTGAGCGAGACGTACGTCTCGCCAGAAAGCGTCGTTGAACGCGTCAAGCTGTTGACGCTGCAGCTTCCACTGGTACTCCAGCGCGTGCGAGTCGTCACGGTCGCGGAACTCATTGAGTGCGTACGGGTGCTGTCGCAGTGATTCCGCATGTGTGGTAAGCGGATCGTCGTAGAGAACCGGGCGGATGTTGGACACGGGGTCCGGAGGCCCGACGTAGGCACTGGTCCGCAGGGAGTGAAAAGGGCGCAGCGGACGTGAGATTGATGCTGCTGCTGGTCGTGGTAGTAGAGGGAAGAACATGGCTCTAGACTTGTCCGGACCTGACATCTATTGAATATTGAATTACTGTGCTAGTGACAAAGTGTATCCTCAATTCCGAGTCTGTGCTATTCAGACTCGGCGTACTTGGATTCTTTCTTTAACAACCCGCCAGCTAACCACGATCCAGCGAACAGGCCGAAAATGATCCAAAGTCCCCTGACTTCGTCCTTGTCGAGCGTCCTGGTGTGGAATTCGCTCGTTTCGGTCGAGGTTGACGTTTCGTCGAGCAGGTCCTCTGGCTGTGGCAGCCGACCCTTGTGAGGTTTCAACGCACTGAGGTCTTTCGGTAGCACGACGTCATCTGCAACGTCGAGAAAGAAACTGCGTAGGTTTGAGACGTTCGGTGCTGCTGCTGAGGGTTCGGCGTGGTACTGCTCCAACAGGGAGACCTGCTCGCGGATGGGCACGGAGACCGAGTCTGTACGCAAATCTCCCGCGACTACGATGACCTTGGGAACCTGCGGTTCATCATGTGGGGCGGGGGCAGCCTCCGCCTTGGCTCGAGAAGACTCCCAAAAGTCGGGGGTGAACGGCTGAAGGGGGAGCGGAAAGGCAAGACGTCATGTTTGAGAAGATTTCGCTACATGGTTATATGAGGGTATCCTACGATGTGGACTTCTGGCTCCGGAAGGGGAGCAGAAAGATCTGGAAGCTTGATGTTCAGGTATGGCGGTGGCTCGGAGGACGTGGCTGGGTTCGGCGTGTGATTGAGACGTGTATTCCGAGCGAGGCTGTAAAGCGATGGACTGGGTGCCTCGTATTCGAGTCATAGGAATAAAGCTCACATGGTGCGGGCAAGGTTACGAGAGTGCAAGGATCTATTGTTGGCCAGACGGAACATGATGGGCCAGGGTCAAGGGTCTCACATTGGCGCTGCCTCGTGTCGATGTCCCCGCCGTGGTTTTGCCTGGCTTTAAGCCCAGAGTAGGCTCCGCATCTCATCTCATCATCACCTCTCTCGACCCTTCACCTCTTTCCTCTACCATGCTTCTCTCTCCCGCGTGAGCATCTGCCATCTCTTTTCACCGTTCATCACCCGTTCCAATCCGCCCTCTTTCTTCTCTCGCAGAGCCAGCAACGCCAGTCTCCCCTCCTCCGGCTTTTGGTCAAAGCTGAAGCCGGGAGGCGGAAAGAACCTGAAGGACGCAGAGATGCGCCAACAGCAGCAGCAGCAGATGGCCCTCAGCAGACAGCGTCTGCTCACCCTCGTCTATGGGGACATGGAGACCGTCCGAATGGTCGGTGCCTTTCATCTAAGCCCCCGCCCTGGCTGATGCGATGCTCTCCCCCCAAGCTTCCAAATTCCTTTGTCGTACGGTCCCATTCATAGGATATCCCGTCTTACTTCTCAATATCGATTCTTTTCGGGCATAGGAACTCGATGCCCTAGCCAGGGATTGGGCAAAGCCACCGCCAGATGCACTTTTCGGCCTTCGGGTTCCGATTGATTACGTCCACATTCAGACCGCCGTAAGATCGGTTTATACCATGTTAGAGGCCCGCTCATCGTTATCTCCTGCAGCGCCTTGTCTCCGGTGATTATGTCTACGTATGTTGCTCTCCTCGTCTTCTATCTCCATCTAACAGAGTCGCAGCTGACCAGCGAGGATTCGTACCAAATAGCGACCATGGGGGTTCCTGGTCTCCGCGTCGAGATAGTCAGCGATGCGCCTCCACCCCCGGATGAGCCACCGTAAGTGATCCCAAGTTGAAAGCTTTCCTTTGATCTGAATACCACTCCTACATGGACGAGATAGGCCGCCACCGTACGCATCTTATACCTTCCTATATTATGCCCTTAATCACACCCACGTACGCGTACAGCCCCCCGCCTGTCCTCGACATGCCTGCCACATTCAACCTGGAGCTGTCTCCTGGTCAATACGTTGCTTTAGATACCACTGTATCTTCGGACGAGCTAGACATGGCGCGAATGGATGACGGCACGGTAGTGGATGGCCTATTCTGGGGAAAGCTTAACATTGTACACGATGGGGATACCCACACCATGGACTTCAGTGGCACACGACTCCTCGGCGAGGACGTCACTCCCGACTTGATGGTCGACCAGCGCGTCATTACCAAACTCGCCGTAGCCGCAAAGCCCTCGGTAGCCAAGTGCCGCCTCAGCCTACTTGCCCCATCCATGCAGTATTGCGACGTCATCCTCTCCTGCTCATCTATGTGGAAGTTGGGCATCACGTGGCCTCCTGCAGAGTCAATCGGTGACGGCAAAGTCAAATATTTTTTGCGAGTCCACCCCGGTGGCGGATTTGAACATTTCGAATCCGAAATGGTCTCCACGGCCATCTACTATGAAGCCATGTAATGACACCTTTCTCTGTGCGGCGTCGTTGCGCGAAACTCAACATCGAATTAACAGGCCCGAACCTTCTCTATTGGATCCGAATGAATTTGTCGCCCCAAGAAATAGTTTTGCGATGTCGTTCCTGGATTTTATACCCCACTTGATGAACGTATTGGACCAACTAGGCATGTCTGTCCACGCTAGGACGGATTTCATCAAGTATGTCCTACTTTGTCCCCTGATCTTGACGCGGCTAATTGAACATTACTAGTACACACATACACGAATTTTCCAAGCATAAGAATATTGCGTATCGGTTCCTTTCGCCTGGCAAGATCGCTGCCGCAATTGACATGTCTGTGACGGCTGATCCTTGTGTCTTTACCCGTCTTTTCCTCATCTTCCGCGGCATCCCAGAAGATGATATGGGAATATTTTCTGGAGCGGGGGAAAAAGAAGCTAATGCGCAGAACTGGCGTGAGGTCGTGGGTTGGACCGAGAACTCCAAGGACTCGACAATGTTTCGCGTCCTCGAAACATCCGTTCTGGAGATAACGTAGAAGGCGAGTGGTTGGGTCCCGTTTCATGTGTTCGTGGCCTGTAGAACTGGTCCGTGGTATCCCTTATTCTTGTATTATGCTCTGTATCGCTTTCCCTTTCACCCGGCCACCCGTTTCTCTGTTTCACTACATACCACATATGATACCAGTAGCTGCTCAACCCGTCTCATGCTGTCTCAATACTTACATCGCCAATGTACTTTTTCTGTAGTCCACAGTACTCGGCTTAGGATGAAGGATATTAGTGTAATAGAAGAAAGATGCGTTTGTAATTAACCAGTGCTTTTGAGAGGTGTGACAACACGATGTTACAGCGACGTGACAAACGCGTGACTAGACGCGACTGGCGCAAATACGCGGCGATCGTCTCAACTGGAATCATCGCGATACAGACATGCCCAAGACTGCCTAGTACGTATCTCGACTTTCTTCGTAGTGGACTGGCTACATGGTCTGAAAACAGTGAACTCGAGCGCGAGGCGAAGATCGCTCGCAATCGGGCCCTCATTGAACAGTTAGATCTTAAGAATGCTGCCGCATCAGTCACCCCACGCGCTACTCCAAAAGCAAAGGTGTCGGCTACCCCAAAGCCAACTCCAAAGCCGAAGGCGAAACCAGTCCAGCCAATAAAGCGAGAGAAAAGGATCCTGGATGATTATACTCCACGCCGAGTGTCGGCGCGACTTCGCAGGACGGATCCGGACGAGACTCTAGTGCAGAAGCGAAAGCGAGAAGTGCGTTCTTCCGATCATGATCACGGATTTTTTTTGGTTGACCAGTATCAATGGCCGTCCATCTCCCCTTCTTTTTTTTGGCATTTTTACAGCAAGAAGAGGAGGCGCATCGACGGAAGGAAGAGGAGGAACGTCTCGCGACGGAAGAGCGCGCGAGGGAGGCGAAGAAGCCGCGGCACGGGAAGCTCGATCTAGAGACGCTCGCGGGGCAGGAAGAGTGGGAGCCCGGCGCGCTCTCCGGGCTCAGTTCGAGGCTGCAGTCCCTGCTGCAGGCGTGTCACCCACGTCGCACGGGCGATCGGGACGCGTTCGTGTTCAAGCGGGATTCGAATGAGGAGGCGGAGGTCGAGGCGCTGCGCGAGCGATTGCGGGGCATGAAGGTCGTCGCGAGGGCCAAGGTGACGCAGGATAGGGTGTACAGCGCTGCGTACCACCCGGATCCCACGATGGACCTGATCTTCTTTGGAGGTGAGTGTGTGCGTGCACAAATCTTCCTTTCTTTTTTTGTTGATTCTTTGGGGTATGGACGACTGGCTGATGATGCTTACCTGCGAAGATAAACACGGCCAACTTGGTATATGGGATGCGCGGGCTCCGCAAGATGATGTGGAGAACGAGGACCACGGTGTTAATCCGGACCAGAGAGAGTCAGGGAAATACTGGCGTTTGCAAGTGCATTGGCCTGCGACTTCCCAATCGTCCATCTCGTGCATCAAATTCGACCCCATCGACGCACATAGTGTGAGTCACAAACAGCCAGAGCTCGTCACTCCTACTCACCTTTGTCGCCCTTCACCGAAGGTATACACGAGTGCGTATGATTCGACAGTTCGCACACTATCCTTCACCTCCGGTATATCGCGCGAGGTGTTCGCGATGGACAAAGTACTTATTACAAGTATGGATCTTCCCCCCGCGAGCCACGAGTTGTGGCTCTCAGATGCCGAAGGATGGGCCACGCATCTCGATCTGCGAGAGGACAACTCGAAACGAAGAACTTATCAGCTCTCGGATCAGAAGATCGGGTGCCTGAGCGTGAACCCGACAAACCCAGCTTTCATATTGACATCGTCGAACAATCGAGTTCTAAAGTGAGTGGCCGTCTATCTCCTTTGACTCCCACAACGATTTACAGTATACTCTACATGTGACTCTGAGCAGGGTCTGGGATGTGCGGAAAATGCTGAAGGTTCCTGTGAGTCGTGGTCATTTTTTATTTTCTCGGTCCCGTGTGGGAACTCCGAGTCGCCTATTCACACACGAGCGATTAGGCCCCGCGCCATGGCGTTCTTGAGCTTGGGCTCGAGGACGTCGAGAAGCTTGACAAAACAAAGAGCGGCACTACGACGCTGCGTGCAGAATGTAAGCACAACAAGTCCGTCACTGCGGCATACTGGGACCCGCGCGGGCGGTCGATAGTGAGCACGAGCTACGACGACATGCTCAGAAGTGCGTTTCCATTTACTGAGTGATCTTGCGCAGGAGGGGTTCCCTCCCTCGTCCTCACCCGCGCTTTAAATAGTATGGGACGTCTCGCCGTCGTTCATGACGAAGGACGCGCCGTTCCCCCATTTTAGGCCGCTCACCAGAATCAGCCATAATTGCCAAACCGTAAGAGTTCTAACAGTCCCCAATCTGTGCCCTTTTTGAATGTTTTTTTTTGGATCACGATTTTCTGTTCTGCGATTTGACAGGGCAAATGGTTGTCGATGCTCAAGGCGCAATGGACTTCGAATCCCGATGTCTACCCCCATTTCACAGTACGCTCGCGTTCTTCGTGGTATACGTGACTTCCTGACTGAGGGTTTTGCTTTCTGTAGATAGGTGATATGGATCATTCCCTCGATATATTTGGGTGCAAGGGTGACCTATTGGCAAAGTTATCAGACAAACAAAAGTACGATTGATCTCCCGTGCGCGTTCTTTTGCACGTCACTCACTCGGATCAACAATAGAATCTCGGCCACGCAAGCGGTGACGTGTTCGCACCCCAACGTCATCGAACGCGTCGCCAGCGGAAACGCAAGCGGGCGCTGTTTGCTCTGGGCTCCCGCAGACCTCGACGACGACGAAGACAAAGACTAGGCCCGCGAGGAGCGTGGACAACACCTCTTTTTGTCTTATATCTTCCTATGTGCGGTGATATATATGGGCATCATGTATAAATAACATATCGTCTGCAGCACCCGCAGCTAATATATGCATTATATTTACACACCACAATCTAAAGATACAGATCGTCGTAGTCGTCCACCTGCGCACTTGCCACCACCGGTAGCTCTTGAACGGGATTAGGTTGGGGAGCAGCTTCCTTTGCCTTGTCCTGCTCGATCTCGTTCACAATATCCCACATGTCCTTATCATCGTCCATAGTAGGGGGTGCCGGCGCTGGCGCCGTCTGACTCGCCGCGCCAGAGGTCGGTGCACCTGTATCCAGCATGTCCCACAAATCCTCGTCCTCGTCCATGGCCACCACGTCGTCGTCGCCGTCGCCGCCACTCGGCGCCTTCCAAGCGTGGGCTGTGGGGGCAGCACGCGAGGACGCGCGCAACGCTTCTTCCTCTTCGAGAAGCGCGTCAAGCTCGCCTGCGGCTTCGTCCCGCTCAGGCGACGATGGGGGTGGGTGCGACGCGTCGCTCGTCGGGAGCAGACCATCGCTGTCCCCTTCGGAATCGCTCGCGGCAGAGATGCCGCCGCCACGGTGTAGTCGTGAACGGGCTAAAGGAGATTGCCGGCTCGAAGACGCGTCCCCTTCGTCGGCACCAGCAACGGCACCAGCAGGTGCTGCTGCTGCTGCTGCTTCATCGCCGCGTTGGGCAACGCCGGCGTCCGAGTCTGCATCCGAGTCATCATTGTTGTTGTCGTCTGGTGGCGGCAGACGAACGCCGTTCACAAGTCCATGGGCCTCGTCATGCCATACGCTAAGTGCGACCTACCAAAAGTGCGTTCGATAGATACGAGGCCTGAGACATGGTGAAAGAAAGGGACGGAATCGAAGGGCGCACCTGCATGCGCTTTGAGTGGCAGAGCTTCTCCACCCTGTCTACGGTCTCCTTGAATCGAGTTTTGGGATACAACCTGTGGGTCCAGAATTGGTACACTTGGAGCACGCGATCCAAGTCCGTTGCCTGGGTAGTGGGAGCCCCGTTAGTTTACACATGCATCCAAATAAGGAGAGCGAGATGGGGAGAGAAAGAGTGACATCGACCTCGTGGCCCTTCCCTTTGGGCTTGAAATTCTCCGTGTCTTTCATCAGCTGCAGAAACCCGTTTTTTCCAAGTAGACGCGCCTCGTCCAGCTTGGGAACGGGCTTGCGCTTTTTCTTCCCATCGTCATCCGCCTCGCCGTCGCCGTCAATACCATCTAACGGTCCGCCGCTCTTCCTCCCGTTTATCTTGGCGGCGGCTGCCGAAAGCTGAGCTGTGGGGATGATGGCAGCCATCTCTGCGCGCACGGCACGCGTATTACGCGCGTCCGCTTCGCGGCGGAGCGCGTCCAGGTCGAGTGCGGGAGCGAGTTCTTGGACAGAGTCACCCATATCGCCTAACCCTTCGAACAGCGCGTCGATGTCCGGGTTTTGAGGTCCTGCACTGGTGGTGGGAGCGGCGGGCGCAGGAGCAGAAGCATCTTCGTCGTCATCAGATGGTAAGAAAAGTGGGCGGTTGGATGCGCGTGTGGGAGAGGAGCTACGAGGCACGTCGCCATCGGGGGTATCCGCTGGAAGATGACGGATTGTTGTCTCTACTGGGAGGTCCCAGATGTCATTGATGTCGGTGTCCATGTTGCGGCTCGTGACCGCGTTGAGGCAAAGTTGCGCCCATTTCGGCACGTGGTCGGCACAGAGGAGAGCAAAGAGATGAGTGATCTCGTCTTGGTCATGAAATGGCCCTATCATCCTCCCCGTCGGCTCCAGACCCACCTCAGGCAGAGGAGCCAGTGGTTAAAGATAGCCTGAGTTATTGGGAAAAGCAAAGTGCAACATACGACGGTGTTTTGGGTGTGTGTAGTTGCCTCATACTTACATCCTACCCAAGCTCTGACCCTTACGAGCCAGGCGGCTACGGCTCTGGCGTACGCACTCCTTCCTACATCTCAGCGTCTGTCAAACTAATCTGAGATTCTCGTATAGTCACTTCCCCGCGTCGAGTCGCTCGGCTCTAGGGAGTTCCTGTTGTACCTCTTTCCGGAGCTGTCCACCGTACCGTCCGCGGCGCGACCGCTGAAACCCCCTCCATCACGCCGTTTCCGTGCCCTCGACGTGGGGGCCGGTGTCGGGCGTGTCACATCTGATACTCTTCTACCCCTCATATCTGATGTCGTACTCCTAGAGCCCGTGGAATCGTTGATACAAGCTGCGCTTTCCCGGGGCCGGGCCAGTGCCGCCGAGCCACCCTCAAACCATGAGAGCAGACTGCCTCTACGAAAACGGAAATGGAGAGGCATAGTGGACGGTTCTAAAAGCGTCACCTTCCTGCAGGGGACGTTACAGGACTGTGACCCTGCACATCCTATACGAACTACTACCTTTCTTGGTCGCGTCGGCTATACACCACCTTCTCCCGATGACGAGTCGGGATTCGACGTGGTGTGGTGCCAATGGTGCCTCACATACATGACGGATCCCGATCTCGTCGCATTTCTCAAGCGTAGTCAAGCAGCGCTGCGCAAGCAAGGACCGGGCGTCATCGTCGTGAAGGAGAATGTTTGCCAGGACGGCGAGCGTGGAGTCCCAAATATAATTTTCGACAAAGAGGATTCCAGTGTCACGCGGTACTTCTTCTCGCCCGCATTACTTCTCGAGTCTAAGCACGTCGTCTAGATCCGACTCGCATTGGAAAGTGATATTCCGCAATGCCGGTATGAATCTGTTACACGAGCGGGTGCAGGACGGATTACCAAAAGGTCTTTTCATGGTCAAAATGTGAGTGTCCTCCCATTCTATCATAGAGAAGGCCAGTACATATACGATCCTTGGTAGGTACGCGTTGAGGTGACGCAAAAATGGTGTGAGCTGGGCGGTTTCGCTGATCAGTGGTAGCATGGGGGACTGTATGTTACGAGGGACTACGCCAGACTGAAGCATCACGCAGCCCGCATCTTGGCTTTCTGCGCCTTCTTCTGGTTTTCTTTAATAATAGTTGACCCAATAAATGCTCCAATGGCAGACAATCCAATGACCAGAATGAAAGCAGGAAGGCGTACTGCCCATTCACGCGGTGGAAACCACGCGTGTATGGGGCTGGATACATCGAAAAATGGCTAGACAGCTTCGGTGAGAGAGTGACATTCTGGCTGTTGGGAGGATACACGTACGACGAGGATGGCCCATGTGGTATAGTAAACGAATACTGTTGCGGCAGCGGCCATCATGGCGCCACCTAGTGCTTTGTCTGAAAGCGTCTATAATTATGGGACGTTAGTTCTGAGGGTGCAGAGGGAGATTGGCCCGTACCATGGCGGAGGCGGAGGTAGTAGATTTAGAGCAAGTTGCGTGTGGTTGCAGGGGCGTGACTTTCTTTTCGCTTTTCTCGAGCTCACTCACTCGTTCATGGAATACTTTTCCGTTGGTTCTCTTTCTCACTTTCGCATTCTTTTACTACCCATAGGCTCCATCTCAAGGACAACATTCGAGCAATGGGCAGCCGAAATCCGAACCTTGGAGACCCTTCGTCTTAGCGATATACCACCAGGTACCAAAGATGAGAAAGGTGAGCACACACCACCGCCGCGTCCGTACACCCCCCCTTCTAAGTCCCCTCCTCGCACAGCGCGATTTATGCCCAGCCCCAAGTCTAAGGGTTATTTGCACCTATGCTTCCCGACCCACCCCCCATCTCGGTCGCATTACGGCATGTCTCTCTTCCGACCATCTCATTTCCCGCTTGGAGTTATCGGCATTGCAAGCTGTTCACAGGCGGATTCCCTCTCCTCTATCATCGCGGAATTTAACGCTGCGGTAAAAGATGTGTTCCCCACCGACTCTATGTACCCTCTTGCGAAGAACTGCTTCGTGTTCGAAGAAGCTGACGGCACTACCAATCTTAACCTTGGTGACCATCTCCCTGGGCTTGTGATTATCCCGAGCATGATGGGTAATAAGAAGGAAAACATTGAAACCTTACTCGCTGACTTATGCTCAAACATCCTTGCTGAATTCTCTACGGTGGTGCGTGCGATGCCTTGCGTGCTCGCGTCCTAAAGTAACCCACCGTCCAGGTCAGCACCCTTGAAAGCTCGTTCGGCAACGAGTATTTGAATTCATCGCTATTTCCGTCCCTGCCCTCTGCTGCAGACTTTCCTATGCCACTTGTGGATGAACACGAGCCCTTGTCGCGTCTTCCGTCGCATAACAGTCAGCCAGAACTTTCCCCAGGTCTGATTCGGATAGGAACTAGTCCAATGTTGGGCCCGAAACGCAACCCACCTGCAAGTGTTGGGCCACCTATGCCATTTCGACAGAGTTCCCTGGGTGTCCCTTCCGTGCGAAAGCGCCAAAGTCTCATTGGCGCCGCTTCCTCTCATGGCAGACTGTTCAAGCTCCTCGGAGACTTTTTCGTACTCGCCGGGAGGACAGAGGATGCATCCGTCTGGTGCGGTGTAGCTTGGCAGCCCTACGTGCATGCAGCGTTTGATTAATATTGCTAGGTACACAGAAGCCGTTGCCTTGTTCAAGACCGCTAATGACGCCGTATGGTATGCCTCTGCATTAGAAGGTCTCGCCACTATTGCCCTGCTCGAGGCATGGTCAGGGCAGGGTTTGGTACGCTCTGTTGTCATCTTGCGACCCCCATCGCCAGCTCTTACCAACGAGCCCACAGCATGCCTCCACCAGCGCAGGCAAAGTACCTTGGGGTGACATATCCGAAAAGCTTGAGCAAGCGATTTCGTTTTATGCGAAACCTGGGCCTCTGTTAGAGTCTGATCAGCGCTATGACCTACTTGCCTATCTTTATACAGTAGCAGTCCTCAGACAAAGCTTTCTTCTATTTTCAACTTGGGCAGCAAAAGGTTGGGGTCCACTTGCTTTCACGGCCTTGATGCATCCTGGGCCTGCGCCATATGTTCCTCCCACACTCTCACATCCCGACTCACACCTACCAAGCAACCGCGATCGTCTCTCCTCTATTTCCGGTGTCATGCGTTCACAAATAGCCGCCTCCATTTCCCAAGCTCACGGGCCTTGGCTCTTACACCTGGGCCATCGGGAGCGCATTGCCATGCTTGAGAACATTGCCTACTTATATTCTTCGTTAGGCTATCACCGCAAGGAAGCATATATCTTGCGCGAGGTAGTGGGCTGTATCATGGACCTGGTCGTTTGTGCGCGCGAGGAAAATGAGCCGGCATACTTATCCGGGGCTGATGTTAACGGTGTAAGGTCGGGCGATTTAGGTGCCGTAGCCATGAAGGGAATTCAAGTATCAACAGGAAACGAGAGTGTACTCAAGCTCGTCAAGCACATATGCGAAGTTCATGGGATCGATTTAGAGGCGGTCGCATTTATGAACGCTGTCACCCAGGGCACCCAAGAAGAGACTCAGGATACTAGTTCCGATGACCTTCTGGAGGACCTATATGGCTGGCCGGAGCTGCAAATTGGCATTATTCGGGAAGCCCTCGCCGTCGCTGAGGCACTGCCAGGTACGTAGATCCAGTGCGAGTTCGCTCATTTCCGACAGTTGTGTAGATCCACCCTCTGTGGCACAGTTTGCACTTTCCGCGTTGAAGTCGTTTCATACAATACTCAGCGAAGATGACCAATACCACATGTACCAGACGTCCACTAGAGCCCTGACTGCTGCGAAACGGAGAGGCGAGACGCGCCTGATTGACTACTGGTCCGGGAGGCCAGTCGTTGGCATCGAACTTCTTCTGTACGTGATTGTGAAGAAAACACCTCTTGTTAACACAACCTCTTGTAGATCTCCCCCATCAAGAGCGTTGGTTGAAAACTCCATCTCCGTACTTGCTCGACGAAGGTCAGAGGATGCTGGCAAACTACCACAGATGTCAGGCCCATTCCTGTATGACCCTAGGAAATCTGTGACTACGAAGGTGAGGTGGCAACGTCAAATTACCACGCACCGCATTCTCATAGGTCACTCATAGGGCAGCACTCTTGTCGTGAAAGATGAGCCTTTAGAGTTCATTCTCACGCTATACAACCCTTTTGTATTTGATCTTGAGATACAAAGCTTGAGCCTCAGGTGAGCTTCTCCCAACTCACCTCAGCTGCGGCAACAAATTTGTGTGGGTTCCTTAGTACATCAGGTGCCGCATTCGACGCGAAGCCCATCTCTGTGACCGTTCCTGCCGACTCGTACCACTCTGTCACATTATCTGGTAAGGCTTTGGAGGCCAGTCCACTTGTCATCAAAGGATGCTGCGTTCAGGCCCCCCGTGGTGCCTCGAGAGATTTTTTTCTTCCGTTGGCAACGGTCGAAGATGATGAACATAGATTGCGTCGACGGAGCCTTGCTACCTGCGAATCCGGGCGGACGAAATACAGGGGCCTTGATTCGCGCCCGGGAAAAAATAGGAAGAGAAGTAGCAACCTTGTCACATCTTCGGCAAACCGGCGGACTATTCCGAAGTTCCTGGAATGCACTGTTGTGTCCGAGCAGCCCTTGTTGCGCATACGATGGAGCTCGCTCATACACAGCGCCGTGATGTTGTATGACGGGGAGGTGTAAGAACACCAGTACGCCATCATGAGTCGTGGAGTGACTAACATGCGGCAGGTCTACTCTTCGATTAACGTTGGAAAACGTCTCAGATCTCCCAATCGACTTTCTAAGGTTATCGTTTGATGATTCCACAATTGCCCCTGCGCAGGCGGCCTTGGCTGAGGGAGACCTCTCAATATACGACGCGTATGAAACAGAATACCGGCTAATCAACCGGCCTGTCTTTTCGTGGGACTGGGAACAAGAAGACACTGTGATTCCCCCGGAGAAGAAGGTAACCGTTACTGTTAAGTGCACTGGCAAAGTGGGGTGGTATGTGTCCTAATGGTGATTTTAGCCATTCCGTCGCTAATAGCAAATAGCACGAGCGGCAACATCTTCATCTCTTATGGCTGCCTCTACCGATCTCAGTCAAACCTCTCTCGACCCTCGGAATTGTTTTACACACGCCAAGTCTCATATCCGGTTCTAGTCACTGTGTATCACATGCTGGAGTGCCACAACATGGACATCTTCCCGCTAAGTGTAGGAGACTACGACGCCGGGAAGGCCCCAGCGAGCAAGAGGCGGGAGTTATTCAAGGATGTTGAAGAAGAGGGATGGTGTCTCTTTACCATCGACGTGCGAAACACGTATGGCTTGCCATTTGAGGTCACTCTCGAACGGGTGCAGGACGGTCAGGAAACGTGTTCAGAATGCAACGTTTGCCTTACAGTTTTACTCTATAGGCGCTACTCCAATATCAACGAGCTGCATCGTGGCCCCAGGAGAGATGACACGGTGCGCAAGTTTCAGAGCTCGACCCACACGCTTCAGCTGACTCACGACAGGATGGTCTTACCTCTCAAGAAATTCCAGCTATCGGAAGAGGTCACCTCTCAGGCCATCCCTATGTTGTCTGACCGTCAGTTTGTCGTCGACAAGAGGAAGCTGTCATTAGAGGATGAGAAGTTTCAGCGTGAACTGTTCTGGTACCGGGAAGCGCTGTTCAAATGCGTTCACGGGCACTGGCGAGAGGTTAGCCTTGCTACTTCATGATCTACAGGTGGTCGGTGCTTATAACCCGGGGGAATAGGCAGGTGGGAGTCGGTCGGGTGAACTGTCATTCAGGCAACAGCGGATGACTCTTCCCATGCTCGAGATCCTACGCACAGAAGCAGTACGCATACGCTTAGAAATGTTCCATCGCGGCGGCGAAGCGGGCGAGGAACACATGCCTATCTTACGGAGAGGCAGTACCTATTACCCTGCACCTTACGAGTTCGTCTACCTGCGGATGCGTGTTGCGAACCTCTCTCGTAAGCTAACTCCCCATTTTTTGGCGAGTCTGATCGTTTGCGCTGACGAAAAGACCGGTGGATTACGTGTCTTAGTCCAGCCGCTAGTCCTGACCGTAGATATTGTGGTTGATCCGGCGGATCATGCGATACAAGAGGGCGCGCCGTCGGGCACACCAGTTGGGCGCCTCGAGTCCGGTGCAGAGCGCAAGCTCGAGACGCCATTATGCTTCATCGCCTGTGGGCAATTCCATGTACATGTGGCGACGCGGGCTATCGATGCTACAGCGCGAGAGGCGGCGAAGGTCGGGTTTGCGACGCTCAAAGTTGTCGTGCGAGAGGACAACCCCCCATAGTTGTACGCCCTGGGACCCGTGTATCAAATTAATGTGATAAAAGTACAGCCGAGATCTGCTGGTATTAAACTACATGAACCAGCACGCAGGCCACGAGTCCTCTCTAGGCGAGGGCCAGTAAGCCTACCTCGATCTGGGCGATCGCAGTCCCTAGGAGAGAAAATGAAGAAAGTCGGAGGGCTGTATTATGTCATAAACTATCTGATACAACAGGCCCTTTGGACGCGAGACTGAGGGCACTCTTAGACTACTCGTATTCAGAATCGTCTTGCCTGAACGCTGCAGCGTAAGCCAAGATGGTCCCATACACGAGACTGCACGTGGGTGTGGGTAAGCGTTTGGTTGCATCAAGCACGGAAGCAGCCGAACAGCTGCGGACGTACCCGCCACCAATGAGCGACATGATACTCGCACCAGGCTTGATGATTTCCGAATGCGCGAGTACGAGTGGCAAGGCGAAGCCGGTGACGACAATAAAGGCTGTGATGAAGCGGCCGAGGTCGATGGGACCCGAGCCCTCAACAATGTCGGCGGAGAAGTCTTCACCGCCGCAGTGAGAGAAGAGCGCATTGGGCAGCGGTGCGACTACAAAGGTCAGTGCTGTCCAACGCACGACATCGATATCAGCCATGGGACCAAAAGGCATAAGAGAGGATGGACGGGGAGGGAGAGAAGCTGCGAAAAACAAAACGAACCGACGAAGAGAGGTAACCAATTCGACCACAATGCGCAGGAAAGGATGATCATCAAGAACCCCACCGCGAGAACGAACGAAAGCAATATGACGGCTGGCGGGGGAGAGCATCGATCAGTCTCCTAGGTTAGAGGGGAAGAGCAAGCCGAGGACGCACTTTTGAGACCTGCGGACATGTCGTTGTATTTGGAGAAGGACCAATGCATCTGCATCGCGGAAGTCGCACACTAGCGGAAATCTCTACACACTTAAGCCTGGCCCTCATTGGACCTGGGACACGTGACATGGGACACGTGTAGCAACCGGGTCTTGCCGGCTCGATAAGCGATTATCGCGACACCGACACAACTCCCATCGAGCACCATTAAGCAGTAGTTGACTGCTCGTCCTCTGCAGTTATGGCTTCTCCTGAAGTATTCAATGTCTCGCAATCTCCAGTTACTAGCCACGCTTTCAACGCCGATCGCACCCGTCAGTTTTTTTCTCACGCGAAGATCAACTTGTAGACTTTCTCATTCCACGCCCTTAACCGCAGAGGTCGCTGTCAGTTTGAACACGAACGAAGTCCAGATCCTCTCACGCAGTGGCCTCGATTGGACGCCAACTGAGATGCTCTCAGAGGTGACCATTCGTCGATTTATCGTATCATTTTTGGGCTTGATTTGACATACATTTACACCGCCTTTTCAAACTCTGTCGTAGCATGACAAAATCGTCACTTCTATTGATTGGGCACCCAACTCGAACCTCATCGTGACCGCTTCGCAGGATAGAAATGCCTATGTATGGCAGCAGGCACCAGATCCGCTTACGGGACGCATCATCTGGAAGCCGACGCTGGTCTTACTGCGCATCAACCGCGCGGCCACATATGTCCGCTGGAGCCCGTACGAGGATAAATTCGCAGTCGCGAGTGGAGCAAGGTGAGTGCCCTACCGTCTTTCCATCGAAAATCGCCCGGATGATGTTGACATTATGTTATAACCACCGCCGATCCAAAGGGCGATCGCAATCTGTTCGTTTGATCCAGACAATAATTGGTGGGTCGCAAAACAGCTCAAAAAGCCGATCCGCTCTACCGTGCTCTCTGTCGAGTGGCACCCAAACAATGTCTTACTCGCCGCAGGAAGCGCGGACATGAAAGCCCGCGTCTTTTCTGCTTACATCAAAGACGTTGACAAGAAGTAGGGCTTCTCTCGCCGTGTATGTGGGCGCGTCCTTACACAGGTTTGCTATAGGCCTCCTCCCTCTGTGTGGGGAGAAAAACTCCCGTTCAATACCGTATGCGGTGAATATTCGAGCCCGTCTGGCGGCTGGGTGCATTCTGTTGCTTTCTCGCCCTCCGGCGACGTTCTGGCCTTTGCAAGTAAGTCATCCTCCCCATCCCCGCGCTTCGCGTTGCTAACGTAAGGAACACATAGGCCACGATAGCACCATCAGCGTCGTGTATCCTGGCGGACCGGCTGTCTATACGATTCGTTCCAACTCGCTCCCTTACGTCTCGCTCACATGGACAGCCGAAGATGTCATCATCGCCGCAGGCCACGACTGCCAACCCATGCTTTTCAACGGCGGCCCATCCGGCTGGCAGGCCGTCGGCTCGCTCGACGACGCCAGTGCGCCCAAGTCGTCCGTCGGTGGGCGTGGCGGATTGACGGGGTCGGGATCGTCACCCGTCGGCCGTCTCAACAGCGCCGCGTTCAACACTTTCCGCAATGCGGATTCGCGCGGTCTGGGCAGTAGCCCTGGTGGAGGGATGGCTCTCGCGACGGACACGGAACTATTCACGGTGCACCAGAACACGATCACGAGCGTTCGCGCTTACGAAGGTGCCCCGGGTGCCGTGACTCGTGTAAGCACGAGCGGTGTAGATGGGAAGCTTGTGATTTGGAATGTCAATGCTGTCGGTGGACTTGGGACGAAGCTTAAGGCGCTGCGCGTGGGCTGATGAATGATGATAATGACACAAAATGTTACAATGTAAATAATACAAAGTTTAACTGGACGAGACGCGGTGTATCTTGTCAATGTATGTCGCCGACACTACTGTCGGGTGGGTGTGCCGAGAGTGTCTGCTCGTTCACCACACCCCAGACGGATGCCTTGAACTGTGCGTATGGCGCGTCAAACGATGGTGTATGAGCACGCGGCGCGTTTACGCACCAATGTTAGAACCAGGCCCATCTTTCTCTCCAAAATCCTTAGCCGTTGCAACATGGCCTCATCAGGAGTTTCGCTCAAAGAGCGTGTCTGGGCGACCAACTGCAAGCTGGTGTGATCACGGGCTCACGGGCTCAGAGAACAGCGAGTGGGGTGGGGGGTACGCACGTCCTTGATGTGTTGATTCAACTTGGCGTATTCCCAGAGCACGTCGGCTTGGAGCTGGGTTAGGCTCGGGTGGTTTTCGTACGGGTTGACCGAAAAGATCGGACTACTAGACGAGGTCGTCTCGCTTGCGGCCATTGCAATAATTAGTAATTGTGGCCTGGCCTCGGAGGTGGTGATGTCAGAGGATGGAGGTAAAGGTCACGGTAAGACGACGGCCCGCTCGGCAACTCCGAGTCGGACATCAGCGGAGGCTCGCGTGGGTCGACGTCGTCGTAAACTTGATCCGGCTACGTTTCGCAGTCACGCGATCACGGACCTCCTCCGCGACGGCTTGTCTTTGAACCGGCATCAACTCTAGCGGTGATGCCGCCGGGTAGGGCTGGCTGACGTTCGTCTCCTGCCACCCGGCAGGCACTACAGTACCCGTGACTCACGAGTAAAACGCCTTCAAAAAAAAAAAGCAAGGAAAAGCGGTGATGATGCCTCAGCTTTGCTCCTGGAGTCACGAGTTGTGCAAAGCTGCCGCAGCCTCGATTCCGTGACGGTCCGACATTCTAGAATCGTTCACGCGTTCACCTCGGAACCATCTCCTGGACAAACACCGACTATAGCATCCTATTCATTTCCCCGAGGCTTGAACACAGACCTGACACGCACTCTACCACCTTTCAGATCATCGCTCGGTTGGAAAAATGTATCTCTAGATGGCTAGATCCTATGCGCTACAGTCCGGTCCTATTATGTCACCAGCCGTTCGCCATCTTGCATCCTGACCCCATTACGCACCATGGACCGGAACCTTGGATAACTCTTGGGAACAGGGAACAGCTGGAGCCCGGTGGCCGACGCCGCATTCCCCGTATAACATTGCTTTCCATCAGATTCCTGGGCCATAGGATGAGTGACCGTATGGTTTCACCATGTTCCAGAGGGGGAAAGCATATACACCGGACATGCTGTCCATCAATACGATGACTTGTGCAGCGATGTCCTTGCATTTTTAGTGCACAGGATCAGCGATTTTCGCATATTTTCTAGCTGTTCACATGGCAGCTCAGAATCATCCTGACTCATGTAGCTCTGCACAGGTTTCACACACTCTATGGTGCTAGACGCATCGGTACAGTATTCGCATCGATATCTCATGACTGACTTCTCCCAGACACGATACATTGATAGGACGCCAGCGCTTGTGATAAGTGATAAGTAAGATTCACTTTAGATGGATTGCCTTCGCCCGGTCTTTCCCCACGCTCATCTTCGCCTCTTCGCAAGACGGGATTTTAGACAGGCGATCTGTGTCATGTTATCGCATGGTATACATGTGTAGTCTTTGCAATGCGCAATGCGAAACATGCGTAACCCAATAAGGTATAGTGACCATAAGGCGTACGCATGTTTATTTGTTGAACCGTAGTACTGTATGCCAAGTCAACGCCAGTCGCGGCGGTGGCGGCGGTCTAGGCATACACTCACGCATCGCCCTCATCCACGCCATGCGTCTTCATGCCTTCGTGTTGCACGGGCGGAGACAGACGGCTATGCGATGGCGACCGAATGCCTTCATCGCTCTTGATGCTTGATGCTCGGTTACCCCTACGATCTAGACTCGAGAGTCCCCCAAACGCGCTACTAGGACGTCAAGGGGCAGTGCGGTGATCGCGCCTGTGAACGTTACGTTGTACCCACAACCCTACCACTTGTGGACCCGATAAAGAGAGCCCCGACAAGGTGTTCTCTTGTGATGGATCGGTCGTCGTCATTCCCCTTCTCAGCCCATTCCGCGGAGTAATAGGCACAAGCCCTCTGACCAGGGAAACCAGTCGACTCCCCCTATCACGTCGGCCGTGCGTTGTTGTGATATACATATACATTACGTGGCAGGTAGTTCTCACGTGTGCTGTGGCCGCCGACCACATGGCGTTTGATATGGAAATCATCATCGCACAACTGTTCGACTAGTGTCCGGCTATGAAAACGAGGCAGTGTAGGGATATGAATAGAGTGCCACATGATCGTTACGACTACCACCTGAGGAAAACCACTACTGGTCAGGAGCCCATGACTGTATTAATACCGTTCAGAGGGGTTAGGGGCAAGAACCTGGTCATCCATGGACTACTCCACAATACTCCAACGTTGTGGTTTGCAAGGGGACATCTGGTGCAGTGTTAAATTAGTGTGACATATGCCATGGATCGGATGTCGATGGCAGTTCGGCCGTCGCGAGGGTCGGCCGAAGAGGCGGGTCACCATTTTCGGAGCTTATTTGTGCCTATTTTGGATTGGATCAGGTTGGAGTCACACGCCTCCACATACAATTTGACTGCTTTTGGACACAAACCATAGCTTTGCATCAATATTTTATCACCGTGAGAATAAAGCATTCTCGGCTGTGGCTGTTGCAGTGCTCGGACACAAGTTGTGCCCCGCCTTTCGGGCGATGACAGCCCAGGTCCCAACACCCGTTGCCCTTCTTCCCTGACTCTCGCGGCCTTATATAAATGTCAGCATGACAGCTGCTACGTATGCCACCCAGCCCTTCAACAACTTTCAACAAGCCACTTACCCGCTACCCAATACTACATGTCGCGATACCTGCTGCCACAACTATTGTACGTCTCTCTGTGCACCCTCCCCTTATACCTTGTATCGTGCTGACTCGTCGTCTGTCTTCAGGCCAAGCATTCTGATGGTGAAACATTGGCATGCATCATCGGGACGCAGTTCGGAGCCTAAACAGGCATCTCAGCCCACTACCAGCAGCGTTCCGAGACCCCTTTCTCGAACCAGCCCCACGCCCGCGCCACAGCCAGCGTTGGGGCCTGAAGGCCTTACTTCGGAACAGCAGTCTGAAAAGAAGCCTGTCCGGACTCGTGTCCCTGCTGTAACCAGCAATGCGAGGACTACAGCGCCCGAGAAGGATAATTCGCGGCGAAACCGGCGGAAGTATCCGGGGTGAGTAAGCTTCTGCATGGAAATGTACTCCGTCGTTTTTTGCTCATGAAAATTTGGATACACAGCTCAATGAGACAACGTCCTCACTAGAACGTCAATACAATTTTCCAGGCGCACGACCCTACGGTCCTATACCCTTAATCTCGCTTTACTACGTTAAGACTACTCGCTACAGGGGCACGAGGAATGAAGGCATCATGTTGGTCTCCATTTCCGATCGTAGCCACTAATATCTTACGTCCTACATAGAATGTACAAATCACCTCTTGTATGGATTGTTAATTCAAGAATGGAATGGAGAATGACTTAGTGTGCCGAACTGGCAAAGACAGGCGAGGTGCCTTGACTGTCCTGACCAAGTAGCCTTGAACTGTGATACTGTGGTGCACAGTATACCGGAGGGTGGATATGTGACTCTGTATTCATCCGAGACGTGTCGGGAGTCGGGAGTTGGGATGCGTTGATAGGACAGACATACATATACCGAGGCATGACGAGCTCAACCGAGTTCCTTGTTCAGTTACATGTAGATAGCTCCATTGCCCTCAGACGCCACGGCCGTATCAGGGCATGAGTGAGGAAATGGCACGACCGAGACAATCCCACTGCGGTAACGATACTTCTCTGACGAGTTTCAATCCGTTCCACACAACAATAAGCTACACATCGCACCGATCCACCGGGGTCCCTCCTCTCGTTTTTGTTCTTTCCTAGCTTTCCTCGCATTGAGTTATTGTCATTTGACATGATGCCAAGCCCCAGGGATACGGTGGACAGGGAAAATCGGACATGCGTCCGGAAATTTTGCCCCCTACGGTTCTCTCTTCTCCATCTTGCGTATGATGTGCGTGCACCGCGCACTGTGACATTCCTATGAGGCACCAGCGCAAAATAAATAAATCCCGGAACCGTTGGGCGCCGCAAGGATTCGAGAGTAATTTGCAATCTGGAAATAGACTCGGTCTCTGTTGCATACCTACTACAGTAGTTTGACCAAGTCCCCATATGATAATATACAGAAATTTTCTTGGGAAGAGAAGGCCGGGCACGAGGGGTGGCGTTCTGCGTCTGCGCGTGGCTCTGGGTGTCTAGCTGGCGCAGGCGATGACAACGAATACCCTGTCTTCCGGTTTCTCGCGATGCCGTCGTCCTATGTCGCGATAGATTGGAGAGACACAAACGATCATGATCATGGTCCCAGCTGAGGTCTCGTGGCAGTAAATTCCGCCCATCGGCTGACCTGTCGAGCAACCGCCGTTTAGTCGCTGCCGCCCGCTCACTGGCTCTCACCTGCCTTTTTGGACGGCCACACATCCTCTGAATGGCACCGTACTTGGTGTTATAAGACAGTGCTATGCGAGTCGATGACACACTCCGCGAGGCCCAGCTTAACTTAGACTGGCTATTGTCTCGGACTCGTGTAGTCCAGCCGCCCAAGCTCAGCCGCTGCCACCTCCCCTCTACTTATTACGCAAGGGCAGTCCGGTTCTCATAGGAACCGCGCCATGGCTCCCCCGAGTCCGTCCACATCTCCTCAGCCAAGTGGATCTGGCCACTCGTTTGTCCCAAGACCGTTCCCTCCGCCATCCTTGGTTGGGGTCCCTCATGAATACATCATCGATTCGCTACGGAAGCTCGCCCCTCGATACTGGAACAACACGGAGAGCGCAGACTGTTCTATCAGTAAGAAATTTCGAGGTTTCCCGCTCCGCCGTGACGCTGATGGCCTATGAAGTATATCCTCTCGATCATCGTCCACCCGGTTTGACTAGCACTGCTCATGACTCCAGCGACTCTAGCGTTCCTCGATCGGAGGAGTTGTCCAGCTCTCATGACCCATCGGGCATGGGCAGGCGTCTCACTGCGCCTAGTCTGAACAGAGAAGAGGCGCGTGTGCTCATGAAGGTTCGCATTCTTTGCTGTCGACCAACGAACCGTCCTTTCTCATTGATATAAAACAAAAATTACAGCTCCATATCGACTACCTCTCTGCACAATCCACTCTCCTGCGAGCCCTCTTCAGTGGGACGTCCCCGCTCGACTTGATCCACCCCGCTGCCCAGGCCGCACCCCAAGTCGCGGGCAGGCAGTTCTCCATCTCTGCAAGCGTGGCATCGCGGCTCCCGAGATTGCTTCCTTCGGCCCCGGATCATCCCATCGTCTATCTGCCCATCCCCGATCCATCATCCTTCCCGTACCTCGTGACGTGGATGTACTTCGGCGACACTGGCGCCCTCGAGGACGCCTTGCAACGTCATGTGATCCGCTGGGACGGCCTGGCGCGAAATGTGGAATATCTCGGAATGCCGGAGGAATTGAAAAGGTTCCTCGGACGTTGGTACAGGCGCTGGTTGCAGCAGCCTGCACTACAACAGGCAAGCACCAAAGAAGAAGGCGAAACCGATGACACTCCTCGCGGCCGCTCACGTTCCCGCGAACACTCCACATCTCCACACTAGATTGCCACCTCAGGTCATGTAAATCCAGTTGTAAATCCAATCCTGGCCTGGTCAAATCATTCACGTGTTTTTTTCCCACGCGCTTTCGATCCTCACTGGCAGCTGTTTTCACTACTTTACTCAAACACCGGCTTTTTTCTGCCCCATCGTCTCGACCGTGACCCACCATATCGCCGCTCCGTGGAGGGATGGGGGTCGTAATTCTTCGCACAGCCGGACATTTAATTCACGTTAGACTGGACAGCATCTTTAACCCTTCCTTCTGTAAAGACCTGCGTAACGATGTACGAAAATTCCTGACTTGTACCAGCGCTGCTCGAATGATAATTATGTATTTTTCTGGAATCGCGCGCATCTCCGATTACATGTAAGAGCACTCAGGGTCCACTGGGCCACGATGGTGGCTGTATTTCACTCATATGACCAGCGAGATGTCTACTAGTATTTGGTTCATCCACATTGGTTCGACCCCGAAATGAATCATGAGGGCCGATGAAGGTGCGTAGTACCAGGAATGCCTACTGTGGATATACCATAACTCAGCTGATATTCCAGCGCAGCCGTGAAACTTTTGGCAACTCCCTCTCCTGGGTTGCTATGTGTCACGGGGTGTAGAGTGCTTGCGTTCTTCAGCATTAGCTTTGCGCCTTTCCGCCGCCGGCGCATTACCCGCAATCTCTGGACCTCACAGTCCCCTTCAGCCGCCCTGCTAGTTCGTTATCGCACGTTCGATCGCGCGAATTACCAATGCT
>Ga0137397_10000081_pt1 | contig 59961 bp, 66 predicted proteins | sample czorhiz116metaG_FD_106658 | JGI IMG/M metagenome (GOLD analysis project Ga0137397, IMG submission 106658) | Vadose zone soil microbial communities from Angelo Coast Range Reserve, California, USA - czorhiz1.16 metaG | ecosystem: Environmental > Terrestrial > Soil > Vadose zone | place: USA... | reverse complement strand
ACGCCGTCATCGGCAGAGCTTCCTCCACCGCAACATCCTGAACCGGCAGCGCTGCCTCCGCCGCTTCAGTAGTCTCTTCCTGCTCCATCTTCTCCACAGTAGCCGCCTTCTTCTTCCTCTTCTTGCCCTTCCCCCCTCCAGGCACGAAAGGGTCAACGACCCTCGGACGCTTTCGAACCGCGCTCGCTCTCGCCATCCGGGACTCCTCCTCTGCGCTATCTTCCCCTTCCCGTCCGCTTCTTCTGTCGTTGGCCGTTGCTGCCGTCGCACTCTCGGCCAGATCTCCATTCTCCATGTTCCGAGAGCGCCTCTTACCGGCTTCCAGTTTCCGCACGAGACGCATCTGCGCGGGAGCAGGAGTTTCAGGGAGCGGTGCGCCCACGCCCAACCTAATGCCCATAAAAAAAAAGAAGCAGGGAACAGCTTGAATGGATGTTTCGCGAGAGCTTCGGACTGGGGAAAAATCACGCACCGTGGCGGCCGACGTAGGAGTGCCTGCAACTCCACCTCTGTCTCGGTTGCGCGCGACGACGACGGCAACGACTGGTTCAAGGAACTCGACGACGGCAGCGCCAGCCAAGATGCGACGAGGTTCTGTGTGTATGCCATGGAGAGGTCGATCTGGGTTTGCAGCGTCTCCGTGTCGATGTCATTGTTGGGTTCTCCCATTTCTGCACCCGTATCATCACGTTTTTGGTGTTGCGCGCTGAGAGATGGCTGTGTATCCTCTGGCAAATGGTCGCCGCGGCGCCGCCAACTTGGCATCGGAACTATCGCCCGGCGGTCGCACCGGCCCGGGGAAGAATTTTCCCACACGTCTTGCGATTGCGAACAATGATATTATCGTGGCCTCCTCAAGGCCCCAACCACTGAGAACTGAGCTTGGAAAAAAAAAAGACGCGTTCATCTCTGTCATCTTTGCTCCAAATCTGAGGCCAAGTTTTTTACTAACTATGGACCCGGGACATCATGATGTGACAAGAAAAAGGGCAAACTCAGATAAACCGCAAAGCAAGCATCGACGGGCAAGTGTTTATGAGCAGCAGTGCTGCAGGCGATGGCAGATACGTATCTGGCCGGGACCTTTTAAAAATTGTCTCTCGGGACTGGTAGGAAGGAAGAGCTCTACGCTCGTGGCATCGGGAGATCGGCAGCTTGATCTCCCGAAAACTCGCCCTCTAAATTCACTTCCCCGTGGTACTGTACCCTCTGGATTTGGTTCTCAGATTGCATTTATAGAGCAGTTGAATATGTCGCGGCGCATCTAATTATATTATTGCAACACTTATGCATAAAAATGAACTACAATCGATGGGTCTGGTACAAGAAACGGTGTTTCCCAAGATTTGAATATACAACCGGGCGGCGGTTTGCCTGATCCGGACTCGCGCGTGTTAGCCATACCGGTCCGTATTGCAAACCCTACAATGCCTGCCTTTATGCCTCAACATCTAGGCAAAGCTATAATGAGGCTTTGGATAGAGCATATTCTCTACTTATGGCCTCTAACACTTATAATGCACTTATAGAGCAGTTTCCCACAGATCAGAGATATTCTATTTCTGAGTTTACTGAATTTGTTCTGAATCATCGTCTCTATTATTTCATTTTTTGGCATAAAAATAGGTTTGAAGTTTGTTACAGTATGAACTTAGGGGCCTTGGTTGCGTTAAAAACATCTAACCTCTGATATCTTGGTTATTTTGCCTGGCATATATATGAGATTATGTTCATCCACAAATACAACATTCCCTTGCAATTTCCCGCCGATGTGAGTAACGATTGTCCATGCTCAAAGTAATAAAAAGGAAAAGTCCGTGGTGTCCGCGAAATAGATGGTGTATTCTATTTCCGACTCTAACAGAGCATCCTCTAGATCTAAAAGCGATGTCTCAACTCTCTCCCGCTCTCGCTCGTGGCGGTGGGGGCGGTGGGGGCTTCTTCGAGGGAACCATGGGCGTTTGCAGTGCTAGCGCGTGATTGAACAGCTCCTCGTCCGACGAGGACGGCGAGGCCGATAACGGAGAGTCGAGCGGCGAATGGTCGAATGGGTTTCCTCGCTGTGGTACTGAAAGGTCGATGTCTACTGACGCCGGGACGACACCATTTGGATGATCTACAGGCGATGATGGGATTGGGTTATTTTTCTTTGTTATGCATCAAACGTGAATGACTCGCCTGGTGTGTCCCACCACGCCTCCGTCTCCGAACTTGGAGGTGGCACTGTTGGCATGCTTAGTTCAAACAACACGTATACGTCCAAGGTTCGACTAGACTTACGGTCATCAGAATGAGAAAACGTGAGCGCTGCGAGCTTCTCCTCGATTGTTTCACCTGGTGCCGTTGAGGTGACGCTCTCTGCAAGCAAACGACCGAGAAGGGCTTTCTTCGCATGATCAATGACGTGAACGGTCGCGCGGAACGCCGCGTAGACTGGGTACGCAGTCGGTCAGTATGGATGAGATCTTCAAAAGGGAACGAAAAAAAAGATTTACCAGGCCTATGATCGGAACCCCTGAGCTCCGCACGGGAGTACACAGACAAGTCAAGCTTATTCCCTCGAAATAATATGCGATCTACGTTCCACGACGATACGTTATATGTTTGCAGGAAAAGGGGGAAAAGGTGACGAACCTGTCCACGCGGGGATGCGCATCTTCTCGCTCGTGTCGTAGTTGTCGGTCCCTACATCATACCTGTACGTCGGCCGAAACAAGATCGGACCCTCGACGTAGCCCGAAAAGGCAACGCCTGTGGACATAACGTAGGCCAACTGATCTGCAGCGAGCAACATGTCCAGCGCGTCATCTTCGGCGTATGCGCGGACAGAGGCGTTGTCTAGGTCGATACGATAGTTGGTGTCCGCTAGCCAGATGATGTTGCTGCGGTGTCAAATGTCAAATTGAGGGATGCATTTGAATCGATGATGCGGGTGTGAGATACGTACTCGTGACTCTCGATCGTCTTTCCCCGTAGGAAATGCAAGCCGTTCACGATGGTTTGATAGTCAGCGTTCCGCTCATCGACATTCGCATGACCAGCAGCCAGGTGGGCGGTGATAAAACAAAAGCTGGTGTCATAGTAATCGAGACGGATGCTGACAGCGCCTTTGTTTCCGGACATGCCACGTAAACCAGTCTGTCCTCAGGTAAAATTGCAGGTATATGCGTTACAAAGGGCCTCGGACGAACCTTGCATTTGGTTGCTTCGACATTGCGAATCACGGCGGTCAGTTCGGACTTGACCAGAACGATCAAAGCCGTGCCAACTAACTAAGAAGTGATGTCGTGAGTCTGGGAAAACGGAACTCTGTATACCCAGATACCTGCTCGCTTCGCAAAAGGATGTAGTCGGACTTTTTACCTGGCCGTCGTTCGAGCGTTTCGAGAATTTTGTTTTCCCATACGCGTCTGTCAGCGCCGGATCAGTACGGGAGCTAAATAGGAAAATGAGCGACAAGCTTTTTCTCGGGGTCAGTTTGCACGATCTGTTGCGCTGTTAAAGGGACGATCTCTTGAAAGCCGATAACCATTAAATCCGGTCTATAGCTCCTATTAGTTCTGCGGCTCACGAATATGAAGCCAGTCTTACTCGGGAAGTGCTGAAGTCTCATATTAAACATCAACACGAAGCGGATAGAGACTATCACGTACTTTCTCTGGGGAAAAGCCAGGGTAAAAGTGATTCCGATGGCGGCTATACAAGATATGTGACCAGCATTAATGGTAAATTGTTAAGCCGTGCAACATACTTACTCTACCCATGAGATTCCACGTCCCAACGAAAATTGTGCATGTCTTCGTAGTGGAGTATTCTGAAAGTCTATGCCGTTGTAAGCCGTGCAGGAAGTCGTCGTACGCAAGTAGGAGAGCTTCTCACCTTGCGTCTAGTGCGGCTCGAACAGAGTCGTGAATCGGATCAAAGATAGTAACTTGAGTTTGATTATTGAGGTTCCCCTACTTGGCCATGAGTGGTGGAAACGGGCTCGGGAAAGTGAAGCGACATACTAGAAACATGTCGATAGCAATTTGTTTTCCCTTGTCCTGGAAGTTGTTGATATATGCTCTTGAAACGCTTTTTGTTGCATCAGACAAGACACCTGTCCGTCTCGTCAACCATTACGTCTGAACGAGACACAGGGTGGATGGATATACCAGCGAGGGTGCGCTTCCCGCTCCGCGTAAAGCTCGTGTTGAGAGCACCGGTACCCGCATATATTCTCGACAACGCATCCCCATTTTCGGCCCATAACTCGCGATGGTACGACCACAGCGAGTTTGAGGTCAACCACCAGTCCTTCCGGGCAAGGAGGAGGTACTGCTCTAAGCTGGTCCTCGATAAGATGTCCTGTACAAAGTTCGTGCGATCTAGGCTGATCCCAAAATATATCAGCCCACGTGGCGTCAGAGAACAAACAATAGAGTGCAGATTTCATACCAGTCAAGACAGTTCGTACGGAAGATTCCTTTCTGCTCGGTGATCATGTCTTCTGAGCTGGCATCACACATCGTGAAGCCGAAACGATCAATGTTGTCTGACACGCTGTTCAACCTTCTGTACCAACGCACGTTAGCCAGCCTGAGAAAGCCTGAGAAAGCGGCAGCTTTGGAAACAAACCTGAAATCACGCATGACGTTGTCGTGTCCAGCCACTCGCACGGCCTGGTGGAAATCGTAGTGGGTGATGTCAATATCGTCGCCCCACACACCCTTGGCAATTTGTAGATGTCGTGCGTACGCCGCCGTGAGGCTCGCTTCAGCATCCTTGGTCCCGAGAAGATTGATCGCGTGAACGTAACCATACTGCTCCGTCAAATGCGCAAAATGTCGCTCGAAAGCCGGCTGTGACGCCTGAGGACGCGTGATTTGAATTTTTTGCCCAAACGTCTGTAACCCTTGCTGCTCCCAGAAAACTGAGGGAGAAGAGGATGAACACCGGCATATAACGCGTTGGTGACATAAACCTTACGAGGGACGCTTCCGCGCACTTGCGTATAGCTAAAGCATTGGAGCTCCGTAATCAAGATCGTCTCTGTCTATGGAGAAATGTGAACACTAGTATTGGCCCAAGTCGGGGGTTCACAAACGCCTTACTTCAACAAAGTTGGCCGTGTTTCCATCGTCATCGACGCCGCGCGTATTGAAGCGCGTCCCAGCACGCTTTGCCGCCAGGCGGGAGATTAGACTGAGAGTCGCGATGGTCGGAGTGCCATTCGTCGGAGGCGCAGGGAGCGGGATCGTAAACACGCCTGCGTAGCCTTGGATGGCAAGGACCTATCCCGTCATGGAGAGAACCCCGTAAAGCAGCCGATACCAAGCGCGGCCGCAACAACAACAAACTTACGATGAATTGGCACCTGTCCAGATCCTCCCGCTCCTTCAAGTCCAATCGCTCGCGGAAATCGAGCAAACTGCGCACTATATACTCGTTCCACACGAAGCGCTCGTCGAACGCGCCGAGGTCGTGGGCCTCGCTGCGGTCGCGCGATAGGCGCTCCGTGAGGCGCGACGAGATGTCCCAGTGCGGACTGAGAGCGTAGTAGAACGAGCCGGACGAGAGGATCTTTTTCAGCGCGGAGCACGGGTGCTCGAACACGCCCGGCGGCTGCGGCGGCTGCGCACTATTTTGCTGGTATGCGTCGTGCGGGTCGCGCAGGGCCATAACGTCGACTTGTTCTGCGTAGCTGGGGCTGGGGAGGGCATCCCCGACCAGGGAGAGGTCATCCCACACGGAAGAAGTCAAGCAGTAGAAGTTGACTTCGTGGATCCTAGCGATGGACTCTGGGGAAACCGCCGTCGGTCTGGTGTTCCCGACCTCCGTGGCGGAGGTGATCACGGCAAGGAAGAGATCTGTCGTCGGCAGTCTCGGAGAAGCTCGATTAGAGCGAAGAATATCCTTCTGACTCACCATCCGTGACATAAATGAGACCAAGGCACCCTTTCACGACTCTGCTCGTCAAGCGGACCGTATTTGAGAGGTTCACTTGGTCCTTATGTAGGAACTCAACGACGGCCTGGTAAGGGTTGTCCTCGGCTGCTCGGAATACCAATGCTCTTCTAGGGTGACCATGACCTTCTTCCTGTGAGCTTGTGACAAGATAGAGCGTCCGAGGATTCTCCCTAAGATACAAGTGCATAATGAAGCTACGACGGAAGGAGCTGGCCAAGTGCTAATACAGAGCGTAGTCATCTTCGCCCCCGTTCGAATTTAATTAGTTTCTGACGTAATCCATAGCACTTGTAACCTGTTATCCCAAAAAGTTGTATAGCGATAAAATATACAGCAACCTATGCAACTCGCAAGTCAGATCAGATGAGGCCCTGTTTCTTGAGGTCGTCATATGTCTTGCGATTATACACATTGCCCTCCTCATCTTCCAATTCTTCCATTGTCTCTTCCTCGAAGATCTCATGCTTGCCCTCGCGCTTCAATCGCTCAGCCACTGCATGTACGCATGAGCACACCCAATGCGGAACAGCACAAACGCAGTAAGGAACGTACAAGTCATGGCATCCTCGATCTTCGTAATCTCATGGAAGTGTTTTGTATTGGGCAAGCCGAGGGCGCGCATACCAAACGCATGTCTTGATTCTTGGAAGTGCCGTTCAAAGTTTTTTCTGTCAAAGATTCGTATCAATCGTCGCAACGACACCTACATCGCATGAAGATGCTTACCTGCCCATATACACATGGTCCGAGCAGATCTCACATCGGTATTCTACTCCCAGTCCATGGAGCTTGTATAACCAATAGGGGATTGGCTTTCCGTCCCAACCCATGGGCAGTTTCAGCGGGTTGTAAATTCGTTCTTCTTCCTCTTCCTCTTCTGCTCCGCCATCGGGGCCAGCTGTTGTAGGAGGCGGCGGCGGCTTCTGCGCCTCCAGTATCTCCTGCTCACGCTCCTTCGCGGTGAGTGAGAAGCGACGCTCGACATTTGCTTTGGTGTCGTTTAAGAGCTGCATGAGGTCCGCGAGGAGTGCGGTGACAAGATATGTAAATAGCGCAGCGGTGCGGTGCTTATTCTTCGATGACTCTGCATTCGCGGAGGGTGCGGGCGTAGAAGGGGGTCCATTCGGATTGGTCGGGGGTTGCTCTGACGTAGCTTGCCGGGAGGTAGCCTTGATATGTTTTTTTGAGGTAAGATGGGCATCGTATACAGTTTGTTTCGAGTACATCTTTTGGCCTTGCAAACGGGTAAAACAAAACGCGGGACGAAATAGCGGAGTACTTACACGCCGTACACCATATTCCTTCCTCGCTACCATCGACCTGAACTTTTGGAGTTGCATCCGTCCAGCCCTCGAGTTCATCTGCTTCCCACTTTTTCTCGAACTCCTCAATTGCAGCAGTTTGTTTCGCGTCCATGTCGACCAGCGGCTGCGTCCGGCGCATGAAGGACTTGAGATAGGTATGTAAGGCGCGGACATATCTGGGAGGCTTTGAGAAAGTAAAGGGACGGATAAGCATGCGAGAAACGCACGTCTCATAGTCACGGGTGACTCGTGTCTCTTTGGGGATGTCCATGTGTATGGGTCCTTTCTCGGCGAGTAGCAAAGCGTCGAGGTATTGGAGATAGCCGACACGCTTTCCGATATTCTTCAGATTATTATAGGTGGTGTGATTCGTGTGCAAGTCAAGGTATTTTCCATACGACTCTTCACCTGAGAACATGTTTGCCACGGCTACAAAAAGCGGGATTGAGTCGGTATAGGAAACGAGTGGTCTGCAAAACTCACGATCCTCGTAGACGTATTCCTCATCATCGTAATCCTCAGGATTATAGTCATCGAGAAGGGCAGCAATTTCGAATTCGACCCCATCTGTACCTGCATCAGGATATTTGTTGTGGTGCTCCTGAATTTTACCCAACCTCGCGTAAAATTCGGACAAGTCCCCGGGTTGACTCGGCGTCGAGATTGCGTCTATCTCCACCCTGCGCACGTCCTCGTTCTGGTACGTCGAGTTGAGCGTGGTGACGCGGGAAGAGATGCGGTCGAGGATCTGGGAAGCCTTGTGCTCGCTCTGGAGGCGGGCCTGGTGGACATTTTGGGGGCGAGAGAGGACAGTGTAAAGGGCTCGCTCATACCGCTCAATCTCTTGGTGTGACTGTCGCTGCAACTCGATGATTGAGTCCATTATTGTTGCCTTGTCTTGACCCGTGCAGCCGACCGAACAGCGGTTGATGTTGACGCTTCGCTTTCAAACTCCGATAAATTTCCTGTTTTCGACCCGTGAGACGACGACTGAGCGCGACAAATGTCTGGTATCAACCCCAATGACGATGTGCGTCTCTCATCTCATCTTCTGCTTACCAGCTGACCGCTTGTCCCCACAGAAAATTATATTCGAGTCTTCTGAGGCCGTCTCGGTCATCTCTACCTTCGACGACCTCGGTTTAAAAGAAGACCTTCTTCGGGGCATCTACGCTTACAGTGCGTATTCAGTCCCTCTTTCCTCTCTATCCCGTTCTCTCACACGCGGGACCGTACAGATTTTGAAAAGCCCTCCGCGATTCAGCAGCGTGCTATTCTCCCTATAACGCAGGGTCGGGATGTCATCGCGCAGGCCCAGTCCGGCACGGGTAAAACGGCCACCTTCTCCATCTCCATGCTGCAATCCATCGACGTCACCGTCCGAGAGACCCAGGCGCTCGTCCTCTCCCCCACCCGCGAACTCGCGACGCAAATCCAGTCCGTCGTCCTCGCTCTGGGCGACTACATGAACGTGCAATGTCACGCGTGCATCGGCGGCACTTCCATCGGCGAGGACATACGTAAACTCGAATATGGCCAGCACATCCTCTCCGGGACGCCCGGCCGGGTCTTCGACATGATTCGGCGGCGCATCCTCCGCACGCGCAACATCAAGATGCTCGTCCTGGACGAGGCCGACGAGCTCCTCAACAAGGGCTTCAAGGATCAAATTTATGACGTCTACCGTTACCTCCCTCCCGCTACCCAAGTCGTCTTGCTCAGCGCCACCTTGCCGTATGATGTCCTGGAGATGACAACAAAATTCATGACCGACCCTATTCGCATTCTCGTCAAGCGTGACGAGTTGACCCTTGAAGGCATCAAGCAATTTTTCGTCGCCGTCGAAAAGGAGGATTGGAAATTCGACACGTTGTGCGACCTTTACGACACACTCACCATAACACAGGCCGTCATCTTCTGCAACACACGACGCAAGGTACGTCACCATGTCCAACTTTCACCCTTTTCCGTTTTGCTTAGCAGATTGTACAGGTTGATTGGTTAACAGAAAAGATGCGCACGGCCAGCTTCACGGTGTCGTCAATGCACGGAGAAATGCCCCAAAAAGAACGTGATGCGATTATGGCAGAATTTCGTGGTGGAACATCGTGAGTAGTCTTTCCGGGTATACGGTGATTGTGCGTCAATAAGCTTGTATACATCAGCCGGGTGTTGATTACCACCGACGTCTGGGCACGAGGCATTGATGTGCAGCAAGTCTCCTTGGTCATCAATTATGACCTACCAGCGTCAGTGATCCGCCCTTTTTTTGCCTCTTCCCGCCTTTAAACGTCCAAGCAGAAATCGCGAAAATTATATTCACCGTATTGGTCGATCGGGTCGGTTCGGTCGCAAAGGCGTTGCTATTAACGTGCGTTTTTGCGGCAAAATGGGTTTTCTGCGTATCGACTGTTGACTGTTATATACTAGTTCGTGACTGTGGATGACGTTCGCATTCTGCGGGATATAGGTTGGTCTATGTCGTGTCGCTGCTTCTTTTCCCCCGCTGACCCATCGTTCCCCAACCCATCAGAACAATTCTACAGCACACAGATAGTGAGATCTGTCACTCCATGAAGTTTTTCCTGCCTTCTGACTTCCTTTCCTCGCTTTAGGACGAGATGCCGGTCAACGCAGCCGAACTCATTTAGTTGCTCTATCTTAGCCCCATTTTTGTATCGCTTTGGCGATGTACACGGTCTCTTCAGTCCGATGTATTGCGCTACTCTGTGACCTGCTCGCTATTGTAAAGTATCTTAGTTATAACTAAGGCATCCCTCACGCGCCCCACGCATGATCCCTGCTTTGCGTTTTTCGTTTCAAGTATAAACATGAAGCTTGAAGTGCGCGGCATTCTGTGGCATGGAGAGGCTCCTACGGAGGAGCCAGCCTCGGGCGTCACGCCATGTGAGCACAACTGTAAGAAACAGCCGCCGACGAGTGAGTGACCACCAACACTCGAATTGTTGCGTCGTGCGCCCGTGCTTTTGTCCAAGAAGATTTGACCAACGTATCAAACATCAATCATATTCCTTCATTGCTGCTTCCAGGGCCTCGGGGTCAAAATCGAAGGAGATATCAAAGCTCGAGTCTGGATCCGCCCCGGCGCCCTTTTTTGCGTCCCCCGCTTGTCGATTTCGTGCCGGCCTGGAGGGAGGGGTAGAGGTAGAAGTAGCGGCGGCAGCGATAGAGGAGGGAAGACGCGGCACCGTCGTAGCGGTGGCCGCGGGCTTCGTGAGAGGCGGACGGAACGGCTTTTTGACGCCGGCGGAATACCGTGGCTGCGGCGTGTTGGATGGTGGTGCGTTGCGCGTCATGCCTAGTGCGCGCCTGGATCCACCATGTGTCTGCGACGCAGGGACCGCAGGCATTATCGAGGTGGCGGAGGCGCGGCGCTGGGAGAGCTGTGAGTTCGAGGCCGTCGGCGCTGCGGTTGGCCCTCCTCCGCTTGACCATTCAGCTGCGGCTGGTGGTGGCAGGGGCGCCCCCGGTCCCACAGGAAACGGAACCCGGAGCGCAGTGGGTGGTGGCGTTGGAGCCGCGCGAACGGGTGTCGGCGAGGGCGGTTCGAGCCGCTTTTTTTGGGAATGTCTCGTGATAGTGGCCGCAGGCCGTGGTGGGGAATGGTGTGTCCCGTTTTGTGGACCGGTGGAAGTGGAGTTGGGGACCGGCGGTTCTTCGACTTCGATGATGACGCCGACATCATTCATATCATCATCATCGCAGTGAGTGGGAGCATCGGTGGCCGAGTCGGATGTATGCATGTGCATGTGCACGTCACCGTCATCATCACCCTTGTTATCTGCCGCTCGCATCGTCGCACTGTGCATCGCATCATGGGGCTGGGAAAGTGGGTCCTTCGACTGCATTATGGGAAGACTCGAATGATGCACATCGGTGGCACGCCCGTCCCGGCGTAGATTCGTGTGGTCCCCGAGCTCATCCATCGAGCGCGTGACCACCACCGCCGTCGAGGCGCGCATCCGCCCTTTGCCCTTTAGTAGCTCAGACCCCTGCGCTGCCCGCCCGCGCTGATCGAAAGCACGGAGTCCGCTCTCACTCTCGCGCGCCCGTGCCGCCGCTTTCATCCGCTTTCGAGAGTTCTCGTCGACGCGAGCCGATGCGCGGCCGAGCATGTCGAGAAACTTGGACGCGTCTGTCGCGGGAATGGAGAGGATGTCATTCAGGGAGTGGCTCTGCTGGCCTTGGTTGTGGACGCGCCCTCCGAGGGCACGCGATCGGACGGACCGCATGCGCGTCCGCTTTGCCGAGGGAAGAAGAAAGGGATCCGAGGAGGGGCTCGAGCTCGAGGATGGTCCGGCGGATGGGGGGAGCTCGAAACCAAAGGTGAGCGGTTGCGGTGCTAACGTTGTCAGATGGGGGCTCGCACATCAGAATTTGGAGTAGCAGGAACGCGCTTTATCTACAGTAGTAAAGACTTACGACGACGAGGCACCGATGATGCAACCCTCAACTCTTCCATCGCTGCGCAGGCTGACTGGGAGTTCTGCCATTGGATGTGACTCGCGGGAGAGGACGTTGGATCCCTAGATGGTGTTGAAGGTTCTTCATAGCCCGCGCTCGGCCTGTCCAAATTCATGGCCACAACACCGTTAAAGATGGACATTGCTCCCGGCTTGCCGTCGTGTCAATCTACAACTTGAGTTGTTCTGAGTTACAGAATCGGGAGAAGGTGCACCTCCTGGAGCTATCGGAAGAAAGAGGTTGGTACCGCGACCGTGTCCTGTGGTGGACACAGAAGACGCGTCAGGTCATGTGACTGACCTATAACTCCGTAATTGATTTATTACGTAATAATTGTATCTGTGGCACGGAATACCTACGGAACTCCACCCCTACAGCACGACGAAGCCAATCATGATAAACCCGGCAGAAGCCCCGTGTCGGACGAAGGATAGCCTCCAACTAGAAGAAGATTGGCTACTTTTCGCACCTTTTCGAGCCGCGTCACCAGAATTGCGGAGGATGAAACATTCTTATCTCGCCTGTTGACTCGGATCACGTCCATGAGTGGCACCACTTTTGCACCGGCATACAACCGGTGATAGACTAGTGCTATTGACGAGTTGGTAGTTTCCACCCTCCTCAAGGTTCCCACTGGCACGGAAGTCTTCTATCGCCGACTCGGTCCGGCGTCTCATACACGTGGAGCATTCCTTAACAGGCTGGCCGTGATCCAGCGGCGCAGTGACTCGGCTGCCATCTCACTGGCAAAAGAGGTTCTTCGGCAGTCAATTCATATGACTGGCGGATAAATGGAAGCACTCGTCATGTTATCCCTCGTCAGCTTGAGAAAACGGTCCTGGACGCAGAAAGTTCCCGACCCATCGCCGTGCCATCACCACTGCCACGTGCACCTACTCAGCCACCTGGTCTGGCTATAAATAATGTGATACCTGCAAGTCCTCTTACCAGTACTCATCCAGAATGTCTCTCCCCACCCTGACGCGATATTGGCCACCGAGTCATTTACACAAGAACTTGTCTGACCTCGATGCTGGGTTCGTTGCCCTTGCCACTGGTTTCGTGAGTATTGTGCTGCCAGTTACTGTATCCTCTCTCCTCACACCGTTGTAGGTGTCGCATTTGGTCTTCCGCTACTTTGAGCCCAAGTCGGCGCTGTCACGTGTCGCGCTCCTTCTCGTGACCCCAGCGCTTCTTTCGCTCCCTGTTTCCTACACCGGACGATCACTGTACACGGCCGTCCCACTCGCCTTTACTGCCTACACCAGTGCTTTGCTATTCTTCACTCTCACATATCGCGTCTCGCCTTTTCATCCTCTCGCCAAAATCCCTGGGCCTGTAATTGCCAAGACATCCAAGTGGTGGGCGGCATATATCAACGCCAAAGGGGATCTTCATCGGTATTACAAGAGCCTGCACGATCGTTATGGCGATGTTGTAAGAATAGGTTTGTGTCGACGTCTTCTGTTTTGTTCCCTATCCAAACACGCACTACCAGGTCCCAACGAGCTCTCCATTCGCGATGCCTCCCTTATCCAGCCCATACTCGGCCAAGGTGGCCTGCCAAAAGGACCACGTGCGTACTTGTCAACTTTTACAGCCGTTCACTCTACATGTGATGACGATTAGGTTGGGAGGACCGACCTGGGACACCAGCATTAATCGGTCAGCGCGATCCCGTGAAACACATGCACCAACGCAAGCCCTGGAATCGAGCGTTTTCCTCTACGGCTATGAAGGAGTACGAAGTCATTGTGGCAAATCGTACTAGACAACTGCTAAGTTGCCTAGAGAACTTGGTCCACGGATCGGCTTCCAAAGAGGGCGCTTCGTTGGACATCGCAGCATGGTTTAGCTATTTTACGTGAGGATTAGCCACCACCCACGACCGAAGCGTCGTGCTGACGTCTTTATTTCAGTACAGATTTCATGGGTGATATGGCGTAAATATCTCGCACGTGATTTTGGGACCTGATGCTGATTCTACTTTTTCCAGTTTTGGGGGAGGCTTCGAGCTCATGAAGGCTGGCGGAGACGAGGAGGGAATTTGGACACTCTTGCAGTCCGGTCTTCTGTGAGTATTCACCCTCAGGTGCGGTTTGCGTGTCTAATGCCCTTCTGTAGTATCGGTGCTATCACATCACACGTCACATACATCTTGCCCATTTTATCGACTATCACAGGAAAGAATGGGATCATTCAGCGCGTCCGAGACTTTGGCAGAGAAAATGTTTTGAAGCGGTTGGCGACTGGCGCGAGCAGGAAGGACTTGTTCCACCACCTGGTACGCCAACATACCGAGTCCGACGCGTTTACCTCACTGAAGCCACTTATAGAGTGGCGAGGAGCTTCCTGAATCGGAGCGCCCCTCTGTCGACGCCGTTGCACAGGACGGTGGTTTAGCCATCATTGCTGGTTCGGACACAACAAGCAGCGTCCTCGCCGCCATCTTCTACTACCTCTTGCTCAACCCAGGGGCGTATACACGCCTACAAGAAGAGGTTGACTCCGCCTTCGCCAGTGGAGAAGAACCATTGGACGTACTGAAGTTGAGCCAAATGGAGTGGCTGAACGGTTGCATGTGGGTGACCACGCATGGAATGAAGAAGCTCTCAATAACTTACTTTTTGCCGTTCCAACAGTAATGAGGCCCTTCGTCTTCAGCCCCCTGTCCCGAGCGGTTCGCAACGCTCGATAAACAAGGGCAAAGGTGCCAAGGTGCTAGGGAAGCTGTAAGTAGGAGACACTGCCATCCTCTTCGTCGATCACATTCTGACATGACAAAAACTCTACTACCCCCATGTTCTACGTGCAGGGTCGTCCCCGAGCAGACACAGCTCATCCTTCACACGTACAGCATCCATCGCGACGCGCGGTACTTCCACGATCCCGAGGTGTTCCTACCAGAACGATGGTTCAGCAGCAAGGGCGACCGTGACGCGGCTGACGCGCCAGCGGGAGAACACAACGTGGCCGCGTTCATACCCTTCTCGTACGGCCCGACGAGCTGCGTCGGCAAGAACCTGGCGCTGATGGAGATGCGAATGGTGCTCTGCTGGATGTTGCGGCGCTTCCGGTTCTCCAAGGCTCCTGGCGTCCATTACGAGGCGTGGGAGGGACAGATTCAGGATTGGTTTGTGGTGCACCTCGAACCTCTCGTAGTCAGCGTGTCGCTTAGGGAATGACTCATGAACGGATGGGATGACCCATGATGAGAGCTGTCTCCCCCACCCAAACACCAGGGGTACTTTATACTACAACTTTTCTAATACTTGTATGGCACATGTGAGGCATTGGTTTCGGGACAGTCATGTGGTTTTGTACTGGTACCGAGCTGTAGCACGCGTATTGAGCAATGATCTCCCAGCTCCCAGCAGAGATGGCAAGAGCGCACATGATGGAATGAAGTACTACTGTAGTACAGTAGTAGAAAGACGCACCGGCGGCCGTGTGGTCGCAACTCAAAACGCAGTAGATACGGGGCGGGTAACACGGAGGAGCATACCGTCAATCCGGGCAGCAGCAAGGGCAAGAAGCAGCATGCCGCTACCAACTGAAGGCGGAGCATCAGCAAGGCGACTCGAAGGAAGAAGCAGCATGGCATACCCCCAGCAAGGCAGGCAACAAGAGGCAGCGGCGAAATAGCGACGGCATGATTGCTGCGTCGACTGCCGCTAGGACGTGTTTGCCGACTGCTACCAGTATAACCAACGCCGACGAAACCAGCTGGTGCGATCATCATAGACATCCATGGCGTAGTCACGCCCTTGAACATGACGTCATGAGACGGACCGGCTTGTAGCGCAACTGTATATGGTAACCCAACGTGGAGTTCAAAGGACGGGAACTCACTTGACCTTTGGACGTTGAATTCTAGCGGTAGAAGCCGCGCTTCACTACCCCACGCGCTAAAACCGCGTAGCAAACAACCACCACATACGAGAGGGAAGACTAGTAGTATATATACATAAACGTAGCTTAAAATACACGGGACCAAGAGGCTTGCGAACTAATATTCCTTTAGCGACGCGTTTTTATCGACGATAGGGTCGAGCAATGGCGTGCATGGCCTCGCAATAGTCCTATTCGGCGCGAAGTTTTCTCGGTCGTGACAAACAGAAATCGCGGTACAGGTCCTTACACCTCCGACGAAATCTGCCCATCGCTACTCTCAATAGAGCTAGACGGAGGCCGCGTGACAGCAGCACCTATGCGATGGGTGAGTGATGCAGTGTGGCGCGACTGGATTGATCACGGTTACTTACCCAAGGCGTTGTCGTTAAAACCGACCAGCCCACCCGAAGCTGCACGCATCACTGGGAGGTTGGCAGATGGCGGATAGTTGATGCGATGTGCTACGCGTTGCACAAAGACGTCTGACGAGCTCATCAACGAGTAGGACACGAAGGAGGCCGGTAGGAAGCACGTGCGGCCGAAGTCGATGCCCCATAGTTTTCCCTCGTTATCGATCATAAAATTGGAATCGTTAGGGTCGGATGGACAAAGGACTAGGCCGTCTGCGGTCTCGATTTGAAAATTAACACGAAGACCATTCCCTAAAAGGCGAAGCACCTTATTTGCCACCAAAGCACGGGAGTGTTAATGCGAAGTACCAAAAGCGAGCGGAAAGCATACCTCGTTTATCTGTGCCTCGAGATGCCCGACCGTGGGGTACTCAAGCGCTGATAAGCAATCGACGAAGAAATCGTGGTCGATATAACCGCCGCCGACGGGGCCGGGGGCGGTACCCATGGGCATTTTAATGTCGGTGAGCTGCTGAACGGCGGTAGCCACGGCTTCGATGTCTTTCTTATAGTAGTATCCCTTGGGCGACTTGCGTTGGGCGAGTGTCGTACCTTGAACGAAATCCATAACGATATACCCACGATTTCCGCGCGAAAAGCCAAGGTAAACCTTAGGGACGCGGACGACCCTCGCAGGGTTATCGTTCACGATCCCTGCTACGTGAGCTTGCGTATGGCCTTCACCTCGGATGACGGAGTCCTTGCCATATTTGACCGAAAATCGAGGTTTGCCTGCTACCCGGATGTAGACGCCGTTCCGGTTTGAACCAGCTTTAGCGCACGAGTCAACGATTTTGTCGTGGGTCGGGAGGCCTGCTGTGAGGCTCGCTGAATGCCAGACCCGGTCGTGTCCCATGGCTAGAATGTAATGTAAGTCGAGGCACAGGGGCGAAGGGACTCAGAAATAACCTCACTTCAAAGAGCAGAAAGTGCAGAACACGGAAGTGACGGTGAGATATAGAGGAGCGTGTGTGGGTCCTCTGCCTCAGGCAAAAAGTCGTGCAGCTCCGTGACTCCATTAATTGCACGTCTGTCGTGCATCTGCTAAATGCGACGTGCCAATCTGATTACTGCACCGACGCTCTCGTGTTATGCGGATCATGAACGCGCAGCCCTTTCTTGTTGTGGTCCATATTTTGGAATCATCAGTGCACGACGAGTCGCGACACTCGCATGCTCTAGTATCTGCTATTCGCGGTCGTCATTTTGGGGTGTTATTGAATTTGGTGCCTATGTTCAATTCGCTACTGTGATGTATCTGGTTGAATTGAACCACGAAGAGTTTTTCGATCGTCGGCTCGTAGTCGGACCACTCGGTTACAATAGCGACTGGACGGACAGTGATGGGCCTATATGTATTGGGAATGTGGATGTACTGGCGCTGTACCGTTTGCGCTCTAGTTGTCATGGCGACTCCGACTCGCCGCAGCGGGTGTTTTGATGCTCCACAATCTCCAAGTAGGTCCGACTCACCCTGTAAATACGGTCCTTTCGACCTTCGGTCAAGACTGCCACCTCATCTTGCGCGTCACTCCTTTATTATAACCGTCAATGTCACAAGCCGCCCATGAAACGATCAACTTGGGGGACTTTGCAAGGATTGGTACTTACGTTTGACTCACCGCACGGCTTGATCCTCACCAACTTCCCTCTCGTGTCCAGATGGCGACCCGCCCCGCCAAGAACAGCCTGAACAGGCTCAAAGATCGCAGGGAGAGTCAGAACCGGAGTTCCGCGACAGCTCCGGGCCCCTCTTCTCAATGTATTTAAAACTGGCTGAGGAAGAAGATAGGAGGATTGCCGAGCACTGGAGAGCAGACGCTGGGGGCATTCTTGTCTTCGTAAGTCCTATCGGTTCTGTGCTACCCCGATTCGGATTGTACGAATCAACCGGCAAATCATAGACGGGTTTGTTCTCTGCCGCCGTCGCAGCGTTCGTCGTGGTATCAGTGCAGGACCTCAGGCCAAACACGCAGGATACGACTGTGTTCTATCTCGACAACATCTTTCAGCTCCTCGCTAGCTCTAACGCATCCCTCGGCGCAACGATCCCTTCCGCTTCCGCTTCGGCCAAGCCCCCCCCATTCTCCCCACCGAGAATCGCCGTCTGGGTGAACTCACTTTGGTTCTTGAGCTTCTCCATGAGCCTTACGTGCGCTATGCTGGCGACATTACAACTGCAATGGGCACATCGGTACCTCGCGATTACCCATTCACATCACAGTCCACATACGCGGGCTCGAATACGTGCATACTTTGGCGAAGCCCTCAAACGCTTGCGCCTGCCATGGATGATCGAATGGTTGCCCACCCTGCTACATCTCTCCCTCTTCTTCTTCTTTGCGGGCCTTGTCGTATACCTGTATAACATCAACCTGCAAGTATACAACGCAATAATGTGGTGGATCGGGAGTTGTGTATCTATATACATACACGTCACTCTCATGCCGCTCTTCTGGCATAACAGCCCCTACTGCACCCCATTTTCTTCAACTGTCTGGTTCATTTATACCTGCACACTTTACATTTTCCATCACATCCTCAAGTGGATCACGGCTTCTAATCGATTTAGCTATGCGACCCACCGCCGATTCTGCGTCCTCAAGGAAAAATACAAGAGATGGCTCATCCACGGTATTCCAGCAGCAGTTGAAGAATCAGCCCTAGGTTGCTCACCAGAGCTTGATTGCCGTACCTTCCTTCGGACCCTCGAGGCTTCGGACGAGGACGACAAACTGGAACGGTTCTTTGCGAGCATCCCCGGCTTTTGCGGCTCGAAAGTAGTAGTCGACCCTTTGGGCCTTTCAATCCAACCAAATCGCGAGAGGCTGTCCGTGGAATTGATGGGTTTGATCTGCCGGACTCTGTCTTCAAATGTCGTCTCTGATTCCGTCAAAATACGGCGGATGACAGTCTGCGCGGAGGCGATGGAGGCCGCCTCCCTTCCTATTAGCCGGGCGATCTTCGATGCTCTTCACCAACGCGATGAGTGGCAAGGACTCCTGAGCTCGGTTGACTTTGGCCTCTTCCTCCGGAAGGCTAATCGCAACGACCAAGAGACCGCATATTATTCACAACTTCTAATCTCCGCCATCATCGCGAATGCGCAGAAACATGATGCCCGCTGGTTCGCACTCGTTACCGGCCACTTGGGTATCCCGGAATCTGTCCTTAGTTGCTATCTCTACCACGGAGACAGCGCGTTGCTCGCGAACTGTATCCACGTTCTTCGGCGCATCATTCGAAACCATTCTCACTGTTTTATTGGAACCGAGTCGTTAGTAGCGACCCTCAAGTCCGTCTCCAAATTTGCCGTACAGGACACCCTTCCTGAACTACAACACGAGTTCTGTGCTCTGTGGAATGAAGCCGTTTCCGGCATGTGCAACAGCGAAAATCCCCTCATCCGACATACTTTTCTCACGGTGCTCAGCCATGTCCGCCATCTCTACTCGAGCCTACATCATGGCACAGGTGCTACCCCACGCGCCTTCTCCGCCTCTACCGCCAACCACGACGACATTCTGCGCCATCGATCCTCGTATCCTACGTGCGACATCCCTGCCCATTACCCCCACCCGGATTCCGCTTTTCGAATCCCTGACGTCGTCGTTGGCGAGACGGCCAATGCCTCCCCGGCTTCTTCGTTCATGTTCGCGTGCGGTGACGCCACCCCAACTACGGCCACAGCTACCTCGCCCGGTGCTGATAAACCACTTTTCTTTTCACCCAACGCGGGCTATGCCGGCGCTTTCCCAGCGGACTCCCCGTCGCCTGGCAATTTGTCCGCCACCATGCCAATGCCACACTTTCCCGCCGTCGCCGTGCTGCCTCATCTCGCTCCTCACCACCCTCCGACTGCTTCGGTGGATGCGGCTAACCCCGCGACACATGGGGCAGTTCACCCACCTGTAATCTCGTATATAGCGTTCCCTGTTCCTTACATCCCTCGAATCGGCAGCCACGCGCCGTCGCTGACCGGTGATACGGCTAACCCCCCTCCTTTTATCCTTCCCGGTGCCCTGTCGTCGCCCACTCTTATTCCAGCTCCTAGCCACGCACACTCGGATAGGTTCGGGGATATCTCTTATGGACTCACCTCCATGTCATCGGCCACAACATCTGCTTGGGCGCCCGCTGCTCCGCAGGTTACCCCTGTTTTGGACCCTAATGTTATTTCAAGTTATAAGACGCCCAACACACACAACGATGCCCAGGATGTGAACCTTCCAATTCGAGTAGAAACCTCCCACAGCCCTTTTCCGTCAGAGCAACCCACCCCCGAAAAATTCTCAGAGACATCACGGCCTGCAAGCCGCAATTCGTGTAGAGTGTCCGCAAAATTCCCTCGTGACATCAAGAAGTCGTAGCCATAACCATGGCCGCTGATGGGCCCCGAGATGAACCAATAGGTTGTAAGTTGTTTCATTCCATGCTTCGTATTGATTTTGATTCTCCCTGTAGTACACTTGGACGAGAATCTTTGAGACCTAATCGGCTCCGTTGACTCGTTGACTCGCCCTGGTGACATGCATGTTGTTCAAGTTATTTGTTTATGTATAAGTCCCCGGAACGTCACGGTTTCAAGCTCCCATTAACTCACATTACCTGTTTTTAACGTGCTGTACTCTGAGCACACTGACAGCCATATACGAATATACTAGTAGCTAAAAAGATGATCAGTAATCAAAGCGTTGTACTTCTACGTGACATCATACGTGGGACAACTGGCGGTGGTTTGGCGAGTCATCCTCCCCCATCTCTCCGGCTCGTTGCATGGGTTTCGGTTCGGTACTAGTGAAGGTGGCACAAACTTTTGGAAAGTATTAAGAAATATTCGCTCCTGGACAGACCAAGTTGAGAAAAGACGCAACATGTTATCAGGGAGCAGGGAGGATGCAATAGCTGTAAATGATAACGTACACCATGCTAGGGAAAGCCGACGATAGCTTTGGGTTCCAAGAAAACACACACACAAAAGAGTGAAAACGGAACTGAATCCCGCTCAATCCTCATCCTTGATGTCGTGCTTCTTCTTCAGCTGCGCCAACTCCTCTTCTCGCCGTGCCAGCTCCGCCTTGGCTGCCGCCGCGTCCTGCTTCGCAGGCATGTGGTACAACACCACGATATACCGCTCTTGCAAATGGAAGCCGTTTAGATGTTCCAATGCGTTTTTGGCCTGTTAACAAAACCGAAATCAGTCGATAAGAGGGAGAAAAGGGTGGCCTGCGTAGCACGCACATCCATGACGTCGTCGAAGACGACGAATGCCGTCCCCTTTGACTTTGCTTCATTGCCGATGCGTATCTGTCTGATGCTCCCGTAGCGGCCAAAGAGGTCGTACATATCCTCGCCCGTGATCTGATAGTTCAAGTTCTTGACGAAGAGTATGCGGTTCGCGCCGGGAGGAAGCTTGGCCTGCGAGAAGGACATATAAGCACACGAAAGTAGACTGACCGCATCGGTGAGAGAAGTTACAGACGGTTGGTCTTTGCATTGACATTTCGTATGAATTTGGGGCTTGTAGTTCGCCGTAAGAAGAGAAGTGAGTTGGCCCAACGCGCCCATAAGGTTATGGTTATGTGTCGAGGGTTATGGTTACGTTTCATTCGCCGTTCGAGTCGAGTCGAGTCGTCACTTGTGCATAGTCTAGTCTCTGGTCAATCCCAAGCGGTCCACTTTCAAGCCATCCACTATATGAAGGAGTAATTAATGCCATCGATAATGCCAGTTGCTCAGAATGGGCCGCGTGGCACTGTGGGCCAGCAACCGCCTCCATTTCCAAGCGCAAAAAGTCCTTCATGGGCAACGAGGGCAGCATGGCCGTGGCAGGCATCACACCAGGATCGGAACCCCTAAATCCGCTAGTCGTCATTCGGGTCGTCGGCTCCCTATGTGCATAGTCGGAGTCGACCTCCATCTTCCCGTCGACGTCACATTCCTTCACCCACATGCTCGGGTTGCCCTCCTCTTCGTCTAACTCACTCCCAGCTCGATAGCTTCGGTTCCATCCCACACATACCGCCCCTTTGCGATCTTCTACTTGCATCAAGGGGCGCCACAGTGCGATCGTGCAGCTCTCCCAGTTCTTCGTGGTGACGGTTGGACCTTTCTGGCCACTCACGCAAGGACTGCACTGAGTCTGCACGCCACTCCACCTTTCTTTCGCTCCTGGTTCTTCCACTGCGACCAGGTATACAATACCGGAAGTGAGAGCACCTTATTCTTTCGGCCCTGACATGGCTGACATCCCACTGTCAATTTCGATTTAGTCTGGATAGATGGTTTACAAAATCGAATTCTTCCATTTGTCGGTCTCGAGATTCGACACCATAATATAGTAAATCGTCTTCCGTATCAGTTGTACAGTATCCTCCATCGCACGACACCCTAAGCTAGTTTTCCTGTGTGTCTTGGGACGTAGTCTCGGTTCCAGACGCGGAAAAGGACACAAGTCGAAATTGGAGGTGCGAGAAAGAAAATCGCGGGCTGTTTGTTTTTCGCACTCCACTCGGATCCTTCCGCTAGACGTCTGGGTACGAGGCTACTCCCGTAGTTTGCTTCTTGTTAACCTGAATCTTTCATTTTTTCCTCCAGCTTAGATCAACCCGTTCTACTCAGATTGAACCTCGACTGATCAAAATCTTTCATTAATGCCCCCTCCGTGCATGCGCCACCCGAGTATTTCCTGCTGTCCAGCAGTAAAATTAAGTTAGACCATCTATCATTCCACAAGGATCCTTTACCTTGCGACCTCAGGTAGTATTCCAGGGCTTGCACAGACGCCTTGCATTTCGCAGCCTCATATGAAGGGCCATGTCCATCCCCAACATTCTCAGTGCTGTCACCCATGATGACTGTTGTACGAACGCTGAAAAAAAATGCAACACTTCATCGAGAAGGCTCTACTTACGAAGGGCAGTAATGCGAAACATGAATCCCTCATGCGACCGAACCCAGACGAGGTCTTGCAGAAAGTTAAAGAGATCACGAACAGCCTGAGAGTCCACTGTGTGAGAATCTAACATAATGATGTATGACATTTGAGAATCTGTAAAAATATACTGAACTCCTCGCAGGGGAACGAGGACATTCACCACTGTGTTGAGTTTCGAGCGGTCGATGGGGATGGCCACGATCCAAAGTTCTGACTCTGACATTATAACCAAACTGCGCATTCAGTAGAGGAGGCCAAAATGGACGCATGTCACATCGCGTCGCGTCGCGTCGACGCGACTGGACTGAAAGAGGCAACCCCATTTCCTTACAGTAAGGTTTGAACTTTCTTTAGAGTTTAGTCTCATACCCAGACGTTCCGAGTGGAGTGCGAAACGTGAAACGTAATATATTCGGCCAACTACGCCACAAAAGGAAGCTCAGGTAAGCGTATAACTGCGTCGTGAAACGGGTAACTGATCATGTGATCTGACGCGTCCATAAAACGACCCCTATATCGATGCGTTGTTCAGTTGATGCATGCCCAAGTACCTCTTGGAGATATCCACCATCACTCCTAACAGCAACCGTACTAGTTTGGATTCTGACTTTAAAGAATCTCTGGTTGGCCTGCATGAATAAACCCAAGCTCTGACCCACATATCCAACAAACTGACCAGTCATTGGTGTCAACAATTTCTGGAATGTCACAGGTTTCCAACCATGTTTATGGGTTCTTGAGCTGATAGACAAGCTACATCTCAAACATCCTTTGTTTCTTTTGGCAATAAGTTGGAATGTACCAGGGCTCACCTCCAATAACTGGGTCCACTTTGCAAGGACAGCATTGGTTAGTGATGAACTTCCAGGAATATGGGCACACTGGCACACAGGCCCCCATTCTCATGGTCATGGAATATGTACAGAAGCTGCTAGTATACTTCATTCCTTGACCATAAATCCTCGTCATTGCTCTCGTGGACATTACTCTACCCTCTCGTTGCTCGGTCTCTGGAAAAGCAAGCGTGAATTTGAGCAATTAATTAGTTGGAGGCAAATGGTGGTGTTGATTGTTGCGCAGAGCCCCACATGACTGGCGGACAGCTGGTGGGACGCATGCCATCTGTCTTCGGGGAACCATTACTCCTGCGCATTGCAAACAAACAAACAATGTCTAATTAAATACATTGTATGCCGTCCAACGGTATCTAAAGGGGTTATGTCGCGTAAAGTTTGCGAAACAGCTGGTCCAAGCTGAACAAGGCGAAGAGGGCGGCGCCACAGGACGCACGTCCGTCACGTTGCAAACTTTTTCACGAGCTTTTCTACATGAGCGCAGTCGGTCCCCCCACGCACGCAGAGCCGCGTCCCACTCCCAACGTCCTGTGAGTCCGGTACAACGCACTTGATGTCCTGTACGTTTGGACACGGGCAGTCTACGGGCTTATGCACGCACACGAGGGTGTCTTGGCAGAGGTATTCCGAGCAGGGGACTGTTGTAAGCATAACCGAGGGTAACTTTATCAATGGAAATGATGGCGGATGTGGACAACGGCACGTACTGCTATCTGCGTGCATCGCCCATTGCTGGCTGCCTGATGGCTGCTGCTGCTGCTGCTGCTGCTGTTGTGGATGCCCAAACATTCCGTTGAAAAACTGAAATTGCGCGCTGGCAAGCGCAAAAAGAGAGAATGCGAGGATAAAGAGCGAAAGGCTCGATGATAATGACATGGCTGTGGTCATGAGCTACTGCAGCGATCACGAGAGGATCAATATCCCAGGGACACGTCGACTCTGATCACGTGATCATGAACAGGACTTGTCGCGTGTTAACTTACGTCCAAGAGGCATCGTACTGTATAAGTACTGTATACGTTTACAGTGTATCTTTCGTTTTGATAAGAGATAATAACTCATTCAAAGCACAGCGCAGCTGAGGGGAAAATGAATCACGTTGTCACGGTGTCACGTCACACTGTACAGTTTCTGGGCGATCCCCGTTAAGGGTCAAACCTTATTTTCGACGTCGACACAGTCGTGACACTCAACCGCTTCCTCCAAGGAACACCAAAAACTAAGCATGAGGTACGTGCCGTTCAACTCGGGGAGCTTCCTTGCGACTCACAATGGTGCCGGACATAATAGCAAGCTCTCAGTGTCAAGCGTGCGGGGCTCTATCAAGGAGCTACTCGCGGAGGCAACTGGCGAGAAGAAGCGCAACTTTGTCGAGACGGTTGAGCTCCAGATTGGTCTGAAGAACTATGACCCTCAGCGCGACAAGCGTTTCTCTGGCACAGTCAAGTGGGTCTTAGATTGGTGCTTCTCAGGATTATACGGTGTGCTGAGTGCTTTCTCCGCACTACGCAGGCTTCCCAATGTGCCCCGCCCGCGCATGTCTATCTGCATTCTCGCTGACGCGGCAGACATTGATCGCGCGAAGCAGATTGATCTGGAGTACATGTCCGTAGACGATTTAAAGAAGTGTGTGGGATATTATTGCATGCCCTCGCTGGAGGTTCTCAAAGGGCTGCTGCGTTCACAGGCTTAACAAAAATAAGAAGCTCGTCAAGAAGCTCGCGAAGAAGTACGACGCCTTTTTAGCGTCTGAGGCGCTCATCAAGCAGATCCCGCGTCTTCTCGGTCCCGGTCTGTCCAAGGGTGCGTCCACAACCTCTCTGCCTTCTGTCTGCCCATCGTCCTGCTAATGTGTTTATTGACTTGTAGCTGGCAAGTTCCCGACACCCGTATCACCTGCAGAAGATTTGAACAACAAGCTCACTGAGGTGCGCTCAACGATCAAGTTCCAGCTCAAGAAAGTGCTGTGCCTTGGTGTCGCTGTCGGTCATGTTCAGATGTCGGACGACCAAGTGCTTGCCAATGTCATGCTGAGTACGCGCCGTGTGGTATCGGAATGTTTTTTCTTTCATTTACACTCGTCACGCCAGGCATCAACTTCTTGGTTTCGCTGCTCAAGAAAAACTGGCAAAATGTTAGGTCGTTGCACATCAAGTCGACGATGGGCAAACCTATCCGCGTCTTCTAAATTCACATTGCTACTGTACGCTCCTTTGACACTGGAGGAGGGCAGGGAGTTGAGGGACCTAGTAAACGGAGGGAGAGCAACGGGCAGGCCGCAATGCAAAACATGAAGCCCCGCACGCTTGGACCAACGGCTTTCTGGGGTTGGGAGCCGATTGGGAGCCGATGCGGTTTGCTAGTTGAATCTCTCTTTGCGAAGGATGGGTCTCGTACTCGTTGTCATTAACCTGTGTTGTGGATATACAGTTGATTATGATTTGTACTTTTATTTGCAACCGGCACCGGTTAATAGTTGCCGATTTTACCGGAGTCGTCCATCTGTTCTGTCAACAGGACCATCACTACCTGCATCGCCTGCTGCCATCCATCCATGATCTCCTGGTTTTCCTAACACACCATGCCTCCTCCTAATCTCTCGCTCGTACGCTCCGTTCAAAACACTCTCCGCCTAACCCTCGCCCATGCCTCTCCGGCTGCCGCGTTCTCACTCCGCGTTCTCCCACGCCTCGCCAAACTCATCGCGTATCTTCTCCTTATTCTCAATTTCCGCTCTCTGCCCTTTGGCTGGCACAGTAGGTTCATCCTCGTGCTATCCTGCTCGCAACGCAGCTCTTATTTCTTCTTCCCACAGCCAGCGTATTTTGGCCAGTTGTCAAAGTCAGATGGCATGCGTGGTATGCCCGCATGCGCACGCTCTCCCTCTCCTCCGCGGTTCGTGATGCGGCAGCATGCGAGTTCCTCGATGGCCTCTCCCCAGTCGGCCAGAACCCACTCGACAAAACCATAGTGACCAAGGCGTGGGCAGGTGTGTTTATCTCCTTGCTCTCATCAGAGGCAAAGCTTTCCATTCATGCTCTTTTCTCTCACAGGCCTTGATGACTGCGACTACAATCGCCACCTCAGTAATTCGTCCTATCCAAGGGTAAGTTATACCGAAATATGAGCCCGAGGATGAGCGGTTGGTTTCGTGTCTCATTTTTTTGGTCGTGGGGCTTGTCGTAGATCCTTGACACTGCGCGCATGAAGAGCGCGTTAGAATTCTTCCCCTATTATGCGCGAACCGGAGGCTGGATCGCTCTGGCCGGTATGTGTTCTCCCCATGGACCAAATACCGGCATATTTCTCATTGTGTGCCCACAGGTACACACTTTCACTTTATTCGTGAGATTCCTATGTTCGCGCGTTATGAGATCCGGTCGCAGATAGTTGGCTGGGACCACAAATGGGTGCGGCACCCATCTCATCTCTCATCTTACTCTCCTAATTCCCACCCATAGCTCTATATCGTCCATCGCTTCGTCACGCACCGCAAGCCCGCCTCTCGCTCCTCTGGAACTCGAAACGAAGCATTGTCCGCATCGGCCAAGTCGACTAGCAACGGCACCCCTCCGACCTCCGCAGCACCCTTCCCGGCGATTCATACTCCCTTGACACCGCTCACAAACCTGACCCCCTCCCCATCGAGCACAAATCTACACGCCACGTTCTCTCGCCCCAGCATCGTCGTCACCTCTGATGCTGCACCCGCGGCCTCCGCCGCAGCCTCAGCCACGGCGGCGGCGGCGGTTGTCGCTGCTGCTGCTGTGGAGGCTACGCCCGAATCGGACGGCGCGATGGTGCATTGCGTCTCGGTGAACGTGATGGTGTTCAAGCACGGCAGGATCACCGTACCGCCCGCGCTCGTGTTTGCGGGTGAGGGCCTCGGCACGACGCCTGAGCAGGGCACCCTGGCGCGTGAGCGTGCACTGGAGCTCGGGATCCATGGGATGCGCGAGCTCTATCGCGGTGGGTGGCGCGCGGTCCCTGAGGGCAGCGACCGCTGGTGGGACGAGGCAATGAATGGCCTCGAGGAGAGGATCGAGAGACGCGTCGGGCAGGTGAAGGGCGTCAGGGAGGGCCTCGACGGCGCCCTTGTGGTGAAGGGCATATAGGCTAATATAGCACAGATTTTTCCATCCTATTCTTTTGGACAGTTATATTATGTGGTGTCTTAGTATATTAGAATGCGTTCAAGGATATATACAAGCTGACTTTTTTTGTGTGTACGGGACGAGATGCGGGAAGTTCAGGCAAGACTTCATATGTCACTCACCGTCGCCGTCTCCGCCGCTTTCGTACACCAGTCCCACTCGATGCATCTTCGTCATCATCAGTCCGCGCGGCATCACCAGCATCCCCTTGTCGAGCCTCGAGCGCCTGCGAGCGCTGCACCGCGAGCGCGCGTACCTTGTCGGGCACGCACTCCCAATACATCTCCTCTCGTCGTCCGTCCAACAACTCGAGCGTGATCCCCTCTTTCTTCTCCCTCTCCTCCTCCCCCACACATCGTTCGAATCGTTGCAGCAGCAACAGCGCGTGCTCTCGCGTCGCCAAGCGCAAATAACACTGTTGTTTTTCCCCCCAAGGTGAGCGAGCAAGGTCGGAAAAAGTAAGTGAGCGTATAAGAAGGAAGAACGCACGCTGTCGAGGCCCTTGGTATAGTCTACGTAGTCGAGCGCTGCGGCGTTGTTGTTGTTGTTGTTGTTGTTGCCGTCCGCGAGCAAAGCGGAGAACTGTGCGCGCAGCGCGGTCTTGTTCGTGTCTGGTGGGACGTACCGAGCGAAGATGACACAGCCAGGCGGGTAAGTGTACCGCAGCGAAGACGGAGGTGGAGGTGGAGCGGCACGGATTGTCGAGCGGCGCGGCTCCGGCTGGGACTCGGGTGCCTTGTCGGGATGAAGACGTTGGAGGACGGTGGCTGGCGGCGCGGCGGAGGAAGAGGAAGAGGACATGGCGATGCTGTGTAAGAGGGCGTCACGGTACTCGACGTACTCGGCTTGCAGTGCCTCCCAGCGCTCTTTCGGGAGCGTGCGGAAGCCCGCTTTTCGAGCCTCTAGCTCCTCGGGCGATGCTTCGTCGCTGTAGTCGTCGTCTGCTGAGGCGGCGGCGCTGCCCTTGGCCGCAGGTTGGTGGTGGTGGTACGGGAAGTGAGTGAGGAGGTGCGAGATGGCGGATGGTTCGGAGAGGGTGAGCAGCGCGAAGCCTTTACATTTGGACTGGGTATCTGGGGGGTCTTGGTGGTGCGGCGGGAAGTATATGCTTTGGATGGAGCGGTGATCATCCAGCGTAGGGAGGAGGCCACGCAACAGCTTGGATATTCCGACTATGGAGCGGAATGAGGGCGGGATGTTCTCCTTAAGAAGGGATGTAGGACGCGGTCAGAGCGCAGCGGCCGGCGGGAAGTAGCGGAGTACATACGATATAGATCGTCTGGGCGTCCCAGTATTCTGCGGTGAAGGTGGGGAAGCGTTGTGTGACTTCCGCCCAGCCCTTCCGCCGAACTTCGTATCCACCCGCTGGGGCATATCCATGGTGTCCGCGGCGAGACCGCGTCTTGTCAACGACGATCATGCGAATGTCAAACGTGTCTTTCGCATGTGCGCGCAGAGACTTGACGATGACGGCTTCCGTCAATGAAGCAGAGTTTGCCGCGAGAAAGAGGGACGAGGTGTGCAAGACCGTCCTGAGAGGGACGACTTTTTTTTTTTCTTTGCGTCAACTGTGACTTGCACGATGTGTAGGAGAAACTTACAGCCGTCGCGGTTTGGGTCTCGCAAGCTTGGGTTGGACCAGAGTTCATAATCCGAGAATGCGAGCGCGCAGAGTATCGCTGAATCTTCCGTGGGCCCGTCAGCTGCGGCACATTCTCTCGCGGGCTGAGGCGAGTGGCGGTGCAGGGTCTGGGGCTGGTTGTTCGAGGCTGAGGGTATCGAAGTGAGAGAACGGGGGAGGAACATCCAGCGTGAGAAGAAGAGAATCCGTCGAGTTTGTCATCGCGTAGCACGTTCCGGGGCGTCAATCACCCCTCTTTCCCTCTTTCCTCCGTTGAATCATCTGCTTCGCTGCCGGCATCGACCCCGACCCGACGACGACGACGACGGTCCAATCTTAACGCCATCACTTCACTCCCGTGTTACCCTTTTACCTTGTCTTCCCACGACAAACGGACAAACGGACATCCATCATCTCGCACTGCACCCCTCTTTCTCACAGCAGTTCCCATGGTGCAATACGTCTATGCCCGACACGACTTCATGCCAGAGCACGAAGACGAGATCTCGTTCCGTGCCGGCGAGCGCATCGAGGTCGTCGAGACGGACGATGGTTATAGCGACGGTTGGTGGCAGGTGCGTTTCGCTCTCTATTCTTCTTCGCTTAAGCGCGTAGATTGCGTCCTCCCGAGCCGAGCCCGAGCCCGGCCTAGCCCTGTCCTCATGGCTTTTTTGAGGCGTATGGTGTACTCGAAACTTACGTCTCACGCCGCCTCTCACATCTCACCCACTTTCCGCGCTAAGTGTCATGGGCCGGCTGACGGGGCGTAACTTTCCCTTCTCCGCTGACGCTCCCTTGGATTCCCCACTCCCCTTTGGCTGGCTGTTTTTTGTCCATTCCTCCAAAATCTCTTCTGTCTCGGAACCCATATATGCATTCATTATAAATGTTGCGACGATGGCTAACACCGCTTCGTTTCCGCTATCCCCAGGGTCGCAACCTAGAGGGAAAGGTTGGCCTTTTCCCTAAGAGCTACGCTCAACCTGCCCCACCGAGTACCGAACCTCCTTCCGCGGTTGTGCCAGAAACGGCTCCGCTTTCCTCGGCACTCGCCGACAAGGCTCAACCTTCAACATCGTCCCTTCCTAGTATCAAGCAGTCACAACTTGAACCTGCACAGGAAGGAACCAGACATACCGACACCGTGGTGGACGCAACACATCAGTCCACTGCTACGGGCAATGGCGAGGTCATGCGAGCTACGATGACCGATGTTCAGCAAGCGATCGAGCAACTTGGTCATAAAGATGATTTGGATGGCTCCCGAAGCTTCACCTTTTCCAGTTCGCGTGACGAATCGACCGACCGCGACACCGATCATGATACGGATGCGGACGTGGATGGCGATGATTGGCACAAGAGCGCTAGGCAGAAGCTCGCTGAGAAAGCGAAGAAGGTTGTCGAGGAACAGGCTGCTCGCGACGCAATTAATGGTCGTGTGACTTTGCGCCCACCAATCGACGTTGAATTGAGCGACGATAGCGGGGATGAAGGAAACGGACCTTCTCCTAATGGCCATGGCAGGAAGCACCCGCATATTCCCGAAGAGGAGGAGGTCGATATAGCGGCTCCACACCGCCAGGTCGACCAGAAATTCAGCTACTCCCCTTCAATCCAGCCATCCGAGCGTTACATCGTGCCTTCTCCGGTTCTTCCCATGCCTCGCCCAGAATCTGGACCCATCGAAGATAGTGCGACGGAAACAGCTGTTGCTACGGCCACACAATCGTCGTTTCCACAGAACGAAAGGGTACGCACTCCGGAGAATAAAAGTTCGCTCCCAAGTCCCGTCTCGCCGGGTCTCCGCGGAATTTCCAATGGTGTTGTTCCCGCTGACGCCGCAAATTACCCTTCTTCTGCCCCGCTAGTTTTCCCTTCAAAAAACCAAACCTTGAGCTTACAGGAAGTCGCCGGTGTTCTTCCCTCACCCGCTGCATCCTCTAATGGTCACCGTCACGGCTATTCTATCAGTAGCATGACATCCTCCGCCCTCAATGCCACTTCCTCACCTCTCTCTGCTCCTCACAGCGCCGACTTCTCCGCGAACAAAAAGCCTCGGGGTGTACACCCCAGCGAATGGAATGTTGAAGAGGTCGTCGATTGGTTACGCGCGAAAGGCTTTGATGACACGGTTTGCGACATGTTTACCGAGCAGGAAATAACAGGCGATGTTCTACTCGAGCTCGATGTGGGAGTCCTCAAGTCCGAAATTGGCATCGTCGCATACGGAAAGCGTATCCGCATCGCGAACGCCATCTCGGAGTTGCGTTCCCCACCAAGTGTCCTGTCTTCTGAACAACCCACCCGCTCTGGGTCGCTCTCCTACGGAAGTCCGCTCCTCCAGCAGTCACATAGCCCTGCTACCCTACTCTCCTCTGGTCCCGAGACCCTTACGAGTCCTCAGAGTCCCCTTGACTTGGGCGAGTCGGCGGAGCAACCGTCTGAGCCTCCCTACCAGGGCTCAGACACTGGTGCGTCGAAAGTAGCCAACAGCGATGTGACGGTTGGCTTGGGGCTTGGGATACCCTCCTCTTTCTTGGCGCGCAGTGGCGAGGGCAAGCCAGTGGTGAGAGTTCTAATGTTGATGGAATGAATGAGATGGTTCCACTGATGGTTTTGGCTTGCAGAAGGGAAGACCACCACAACTCACGCTGTCTCCAAGTGATCCAGCACTGGCCGCGGGCATCCCTGTTGACCAACGGCTCGTGGACGAAGATCGTGGAGTGCTGAGCGACGTGAGCTACAGTTCCACTGTATATGCTTCTCAATGCTGACTAGGATCCTGCAGAGCGATACCAAGAATGTAGTGACGAAGGGTCGTGGCCACCTGTTCGGACGCCAAAGCTCAACGTCATCTTTACCGCGCAAGTCCCAGGAGGTCACGACTCCGCGGTCGGACATTTCCCATGTTAGCGATGGCGCCCGGCCGCGGCCCCAACCGCGAAAGCGCAGTTTGGACGCGACGCGTGAGAATTCGCGACTGAGCATCTTTGGCAGCACCTTTGCGGGGACTCTGGCCAAGGCGCGCAAGCCACCCCCGCGTTATTCCGCGTGAGCCATGGATTGATATAACTGTTCTTGACGTTGACAGGGCCGTTCTCAGAACTCCGGACATCGATGCGTCCCCTGATCGTAGTGCGCTCTCCCTGACCCGATTTTATCAGAGTAGTGGCAGTCGCAAGACCTCCACGCGCTCGGCCCCTGACTCTGGGGCTGATAAGCGCGAGAAACGTGCCTCTAAGGATTCCAGTGGTACGAAGGAGAAGAGAGACTCCACGCTACTGCGCAAGCCTATATCACCAACTACCACAACAGCCACGGGGGCTGGCTCTCTCAATTCTGACCGGAGCATCTTGCAGCAGATCGGCGAGCCTGATCATAAAGGGTGGTTGCGCAAGAGGGGCGATCGTTACAACACGTGGAAATCGCGTTATTTCGTGCTCAAGGGCCCGCATTTGTACTGGCTCAAGAGCGGTAACGCATATGTGCGTATTGCGCCAAGTTGGGTGACGCTTGGAGTGTTCTCAACATGTTTGACATCATAGGAGACAAAAATCAAAGGATATCTCAACATCGTTGGCTATCGTGTCGTCGCAGATGAGAACATTGACCCTGGCAGATACGGGTTTAAACTCGTGCACGATGCGGATCGACCTCACTTTTTCAGCTCTGATGAACAAATGGCTGTCCGCGAGTGGATGAAGGGATTCATGAAAGCGACAATCGAGCGCGATTACTCAAGTTTGTTTTATCTCGTAGTTCTTCCCTTGCCGATGTGATTCAATGCGTGTACACACAGGGCCCGTGGTGTCCTCGGTCAATGTGCCAACTATCCCTCTATCGGTCGCCCAAGCTATGAACCCGGCGCCACGCCCTCCGTCACCGACCGCTCGGGCAGCGACCCAGCGTGCTATGCGGCGCGAGAACACGAACCAGCTTTCGACGCGTGACGCAGAGATCCTGATGAGCATGGCACCCACAACACCACCCAGTAATGGGCATGACAGGGGCGGTAACCGACTACGGGTCGATTCTATCTTCAGCGAGCTCCCGACGGAAGCACCCGTCGTACCTTCGCCGAGCCCCAAGTTGCACGCCCCTCCTGTACGGCCACCGCGCGAGATGAGAAGAGCACCGTCCACGTCCACGTCCGAAGTACGCAGTATCCGTTACACACGTTTGAGCATTCGTTGATGTTTGATGCTGATTTTCTGCAATTTCTGAACAAACAGCACCCGCCTGTTGAGCCAGACCTTATCGAGTGGGCAAACAGCCATCTACCGGGCACACTCCAGATAAGCTCGCAAGGTTCCGTCTGTGGTGGGCTTGAGCTCCTCCGCATCGCAGAGTCCATCAAGGGCGTGAGGGGCCACATCGCGCCCGACAGCGCGTTCCCACGCGGGCAGAACGACAACACGCTCGAAGGGCTCTTCAGTCTGTTCGACTTTTTGCTCGACAACGACGTCAAGATGGGCATGATTAGCATCAACGACGTGCGTCAGGGAAAGCGGGACAAGATCATCCAGCTGCTCAAGGCGCTCCGCGCGTGGGAGGAGAAGCGACGCGTGGTTTTGCAGTCGATCGGGAAGAGCTCGATGCAGGCAGGCCCATTCGTGGCGTGACGAACGATTTGTGCGATCGCTTTTTATCTCTCTCCCACTCACACAGGCAAGCTGAAGTTCAGAATCATGGATGCATGGATCACATTGTGATGTAATGGACATCGGTTAGTCGGCTGGTTGTGGTTGGTTGGTTGAAGTCATTTTTTCACCCGCCTTTTCTTTTGCGCTGCCCTTTCCCACTCACGTTCCCTCCTTTTTGTTACATGCATCTGATGTTCGCCGATTCCCCATATTGGACTACTACTGTTTTAGTCGTCGCATGCGTAGGATATACGTTCTTATTGTCATCGCTCTTTTTATCGGTCCTCTTCTCTACTGAGGTTATTCAGAAAAAAATAAATAGCAGATATACATTTTGCTTTGCTCCTCTCATAAAGTATGACGTGGAAAGGTAAAGACAGGTTGCCAATCATTTCTGCGCAAGATATACAGTCAATGTTGCAAGCTCAATACTGTATTGTACTGGTACCAGTACAGGGGGCTTTAATTTAACAGCTATAATTACTGCCGCTCTGTTTCATGGTATAAGATGCTTTACGTCCATCGTTAATGAGGCCATGCATATGGTGAAGTCCGAGTGCTAAAAGTCTAATGTACAATATATTGCCAAGTGCTCCAGACCTCACGAGGTCATTACTACAGTATCATACGCGCCGACTCGGACACGGACACCTCACCCACATAATCGCGTATGGATCGTGCTAACCTTACTGTTGAGTGTTCGGGGCTTGACTGACCTCCCTGGAGATTTTGGTGAGAGCGTACGGCGGCGGCCGTTTTTACGTGACTCTAGGCCTGACCGATCTTCAAGCTTCAAGCTTGGAAGTCCCTGGCCGCTTTGGACGCGTTGCTCCAGAACGACATGCCGTTGATGTCAATATAATGGTCGGCGGCTCGGCGCTCGACTCGGACTAGTACCTCGTAGCTAAATATGATTGGCAGGGGGTCTAGGTCGGCCTTATTTTCGATTTCCTTCGTCTTCGTTGCTCTGTTTCTTTAAGATTTCTTCCTCGTAGCGACAATATTAATCTACTGGCGTAACGTTCGTCGTCACTTCTGTCATAGCATAGGTACTAGGTCACAATGGCCCCTGTAAAACAGTAAAATAGTGTCACCCGGGCCGCAGTTGCGCTGTTCCCCTTGCACCGACCACTACCCCACTATCCATGTGGAGGCTCCCCCAACTTGATAGCGTACCCGATATTACCCCACGCGTCGGGATCGCGGTGAATTTTTTTGTGGGGATCGCTCAATTTGGGGAGAGAGGGGAATGTGGTTGCGTGGAGACTCGTGGCTGTCTTGCAATTGTCTTGCTTCGCCGGGCCAGCTCCGAGTTGCCAGCTTTTATCCGAACTGTAACTGTATCCCATCCGGGCTGCCATCTAACTCAAGCTCCCCAGCGAAGTCACAGTCTGGGGCTCCCAATATTTCCAGAACGCCACGATTTGGGGTGTTTGTTGGTCGTGTGAGTCTTTTTACGTCGTAAACAGGTGCGCCCAATGGTTGGAGGGTCGTCCCCTCTTTTTCGCATCGCGTGCTCATATTATTTCCCCGGAGGTTCGCTCTCTCTCGTTACGGTCGATTCCGACGTGGCGCGTGATCCATCACTCACTGACAAGGGGAGTATTAGATTATGTCGCTGCCGTCCATTCTCGGCAGCGTCGCGTCGGGACTCAGGAGGCACGCCTACACCCCCACGTATTAACGTCTTTCTATCTTTGTCGCTATCTTCTGCCATCAGAGCTGCGTGGGTTTGGAAGGCTGTTACTGCCATGGTGTGTGGTTTGAGTTCGTTTTATCATCAACGGTAGAACCTCGGGATCTTCCTCAGGCTCAGGCGACAACCTTGTGGTCATTCCTAGGCTGGTGCCGCCTTGGTACAGGTCCCCAACACCTACATTGGGACGCATGTCCACCGGCAGTCGGACTCTCCGGTCATTTTGAAATTGACGAACGTTATTCTGGCACCTATCTAGCTACGTGTCCACGGTGTTCCTGAGCCATGATCCTCATTCTTGCTATGTTGCGTTGTTCGATTGGCGTATCTGCTATGTCCTCTGAAGGATCTTTGGCACTTGGCCAGATTCGTCTTTGAAAGTCATCTAGTCCATTTTAATGATGATGTGGATCAGAGAGGATGCGTCTTTTTTTTCGCTTATGCTTGTTGTTCTAATTGCAAGTTGGGATGAAGTGCGTATTCTCTAGGAAAATTCGGAGTCACCCTCGGCAAAATTTCTCTCTATCCGCCAACCCGCCTTGTCTCTGCGGACTTTTTGCGCCTCTCTTTCCCCGTCTTGGTCTTGGCTCTGAATTGGACTCACTTCATACATTCCGAGTCCCGGAAATAGGATGTCCCGCGGAGAACCCAAAATCGTGACCTTAGTTGCTCCTCGATGTGACTTTCCGCGCACCTCGCATTCTATCTTTGTCCTGGAAATCGATGGCGGAAGTACCAGAATATATCATCGCCTTGCTTCCTCGTTGCCAGCGCTCAACGGATCACGCCTTCCTTCACACCCACCACACACAGCTTTCCCATTCTCAACCTCCTGCATCGTATCTAGGTCGTTGAATATGGGGTTTGAACTCACTGATACCATGGGAGACACAGTGCCAAGCCCCCGCATGACGAGGCAGAGTGAAGAGGTCATTCTGAATATTATGACCGATATTCAGAAAGCGGTCGACCAACTTGGCGACATGAGCAGCTCTGAAGACGCTCGTAAGTTCACTTTTTCCTGTGTACGCAAGCACCTAACCATGAGACTGCCACGAAGCTGGCGTGGACGTTGATGGGGACGACGGGCACAAAACCTCACGAGACGTGGCCGACGGTCACGTGCCCATGCGACCCACCGCCACGTCGATGCCCAACGGCAATAATGATGTGTACCAACCAGCCAACAAGGCCTTTCCTAAAAGTCACGAACCTCATCGACTCGGACGTATCCATGAAGAAGACAGTGGCGACTACCGTAAACATGTACTCACTAGACATGCGACAACAAAAGTAGGCGTTTATCCCGATGCGCCACAACCACCATTTCCTCAGAACGAGAGTGCGTACACTCTTGGCAATACTGGTTCACTTTTTAATTTCTTTCATTCCATGTCGCCTCGATTGGATCCCTACAGCCGCTACTAATGGGGCAAACCAAGCCTCTGGGTGGTCAATTGTCCCCTCTACCGGCCAAACGGCCAATTCACAGAGCGTGACTAGTCTCATTCCTTGGCCCGCAGCACCCTCTAGTCACGGCAACTTCTACTCTATTGATGCAGCTTTGTCTATGACCTCCTTACCAACCTCAGGCACTCGTAGCGCCACCCTCCTACCAATTTCCGGGGACCGTCGATACGTCCATCCAGCCTACTGGACTGTCCAGGAGACAGTGCATTGGTTACGGTCGAAAGGCTTTGAAGAAACTGTGTGTCAAAGATTCGTCGAGGAGGAAATAGCAGGTGACGCTTTGCTCGACCTCGACGTAAGCAAGCTCAAAACCGAGGTCGGCATCGTTGCGTATGGAAAGCGCGTTCGCATCTACAGCGCCATCTCGGAGTGCCGTCGCTTGGCAAGAGCGATGTCTTCCTCGGCTATACAGCCCATGCGGTCTGGATGCTCCTCTCACTTGGACCTGCCATCGCAGCCATCGACGGCTCTGGGACGTGCACTCTTTCATTCTGCCAGTACGGGGAACCTTCTGAGTCCTAAGACTTCACCTGATCCAAGCTGCTTGCGGAGGGCTCCTTCGATTCCCGGGCACAGCAGATCTAAGGACAATGCCAGGGATCTTGATGAGCAGTCGACTGCAGACAAGTCAGATGCGACGACGACCGGGCTACGACTTTTGGTATCATCATGGCTCTCTTCCGGCGGTAGTCAAGGCAAGACAGCAGTGAGTGTCCATTTTTGGCAGGACATGTGGGATGATTTCATCGATGGCTTTTAAATTCAGAAGGGAGGTTCACCACGTTCATCACCGCCTCCTGGCGATAATATCATTAGTACGAATGGTATATGTACCATGGTCGAACGAGGGGCAAAAGGAAATGGCGTGGAGCGTAGTGATGTAAGTCGCCATTACGAAAGAACTTAACGATTCGTTGCGGCTTATTAGGATCCTCCTGAAGAACAGCACAAAGAATCTTGAGACATTTCACCACGAGGACCTGATCGATTCTGGGGGCTTATCATCCTCGGTAGTCATGATGTCATCTCCGCGGTCAATGGAGCAAGAGATGCCCTTACCGCGGGTGACGCCACGTATCAATCGCAGCCAATCCACGCGTGAACGGTGCAGTATCAACTCGGACATATTGTATGAGAACTCCCGGCCGAGCCGTTCTAGAAGTGCGTTGGGAGGAAGACTGGGTGTTGTTCCCAAGCTGTACCGACGGTACTTTGGGTGAGTCACGCCTTTATGATGCCGTAACCGGTGTCAAACCGCTGAATGTCCGCGAGCAGCAGTGATGTCGAGATATCGTCACTTGCAACTGATGCCGATACAGGCTACCGAAAACAAGATCAGCCTGAGCATCGCCCGTCAAATGATTCTGGCTGCTCAGAGAAGGACCACACGATCGTACCCGAGCATGAACTAGCGAGTGCAGGCCGTTTACTTTATCCCAGCTCGCCGGCGAGTGAATCCACAATATTTCTGGGTATCTTGTCGCGGATCGGCAGTCCTGACCACGAAGGATGGATGTGCAAGAAGGAGGGACTCTACAACACATGGAAAAACCGCTATGTCGTACTCAAAGGTCCGCATCTGTACTGGCTCAGGAGCGACAGCGTATTCGTGAGTATTGAGTTAGTTGGCTTGTGTGTGCGGCATCTCATCTTGTCTAATTTCATAGGAGGCCAAGGTCGAAGGGCATGTCGATACCACCGGCTATCGCATCGTCCCAGATGAGAACGTCAACCCTGGGAAATATGGATTCAAGTTGCTCCACGAATCGGGTGTGGCTCACCTTTTTAGTTCACATGATAAAACGGTTATCCGCGGATGGATAACAGCCCTCCTGAAACTTAAAATTGACTACAGTTTTGAAAGTGAGTATCTTCTCTCTTCTCGTAACCTGATTTTACATAATGGCCCTACGCACTCTCATGCAGAGCCCACAGCGTTCCCGGCCAACATTCCTGTCATTCCCCTGGCGGTTGCCCAGGCCATGGTTCCGGCGCCACGCCCTCCATCGCCGACTAGCCAGGTGACGGCACAGCGAGCCTCGAGGCGGCCGCAGTCGATCAATCACTATACCTATCCTCGAACTAGAGCATTCTTTAAAGGACTCCAAGCTGAAGGTCCTGCTTCACCGTGTACGGGTTCTCGGCTGCAAGCTCCTGTTCGGCCACCGCGAGACGTGAGAAGGAACAGTCCCAAGCCTGAAGTACGCAGCTCCACTCCGTCCATTTAGCGAACTTATACTCACGGGTGCCTTGTCCCCATGACCGCTACCGATCGTTCCCATCACGGTCATATTGCCTCGCGAACAGCACCCCTCCGTTGAACCGGACCTCATCAAGTGGGCCAATAGCCACTTGCAAGGGATGCAGATCACCTCCCAAGGTTCCATCTGCAGCAGACTCGAGCTCCTCCGGATCGCTCAGTCAATTAAGAATATGAGAAGCTTCAACGCCTCCGACAGCGGCGCGCTTTTGCGCGAGTATAACGACGGAACTCTAGAAGGACTTTTTGGCCTGGTCGACTTGTTGCTCGATAAGGAGGTCGCGACCGGCGCGGCTGACGTGAACCATGATGTGTGTCGGGGTGACCCGAGTCGCGACAAGGTCATCCAACTGCTTAAGGCGCTTCGCGCGTGGGAGCAGCGTCGCGCAATCGAACAGTCGACTGAGAAGAGTCCGCAGAAAGCAGGCCCATCTGCGGCGCAATGACACCGAACGACAAATTACGACCGTGTTGTGTTTTCGGATTCTGGATTCCTTACAAGTCCCATGTTTGTCTATTTTCTTCGTCTTCCTGGTTTCCTCGCCCAAGCCCCTCATACTCCCGCTATCGCGTATTTTCTATGTTGTCCTGTGTATGATATTTTTTTATTGTTTGCGTTAAATTCTACAGTAATTTTCCGCCAGACGGAAATCCTAACGTTTTGTTAGTTAATTAGATAGACTGTTAACAAGAGGTATTACGTCATATCACCTTAAAGATCCGAGAAGATAAGATGACTCGGAAATGTAAATCTTTGCGATATTTTTTCAATGAGCTGCAACGGCGAGCAAGTAGAACGAGCACTCCTCTCTGGACAGTGGAGGGAACAGGCAGGAAATTCCTCGCAAAATGTCCTTGTTCAGCTTGGAAAGCTGGTAGTCGATGGCGATTTCAAGGCATATCTGCGCTCACCCCTAGTCGTAGAGGTGATGACCCTTCGATCAGATGCTCTAATCGATTTTTCCTTGCCCATAAGTAGTTGGTTCGACTTCTCCGTTCCATCAGCCGGTGGGGACTACGAAGAAGAGTTCGTTCGTCTGCTCACGGCAGTGGCATGTCTCCATGCTTTCCTGCAGGCCAATTGGACAGGCCCGGACCTCGACGTGCAGCCCCTCTCCTTGCTGGATATCCCGGTAGAAAGGCGTTCCTCCGTCACCGAGGAGACTTCACAACAAAAGGCTACCGCGGAGCTCGCCTTGGCCGGCGAGCCCGCGTACCACCTCGCGCAAGCAGCATTCCTCTTCCGCCTCACACGCATGCTCCTCGATCTGCCTTACCGCCACGTACGCTCAGCCGAATGGTGGCGCCTGCGTGCGTGGAATGTCCACGCGCAGCTGTTTGGCGAGCCCGTCGCATTCCCGAGGTCAGCGCTCGAAGATCTGGAGCATACATTCGCGGATGAGCCCGACCTGGTCGGTCAGCTCTGGCTCGAGCGCGGCCTGTTCGAACATTACCAAGCAAATGACCGCACAGCGTTGGAGTACTTCGTGCGCGCCGCTCATGCTACCGGGTTGCGGTACGAGCTTACGGGAGCCCTCGGGAGACGCACCAAGTTCCAGCAGACGGATCTCACGCAACTCGTGCTGCTCGCTGAGAGCAGGGTTCGAAATAGTGAGAAAATTGGAGAGAATGAGACGGTGGAGGGAGGGAGAGCCTTTTCGGGTGCGACTACTCGAGATACAGCAGACGAGCTGGCGAAGAAGCTGCCGGAAACTTTGGCACTCAACGACGACACGCTTTTGGAGCACACCGAATACACATCGTCTAACCCTGCTGATCCTGGCTCATGCCTTGGTCATTTGGATCCATCTAATCAGCCAGCGCTGCACCCACTTGACCAGTGCATCCTTCTCTCCCTCTGCCTCAACATCCGCAACACTTCTCCCGCGCATGGTCTCACGACAGAGCAGATGTCACCTTACGTCGCACGCGTAATTTCCCACCCTCAAAATTGGTCGGTGCACACCATAGCGCTCCTCCTGCGCTCGCGCCTCGAAGCGCATCGCACGCGTACAGTCGAGCGCTCAACGCTCCAGCTACAAGCTCTCATCGATCAAATGCCCACCGCTGACTCGACGATCGCTGAGCGCTTGCGCCTGCTTCACGCTCTCCCGCTGCCGAGTAAGTGGGCGCTCGAGCGCGAGCTTGCCCTGCGTCTCCTTTCACTTGGCGTCGTCAAGTCTGCGCTGGCAATCTTCGAGCGCCTGGAGATGTGGGAGGAGGCCGTCAGATGTTGGCAGGCGATAGAGCAGCGTGACCGTGCGCTCGCTGTCGTACGTGATCTACTCGAGGGGCGCAGGGCCGAGGCTGAGGTCGTGCTTGCGCGAGGCAAGGCGAACGCCATTGGCCCGCGCCGCGCCACGCTCGATGCGGCGCGTGAAGCCAAGCTATGGTGCCTGCTCGGAGAGCTTGAGCCCGACAGAGCGCGCGAGCATTTCGAGCGCGCTTGGGCGGTGTCGGGGGAGACGTCCGGCAGGGCAATGCGCTCTCTTGGCGGTTACTTTTTCGCGCGGGAAGAATATGCGGAGGCGACGCGGTGTTTACGACGTGCCGTGGCGATCAATCCGCTCTTCGCGCGGTCGTGGTTCATCCTTGGCTGTGCGTGCGTTCGCGAAGAGGACTGGGAGGGCGCACGTGAGGCTTTCGCCCGTTGCGTCACTATTGATGACGAGGACGCGGAGAGCTGGAACAACCTTGCGAGCGTGTATCTTCGCATGGGCTATGTTCCAGGGAAGAATGCGTCGCAAAGCGAGGTACGTCGAACGACCGCGGTTTTGATCCCGTTTCGCATCTCACTCCAAGCAGGCCTCGCACAACGACAATGACGAGTTGCATCCTTCTTTGAAGGCGGATCGGGCTGCTGCGATCCCATTTGAGAATAAGATGCTCGCATTCCGTGCACTCAAGCAGGGCCTCAAGTTTCATTATGAGAACTGGCGCATGTGGATGAACTACACCATTGTCGCAATGGAGGTTGGGGAGCTCGCGGAGGCCTGTCGTGCGCTCGGTCGTGTCGTCGAGGAACGCGCAGCCAAAGTAGGTCCAGAGAGCGTCGACGAAGATGTTCTCGACCGTCTTGTCGGTGCGGCGACGCGCGCGCCTTCCGGCGAGGGCAGCAACACGGCCGTCAGCCCAAACGAAGGTCCGGGTCTGCTGCGTCGCGTGGACGACTTGTTTGCACGCATCATCCTTCCCCGCGTGTCTTCCCCACGTATATTTCGGGCGCGGGCGCGGCTCTTCGTGTCGCAGGGTAAATTGTCCGAGGCGCTGGAGGCCCACCTGGAGGGCTACCGTGCCAGCATCGCCGGGCAGATGGAGGCAGGAGAGACGGATTTGGAACGCTGGCGTGAGGGTGTGAGAGAGGTAGAGGATATCTACGACGTGCTCGTCAATTATGGCCCGAAAGTGGAGGGATCGAAGTGGAAGCTTCAGGCACGAAGCATTGTGCGGACGTTCATGGGTCGGACTAAGGATTTCGAAGGAGAGCCCGAGTGGTTGCGGTTGGTAGAGTTGTTAGACGACCTCAAACAGGGAGTAGGGAAGTAGCTAGCAGTCCATCGCAATTGTAACCTTGTACAGTACAGTACAATATGAGGCAACGGAGGCTGAGTTGTGCTACTGTAGTTTATCCGAGGCAGAGTCGAGATAAGACAGTTCAGAGCTGTAGTACGGCATCAGCCCCATCCCCAACCGATTCGGAAATAGAACTGAAAATTGACGCCCGAGCCATCGCATCTAGCAAGGCAGGAAGAGAACATTTTGCGTCAACCTCAGGTGCTCACTGCTTAATGTTACCCTGTATACAAAGGACTCGACGACATTAACGTAACTTGTCCATGACCTCCACGTCAATACCACCGCCATCCCCGAACGCAGACGAGCAGGGGACGCTCATCCGTCACGAGCAAACCCTCACTTCAAGGTCGCCCTCCCGGCGGTACGCCATAGCATCCTTTGACAATCTCGTCGTCCTCGCCAACTATGAGGAGCATCTCCGCGAAGCACGCAAGATGGTTTGGCGGGACCGTGGTGAACCGGCGGTCGAGGTCCATGACCTATGGGAATGTCTTGAACACGGCGTTCGTGGGGGTCTCCGTACGTCACCCCCTCTTCCTAGTCTTCGGGGTAGAACTCCATCTCTTTTCAGGAGCTGGGACTCTTGCCTTTGCGATTCGCTCTGGTGTCAATCTCATCCTTCTCTTAGCACGTGTCCAGGGTTTCCGACAGGTGCCCAGGTGTGCTCAGGGATGTCCGTAGTCATTTGCGTGCCATACTGACCGTATTCGTGAAGAAAAACGCGTATTTCGCTGATACAACATGCGCTCTTTGGGACCGACTCTTTCCGCTTCGGCGCAATGCTTGGTTCGTCCACTAATAGCGTTGATGGGCTTACATTAATATTGTGCTTCCAGGAAGCTTTGTCGCGATCTACCGAATCCTTCTTAACACCTTCCCTTTGCTCTTCCCTGCCAATATCCCCTCTCATCTCAGCCTGCGTCGATTGATGGGAAATTCGCTCTCCCCATGGCTACTGGATGGCTCGGCTACCTGTGATTCTCCCCAACCCACCGTTAACCCCGATTCTCTACTCGACAAGCCCCCTATCGAGTCGAGGCAAGCCCGACTGTCATCTGCCGCGCAAGCGCACCAGACCTGGCTTCGCCAGAAGTCGACGCGATGGCATTCGATCGTGGCTGGTGCTGTCGCAGGCGGCGTCGCGATATCGTTCGAGAGACTCTCGCGGCGGAAGATCATCGCGCAACAATTATTTGTTCGGCGAGTTATTCTTCATGCTTTACGAAAGTAGAGGCTCAATGTTGTGTACTCGCGACATAGCGGCCTTCAAGGTTCCTATAATGCCTATTCTGAGAAACGCGGATTTCGCGTTCCGCATGGGGACGTCGTCGTTTTTGCTCTGTCGTGAGTCCTCTCGTCCTGACATACGTGCAACATTCTCCTGATGACCGTCGGAAAGATGCGCTCAGATCATGTATGGCTTTTTGATGCGTCCCGACACCCTTCCGAAATCATATACAAGCTGGTGTGTCGACAAGTTACTTCCTAGCCGTGACCTTCTGGAATTTGTTTCCGGGTGCACAGGATCAATACGGCAGGACATATCCCCAAAGAGGCAACTTCAATAAATCGCGACATGGTTCGAACGCGCACCTTCAACCCTGTGGATCTAGAACGCATCCTTTCTCGCCCTGTATGTACTGTAGCTGTCCCTCTCCCCAGTCATCCGTCGTTACTAAGCCTCGTCTCATGTCGCAAGGATCTGCATCCAGGAAACGTTACCGCTCTGGAAGTCTGGCGCGTAGCGCAGCCGCCATATGGCCCATGCTCTGCGTCGCATCCGCACGTTGCAAGTTGCATGTTCTCCCCGATTGATCGCTTTTTCGCCGTCTTCAGGTGGACACTGCCGATATATGGAGCACTACATATTGTTCCAATGTTACTTTTCAAGCGCAAGGCGGTTGCTCGCGCACCAACGCCAATGGTATTGCGGGCAAGCTGGGGCACCATGCGCAGCGCCGCGTTCCTGGGCGTGTTCGTCGCCATATACCAAGGTGCGGTGGAACATTCGTCGTTGTCTTTATCTACTGTAGTCCTGCCCTGGCTTATACGTGAACCTTTGATAAAGGTTACTTCTGCGCCTCGCAAAATGTGCATCGTGCTCTTGTTGGACGGCCGCGTATCCCGATGTGGCTGCTCGCGGCACTCGTCTCCAAGCCGTCGTTCTGGCTGGGTGGCCTGCTCTCGGGAATTTCTGTACTTATTGAGGCAAAACATCGTCGCGGAGAACTCGCGATGTACGTGCTGCCAAAGAGCCTCGAGAGTGCGTGGGTTGCGGCGCGCGGGAAAGGGCTCGTTTTTCGGACTGGGAAGCACGGGAGCGCATTGGTGAGTTATCGTTGTTGTTCTATGAGGATGCTTGGGCAACAATATTGACATGTCTCCACTTGCGCCTAGTTGACTGCAATTGGCATGGGAATGGTCATGGTACGTTTCTACGATGTTTTGTACGTGCTCTCACGTGCTCACCTGGTATTTTAATGTCTCTTTTAGAGCACGTATCAGGTCCGTACCTCTGTCTTGTCCTTCGCCTGTTAGCCTGACGTTCCGCCGAAAGAACGACCCTCAGCATTTGTCGGGTTTTGTGCGGCGGGTATTGTATCAGTTTATTGGGCCAAATTGAACTTAAATACAGAAGCGTTTCTGTTTTATGTTTAGATATACTGTATAGATCACTGTCCCGTGGGGTGTTTCTTTAGTTCCCGCTCAACACTACATGCCAAGAATGGAATGGCTGTGCGTCACGGATGTAACATTTGTGACGCCTATTGTGACGGTATCTGCACAGCCAACCAAGCATCGTGTCCCACCGCTATGTTGCGTTGGGCGAAAAGCTCTCAATCGTTACCGTACAGTATAATTCTCCCATGTCTCAATTCAGGGGAAAAAATATCAATTTCAGAGCTATGCCCCCAACGGCGGTGGACACTGGTATGCACTTATACCATCCCGTATACGTCCTGTCCTTATCATTTGTGACAGATGAGCGCCATTCTCAACCTGTGCGAAATCAGGTACCACGACACAGCGGTTCCAACCCTATCGATGATTCAGGGGACTCGTTCCGCGCGTATCTGGAAAGGGAGGATATGAGGCTCAAGAGGGCGGAGAGCCAGAGAGCAGAGGCCCACGAAATTCTTATATTTGTAGGTGCCTACCGTCCAACCCCTCACCCTTAATTCTCATGCAAACGACCTAGGCTGCCTTGCTCGCAGCTACCGTTGCGACACTTATCGGTGCATCTATCCGAGGCCTCCAACTGGACCCGCTCGACAAGTGGGCGTTCTATCTCGCGAAAACCTCCGAACTACTCGCCGACATCAAAGAGCCGCGCGAATTCCTCCCTTCCTCGACACTCACGGACCCGGCCAAGTTCTCCCCGGCGACTTCGATCATACTGATCAACTCGTTATGGTTCTTGAGCCTGGCCGTCAGCCTGACGTGCATTCTGATGGCGTCGTTGATGCAGCGATGGGCGTATCAATCTAGCGTCCATCTGTTTTCTCGGCCACGGCTCGACTTGGGCAGCCGGGCAGGGCGTCGTGCATCGGCGCGCCTCGACGAGGAGCTCCGCCTTCCGTGGCTGATCGAAGCGTTACCGGCGCTGCTTCGTATCTCCCTATTCCTGTTCTTTTCCGGGTTTGCTGTCTTCGTGTTCAACCTCACTTCCGAATTCGGCACAGGGCCGGCTTTCCTCCTCACAACTGGTTCCCTCATCTGTCCAGTCTTTTGCTTTTGGCAAACATAAAAGTCGACCGGCTTTCTTCCTGGTTGACTTGTGTCACACCACGTGCAGTCAAAAAAAATTCGTCGCGCTTTCGGGACGTTCGTCCAACGTATCACGTTCTTGTCAAGGCTATTCCAGTCATTTGCAAACTGCTGCCTTCAAGGCGGAACCCCTAAATCACGCCAGGGATTGTATATCCCGTGACTATGTCATCTATGAAGAGTGGCCTGGGTTATTTTTCTTTTCTTTTCTTTGCATATTCTTATAATCGTGGGTCTTGATATCGGAGACATCAATCTCCATGTAACCAAGTTAATTCTCTGTGCGTCTGCTGCATCTGTTCTGTGTTGAGATGTCTGACTTGCTTAAAGGAAACCACGCTCCATCTAATATACCGACTGTCAAAGCCCCATGTGGCCGCATCAGCCTCGCCGCATCGACCGTTGCAAGGTTGGATACGAGTTGTGTCGCACGAACCACCTCATAACGAAAATGGGATCCTGCCATTTTCATCGGGACCGGCGATCAGCTGTCAGGATTCCTTTCTCGTATTACACGCTCGCTCTTTCCGTGCACTCGTTCCGCAAACCAGGACCCGGGTACTGTGATCATCATTGCGTCCTTCAGAGTCCATCTACCTGTCCCTCTTCCCACCCTCGTCACTTCCTAGAACTGCCTATGCTTGAACCACTCTTCCCTCGATCAATCTCTCGCGCCGATAAATGCAGCACTCAATCCCAAACTTTATCACCGGCATTCCTGGTTACAAGGTTAACATGGTCATTCAGGACGTTGCTCCACCCAATCACTCGTCACACCAGGTCTCAGAATTATGCATCGGCCACCTCCATAAATGATAGGAGCGCGAGGCAATCCCTGGTGGGGAAGTCTATGGATTGAGAGATATTTTCTCTGCGTTTGCAGAGAGTGCGAAGACAACACGAACAATTGATCAGGGTATCATCGCATGCTCTCACGTTGGAGCAATTCATTCTATCTGTGTGACTCTAGGCTTCCGCACCGAAACTATCCCGTCGACTCCTCTCCGATATGAATTCCAGGATTCGCTGTCCTGTCGCGATAGTCATGATACGGTGTGCACAACGTCGTGAGTACCGAGCCAACAGCCGGTTCTCTCTCACCTTCGCAGATATTATCTCGACGACGCCACATATCTATCTCTCTGCCTTGCCAACGCGTAGTGTTAGATGTTAGTAGTGGCGTTTATGTAACGTAACTCTCCCTCATATTTGTTCTCAGGCAGGCTATTTGTGGCTGTGAAGCTGTGTGTGCGTACTGCACAGTGAAAATAAACACGTAAAATCGAGCACAAGAACCGGAGACCCGGACCAGGACAGCGTCAAGCCTGAGCAGACACTATCCACTTGGGGTTTCTGGCTCCTGTCACTCGAATACCTTGACCTTTAAGAGGCCGGGGGGTGATTCCGCTGTGTACTTCTCCCTTGTACTATACGACACCATCTCCTTCAATGCCTCCACGTCCAGAGACCAACAATCCCGATCCCGAAATTGGAGCACGGCAGGAGCAGGGTCCATCAGGTACGCAACAGACATCGAAAGTAGTTTAACCACAAGCGCCTCACTCATGGTTCGAATACCGGCTATAGATGACCGTGATAGCACCTACCCACCCAGTGCACAGACCCAACAGGACCAAGGACAGCTGGGAGAGTCTGACTTTTCCGACGGTTCTGGATTGCTATTCTCCATGTATCTCGAGAGGGCCGAGGAAGAAGACATGAAGAGAGCAGAAAGTTGGAAAGGAGATGCCGATGGAATGCTTGTCTTCGTGGGTCGTCGCCTTCACCTCCAATGCCGGTATGACATAGAAAATGTAGACTGGTTTGTTCTCTGCTGCCGTTGCGGCATTGCTCGCAGTGACCGTCCAGGATATTCGGCCAAACTCGCAAGACATTTCTGCTTATTATCTCGCAAACATACTTCAGCAACTTGCCCCGTCGAATGGTACCCAAATTCCCATCCCATCCACCTTGCGCAATCCTGCTGCGCCATTCACGCCGCCTACTTCAGCCGTTTGGGTCAACGGGCTTTGGTTTATGAGCTTGGTTAACAGTATGACCTGCGCGGTATTGGCGACGTTGCTACAGCAGTGGGCACGTCGATATCTAAGGGTGGCCTATCCACGGTACGGCCCTCACAAGCGGGCGCGTATTCGTGCTTTTTATGCGAATGGGGTTGAGAAGTTACACCTTCAGAGGGCGGTTGATGTGTTGCCTGCGCTACTTCATATCTCCCTTTTCCTCTTCTTCGCCGGTCTTGCCGTGTTTTTGTTCAGTGTCAACAACTCCATCTTCAAAACCGTCATCACTTGGGTCGGCCTATGCGTTCTCGTATATGCCTACCTCACGGTCTTGCCAATCCTTCACAAGGACAGCCCTTACTCTGCACCACTTTCAGGGTCGGTCTCTTTCTGTCTCACTGGCATACGATCCACCTTCTCCCAAGTCGTTGCGAGGTTCCCCGCATCATTTAACCGCTCCCCTCCCTTCATACAGCTTCGCAATCGTGATCCGAGGACATTTCAGCTCAGCGATTTCTTATCTCACAGTATGAGCAAGACAGCAGAACAATTTGCCTTCCAACTGGGCCCCGAAATTGACCTTGATTCGCTGATGTGGATGTTCCAATCCTTGGATGAAGATAAGGAACTCGAACAATTCTTTGAAGGCATTCCTGGTCTTTGCGACTCAAAAATGGTGGCAAATACCCTTAACTTTATCAAGCGGCATGAGAAGATGTTTTCAAATGCATTGACCGACCTGATGAATCGTTCTTTATCGTCTAATCTCGTTTCCAAGGCTGTAAAGTTACGCCGGATCAATATATGCACGAAGGTCGTCGATGCTACATCCCTCCTTGGACCTTGGTGGATCTTGCGTCGCGTTCTCCTTGGTGACTGGCAGAAATTCCTAGGATGCGTTGAATTTGGGCTTTTTGTGCAAAATTGGAAAAGCATCGACCACCCAGTCACACGCTTCTACGCACAATGTGTGGCCGCTATTACCATGTCGTCCGTACAAGAACGCGATGATCGTTGGTTCCAGCTTGCAAGTGGCCCACTGGGTACAACTAAGAATCGTTTTCAGAGCCATCTGAAACATAACGACAGTATACTACTTGCCACCGTAATTTCCATCGTTCGGCGGACGATTGAAACCTACTCTGGATCGGCGGGACGTCATCGAAGCGACATTCTCGGCGCATCATCGAGGACCCTCGGATCGCTTCGCAAGCTCCATCTCAATCGTATATCGTCCGACCTCCAGCACGAGTTCTGCAGTATATGGAACCAGCTTGTAGAGCTGGCACAGAATGACGACCGCCCTCACATCGTATACGTCTCAACAACGATTCTGAAGAGCACCCGCAAGCTGTACATCAGATTGCACAAGAAAGGCACGAATGCTCATCCGACGGCATTTTCGAGCACTATCGATGATGCGGAATCGGTCTTGGACGACCCAAGTTCGTATTGCAAGTGCACAGTTGATGAACATCGCCCTCCCCAACCGGTTCCGGAGTTGCAAATAGAAGAGCCAGCTCCCGAGGCAGTAATAAGCTTCCCTCCTACGCCTTGGACGATACCTGGGGACCCTCCTGGCCGTGTCTGGGTATAGTAAGTCCCGCGAGTGAATCGCGAGGCAGACCGGAGATGAGAGTGGGCCAAGAGAATGAGGGAGCAAGCGAGAGGGTATTCTGAGAAGGGAACGGCCACCCGAGTGTGAAGGGAGAAGCAAGGTCAGGAAGGAAGAGCGAGAGGCGGGGCGAGGCGAGGCAAGAAGGGGCCCTTAGTTATCGAAATTGGCATAGGAAACCGTGGCTCACACGCGGTGAAGGAGAGTTAGGAGATTGTATGACATGCGGACGTCCAAGACAGTCGAATCCAGTTCTAAGTATACGACCATACCGGAAGCCGAGAGAACAAAGGGAAATGAGACAGATGAAGGGGAACATGAATGGGTAAGAGTGAGAAGCATGAGGAGTGGGGAATCAAAAGGCATGATGACGCCCATGGATTAAGGAGTGACGAAACAGTGTCAGTCGAGGTCGCAGGTTCAGAACGTTCAGACATCAAACATCCCCTGTAGGGTGGGAAGCCGGGGTCTGGTTGATTTATTTCGTCAGCTTTCTGGAATTTGATGTTGGGGCAGTGGCAAACGTATCTGCAGAGCAATATCAACAATTGGTCATCATCGCATGTTATCACATTGGGGCAGTGCACTCCATTGTCTGCAGGCTTTCGCACCAAACCTATCGCACGCGATTCGACTTGCTTCCGAAATGAATTCCGGGGATCGCTGTCTCGTCCCTTCCCGTCTCGGCGATGACGGCGACGTGCGACAGCGACAAGTTGAAGAACCCGTGGGGTTTGTTAGTGGCGTGCGTAACGTAAACTTGTGCAGTGCACGGCAACAGCCCCGAGCACAGGGCCGGAGACCCGGACCGGCGAGGCAGTGTCGGACGAACCAACCTTGACCCTGACTGACCTTTTAAAAAGACGATCCCTTCTCCCTACGAACCCTACTCCCTCAATGTCTTCACATCCACAGACCAACAACGCTCGGGCTGATCCCGAAATCGGGCCAGGCCAGGATCCAGGTATGTAACAGACATCGAATGTTAGTTCGATCACAACCGCCTCACTCTCATGGTTTGAATACCGGCTATAGATGACTCACAATACCCTCCCGGTGTCGCACATGCCCACCAGGATCCAGGCCAGCTGGGAGAGCCTGACTTCTCCGACGGTTCTGGATCGCTGTTCTCTATGTATCTCGATAGGGCCGAGGATCAGGACATCAAGAGGGCGGCAAGTTGGAATGGGGATGCCGACGGAATGCTTTTGTTCGTGCGTCTTCGCTTTTACCTTTAATACTTCTGAATATACTAAAGAAAATGTAGACTGGTCTGTTCTCCGCTGCCGATGCCGCATTGCTCGCGGTGACTGTCCAAGACATTCGGCCAAACCCACAGGACACAACAGCTTATTATCTCGCAAATATCTTTCAGCAACTGAATGGAACCCAGATTCCTACCTTGCGCAATCCCGCAGCGTCATTCACGCCGCCTACTTGGTCCGTTTGGGTCAACGGGCTTTGGTTCATGAGCCTGGTCATCAGTCTTACTTGCGCGGTATTAGCGACATTGCTACAGCAGTGGGCACGTCGGTATCTAAGGTTGGCCTACCCAGGGTACAGCCCTCACAGGCGGGCACGTATTCGTGCATTCTATGCGAACGGGGTCGAGAAGTTCCACCTTCAGAAGCTGGTCGAAGTGTTGCCAGCGCTACTTCATACCTCCCTTTTCCTCTTCCTCGCCGGCCTCGCTGTCTTTTTGTTCAATGTCAACCTGTCCATCTTCAAGGCCGTGATCGTTTGGGTCGGCCTATGCGTCGTCCTATACTCATACCTCACGATCTTGCCGATTCTTCGAAAGAACAGCCCTTATTCCGCGCCGCTTTCAGAGTCGGTCTCTTTCTGTCTCACCGGCATACGATCCACCTTCTTCCATCTCATCGAAAGGTCCCCCGGATTATTTAACCGTTTCCCTTCCCTCCTGCAGCTTCGTAATCGTGATCCGAGGACAGTCCAGCTCGGCGAGTTCTTCTCTCACAGCATGCGTATGACAGCAGAACAATTCGCCTTCCGACTGGGCCCCGAAGTTGACCTTGATTCGCTGATGTGGATGTTCCAATCCTTGGATGAAGATAAGGACCTCGAAAGATTCTTTGAAGGCGTTCCTGGTCTTTGCGACTCAAAAATGGTGGCAAATGCCCTTAACTTCATCAAGCGGAATGAGAAGATGTTTTCAAATGCATTAATCGACCTGATGAATCGTACTTTGTCCTCTAACCTCGTCCCCGAGGCCATAAAGCTTCGCCGGATCATAATTTGCACAAAGGCCGTCGATGCTACATCCCTCCTTGGACCTTGGTGGATCTTGCGTCGCGTTCTCCTTGGTGACTGGCAGAAATTCCTAGGATGCATTGAATTTGGGCTTTTTGTGCAAAACTGGAAAAGCATCGCCCACCCAGTTACACGCTTCTACGCTCAATGTGTAGCTGCTGTTACTATTTCGTCTATAACCTTACATGAGCGCGATGATCGTTGGTTCCAGCTTGCAAGCGGCCCACTGGGTGCATCCAAGAATCTGTTTCAGAACTATCTGAAAAACAGAGACAATATACTCCTTGCCAACGCCATTTCCATCCTTCGACAGACCATCCAAACGTACTCTGGATCGGCGGAACGTCATCGAAGCGAAATTCTCGGCGCATCATCGAAGACCCTCGAATCACTTCGCAGGCTCGATCTCGGACATACTTTCCCCGACCTCCAGCACGAGTTCTGCGCTGTATGGAACCAACTTGTCGACCTGGCGCAGAACGACAAACGGCCTTACATCGTATGTGTCGCCACAGCTGCGCTGAAGAACATCCGCAAGCTGTACATCGGATTGCACAAAGGCACGAGCGCTGCTCCGACCTCATTCTCGGGCACTACCGACGACAGCGATCCAGTCTTGGACGACGCGATGTCGTATTGCAAGTGCGACGTTGTTGGACATCGCTCTCTCCACCCGGTTCCGGATTTGAAAATAGAGGAACCAACTCCCGAGGTCGGAACAAATGATCCTTCCACACCTGTCGCGTCTGCCAGGGGGACGAATCCAACCTTGCCTCCGGGAGTTGTACCTCCGCCAAGGGACTTCCCCACACTTCCTCATCCTCGTTCACCCACCCAGGCCCCGACCCTTTCTCATCTGACTCATCTCAACACGTCCCACATGGGACCGCAAGCCAATTCTGTACCCGTCGCCACCACCTCTCCTATCGTCGGTCCTACCTCACCTGTCCCGCAGTCCCCCCCCGCTATCCCCGTCCCTCAAGGCGGCCCCACTCTCCTTGTTCCTCAAGTCCCTCCTCTAGCTCCTTCCACTGCTGTGGCTCGAATGAGGGGACACCTTCCGCATCGGCCATCACCTTAGCTCCGTGTCTATGCTGGGTCATATATCCAGCAGTGCTGTCGGACCGGGATAGCCTGTTTAATCCCCGCGGACATCGTGAAAACTTGTCAAGACAAGCACGCGGGGCCATTCCCTAAATTATAAAAGCTCGTGTTTATAATACCCTTGTTATTCTATACCCCCTCGTTCCGCTGTCTGAACATTTGTGTTGTGACCACCTGTTATCGATGTTATGCTCCGAGTTTTGACGTTTCGAAATACTAAAATGCTCCATGGATCGAGCGCGTAAATCTAGGAGCCTTTTCCTCAATGTGAATGACCTTGGCCCGTTTAATCGCTTTTTCCCATTCTTGCCACCTGATGGGTGTACCCTTTGTTGTGTCAGTGTACTGAACAGCTTGTACCACTAATCGATAGTATCTATCGTGCCAACCACGACGTAGGTTCACCGCTCGACCAGAAATAAAGATGCTAGTACCCGGACGGCAAGTGCGTGTGTCCCCTGATCGTCGAGGCCATTGACACACTTATACAGGTCGGAATACACGCTCATTGATGCTTCGGAGCTAAGCAGAGACAGATACATGCTGGTAGGCCGGGCGAGGAAAAGCAGTTTGAAAACCTCGGCCCGAGAAGCTGGTTCTACAGGGTTCACTTGAAATGGCGTCACTCTCATCGGCAACTGGCAGCAATTTTTAGGATTCATTGAATTTGGGCTTTCCGTACAAACCAGCCACGGTCTTCTGTACGCAATGCGTGGCTGCCGCCACCACCTCGTTGGTGTCAAAACGAGAGCGCGATGATCGTTGGTTTCAGCTGGCAAGTGATCCGCTAGGTGCACCGAAAAGGCCGTATCAGAACTACCTTGAACACATCGACAGTATACTACTTGCTAACGCCACTTTCATCGTTCGGCGGACAGCCGTCGAAGCGCCGTTCTGCGCGCGGCGTCGAAAACGCTCGAATCATTTCGCCCGCGTGACTGCATACCACCTCCTGCTCAAGGATCAGCAAGAGTGAAGGTCTGGTTCGAGACAAGGACCACGTACGTCCACCACGTGCTCCCCCTCTGCCTCCACGGTCACCTACGCCTCCGCGACCCCCGCGTGCTCCCGAATCCACCGCGACCTCCTGAAGCACCTGCGACAAACGCAGAAATAGAGCGTTAGTTGTGCTTCTCCAAGTTCCAAACACAGTTCGATAGCGCACCGAATGCCATAATTTATGCGGTCGATGTGGCTCTTTTTCCAGGTGCTAACTGTACTGTAAATCATGATACGATTGAGTTCACGAGATTTTTTAGTTTGTTAGACAAACTAATCCAAACAATACTTGCAATTGATAAGGACCTATCCGCCAAAATTCAATCCAAAATTGCTGATTTGTGCGGCAGAAGACTCGGCGGACTGAGATCCGAGTCCCTGCGGCAGGCGCGCCCAATGTTCAACCGGTCACCCACAACCAACAAGTACCACCTTTGCCTCCATGGCGTCTAGTGCCACTCCAATCACTTGTCCATGATAACCGCAGAATTATTGCCAGCATGACAACCATGGGGAGATAGACCTTCGCTCGTCGAGAACATCGCTGCGCGAGGGCGACACAAGCGGTGCAAGACAATAACATTGATCATTACTACATGGCCAATTATCCCCCTCCGCCCCCTGCAGTGAGTAGCCTTGGTCACCCCCTTCGTTCTTGTAAATGGTGTCATACAGGATCTTGCAGCATTCCAATGGCATCATCATCGTGCTATCAACTAATATACTAGATAGAATTGCTCAGGGTGTCCCACCCAAGCACAAGTCATTGCACCACCAATCCCTGTACGTACCGAACTTCATTTTCCCGCCATACACATACCTAAACAAACCTTCCCTGAAGAACATTGATGGCTTAGACTATGCCGGTCAGCCCGCTGCAGCTGGACCAGCTCGAGTGTTCCTCAATGAATGTCCCAACCAGGTACCTATCTTCAACAAGCAAACCAGAGAAATCCTCCGGCGAACCACTACTTGAATGAGCTCGGTTCGCAGGTTGACATGATTCGTATAGAGCCAGGCCCCGCAGGTGGAATGGGGTGGTCATCGTGCTCGAGTTGGCTGACGTTCTCTGATACCACTGCTTTTTGTCCTCACTTGCATTTCGCCGTCTCCAACATTATGAGTCGTTGTAATGCTTTCAAGTTCGGCCATGAGCATGACCTAATGTCGCCTCAATGTCACGGTAAGCACTTGATAAGCGTTGTCCTAAGCGACCAAAATACAGCCTGAGTACAGTACACTGGTCCTCGTGCACCTTTCACCTTGGCCTGTACGTGACCACCATGCCTTCCTCTCGCCTACCAAAACACGTGCAATGTTCCAAATGACATGAGCGTCCTGTAAGTATTAGTTGGGTTGCTCCACCTGCTGTGCGAAAGCACACCGAACGCCATATTGTCTGTGTTTGGCCCTGGCTCTTTCACACTCCGGAAGTCGTGTCTTCATTATCAAACCTGGTTTTCTTTTGTGCTCACCAATCACACCTTCTGTTGGCTTGAAACGTACTCATGATTGAAGACGTACTTGGTGCTGCCATGGTCAACGTAGCTAGGCCAGGGGTGAGCCAGGAGGTGGATGAGATTGGTCTGACAAACAAACAAACTCGAAGTGTCCACACAAAACATGGAGGTTATTGTTATACAGACAGATAAACTGCTTGCGGCACGAGAATGAATGATCCTGCCAGTTTGACTTGATCCATCACACAAATTCGTGAGTTCGACCTTCTTCATATGGTGTATATCATGATCTCGGTTCGGGCGCCCACCGTCGGCCGCTTTGGACTATTCCAGCCAATGAAAAAGACAGAGGCAAGAGGGGAGGGACGCGACCCTGCCTTTGCGGAATAGTGCGGAGTGTGAAGTAGAACCTACAAGGCAGGCACGCAACTCACCGCAATGAGTACAGTAGGCGGTGCAACTTGTCAGACGGAGTCAGAAGGCCGCGATCCGAGTCGTCGGTGTACTACAGTATACTGGCCAATCTCGCTACCATTGACCTTGTAACTTTGCAACTGAATGATTTGTGTGACAATCCATGCGATGGCATAAAACCGGCGATTCTCCTTCGGTCGAGTCGCTCATTTGACCTATCACTGGCGGCAAGAGTGACGAAGTCGGAGCACCGTGACCACGGATCGAACTGGAGCGCGAGGGTAATGATAATATGACGTAAAATGATCGATTCAAGTTCTGGCCCAGTGCCGATTTGGAGATTAAGCGGTATTGAGCCTCGGTCCTGTTCCCTCCCGGCTTTGCTGTTGTCCAATTGAAGAAACTCGTTTAATGGATCTAATCATCGGCCCTTCGAAAAATGCGTCCAGCACTTTGGGGCTTCTGGTTACGTGCAGTGAGCGGCTAGGTTTTTAATATCTATATTGATACTGGTTGGCGAAAAGCGTTGCTCGGGGCCGTGAAGGCCGTGAAACACTAGTTAGGACATTATAGCTCATTTGATTTACTAGTTACAGCCGCTCTTTATATTGTAGGCACTCAGTGCACCGGCAGAGCGGGGTTCGATTTTGAAAAGCGTGGTCGAAATGATTGCCGTACAGTTTCGTACCCTCGGTGCCAGTGGCTGTGCTTACAGCACACGTCCTGAGGTGAGTGGATCAGTACTCTAGTCACGGCGCACGTCCTGTCAGTGAGATCCCTGTTTGCACGCGTGCTCGTTCTCGACGGCCATCTTTGTCATCATGATTGATATCGTAGTTCTATAAATTTGTCGCTGTCCGTCAGGAAGGATTCCTCAGCTCCTTTCTCAGCATTCGTTTCTTTCCCAAGGTACTGGTTGGTGAGCACAGAGCCTTGTCTTTCTCGTAGGGTGTGGCCATGATCTTGACTCCCCACTGCAGCCCAGACGTTTCGTTCGCACCCTCATCTTATTCCCGCCCTCTCGAATATTTTTCATTTATACAAATATTTTCGACCATGCGCTCTTACATGAATCTCGCTGTCCTTGCACTCGCCGCATCTTCTGTTCGCCATGCTTTGTCTGCCCCAATCCCGTCCGGGTACGGAAATCTACTTGTTGTGTTTAAAGGCCAGGCCTTCCTGATGAGTGGAATTCCTCTAGGGGCCCTGAGGTGGACGCCAGTGACAGTGATATCGTCGAAGAGCCTCGTCTCGGAGTTCGTATCGTACTTAAAGAAGGGGATCTCGACGCAAACACTACCCCATCGACTTCCCTCCCTCCCCTCCCCCAGGTCCCGTACACATACCCTCCGCCGCCCGCCGGGCCCGCACCACCCGCACCCCCTTCTTTTTTAAGAACTCATAAGAATGAGATTGCCATTGGGACCACTCTCGGTGCATTTGTCGCGGGCGGCACGTTCATCCCCTTTGTAGTCAAGACCCAACAGGACCACAACAAATCAAGCCAAAATCAAACGTCTGAGGCTTTCGAGGGACGGGCCAATGCCGAGTTGGTGGGACGCGCTCTCGGTGATCACGACCTCGATAAGTGAGTGAAATGCTACGAGAATGTTTGCGATCATTTACTATAAAACGCGATTGTAGGCGTTTCGGGTTGTCAACTTTTTTTCGACGCGCCCTTGGGACCCTCGCGGGGTCGTCAGCGATTTCGGCCGGGGTTTACAGGGATGTCTTGTGCGTACATTTCATTTCACACCTTTTCCCTTTTCGGTGGCGAGCCTCTCATTTCCGCCCATAGTCATAGTCGGGAGGTGGTCGCAGCCTTGAGCACCTTGGGCAAGCGTGAAATCGCGTGAATTATTCCTCATCATATCGTCCTGTCAACTGAGCTGAGCTCAATCCTTACAGCCAGGAAGACAGGATGGCGGCCCTCCATCTCTTTTCTCGCCTGCTGGATGAGCTTGATTGAGTACATTTCAATGATGTGGTCTGCATTGAGTGAATGTTTCACCTATCACAATCCACGTAGCCTGATCATATATGTTGGCTGTGATGGGACGGCCGTGCCGTTTGAATGTAATATAGTACTGGTACTGAGCTCACAACCATAAATGAACCTGTGGCGCGATGTCATAGTAAGAAATGTACTCAGGTTGAGCCCGAACGACCCGTACCCAAGAGGCCAGGGCCAGGACACGCAATCACTGGCAGCAGGTATGATGCGTTTGATGCTACGTCCCAAAGATGCGTTCCTCTCGGCTCCGAGTCTCTGTGAAAGACAGACACGCATGGGTGGAGTTGCTGCTGGCTGTAGCAGGGAACTGAGCCTCGCGATGTGCGGGCCGCACAGTGAGGTTGTTCGTGTTAGGCTGGAAATGCAGACCCGATGTAGGTGTCAACTTGCCAGTTGGCGTCAGGTCGTGCAGTGCACCTTGAGGCTCGTTTCGAAGTTGAACGTCAACCCACTTCTAGTACAGTTCAAAGCAGACATTCTCAGCACGTGAGTAGGTGCCTTAATATTGGGTACCAGGCCAAGTGATTGAAATCTAGGAGGGAAAGTGGCTAAAAGACACCGATTCTGCTATTTTCATATTTTCAGCGCTTGTTTCAAATTTTGATCTCAAATTTTGTACCTAGGCGCCCATGTAGAACGGGGTAGGCTGGGTAAGGCTTGATTTAATAAATTAAATTGATCTTCTCTGCACAGGCTCGCTCACGCGGCGTCGGCTACGGCTACTGTTGGCTAACAAGAAATACCATCAGAAGGTTGGCCTTCCAAGTGATATTATCACTTCTATAGATAGAAGCGACATCTAAAATGTATTGAGCTTTGAATGCACACGAGAATCCACAGTAGTTTGTCGTTGCACGCGCATATGCACATATGCGGGGTAGCACGTAGATAACGGTTCACGGCCCGGTAAGTACCAATTAGGCAACTCCCCCTGGCTTGCCTGTACCCGCAGCGTTTAGATGTGCCCCCGACCGCACCCCCTCATAACCCAAATAAATGACCTAGATATGTTGTACATAGTCTTAATCACTCATTTTAGGTT
>Ga0137397_10000078_pt1 | contig 60779 bp, 64 predicted proteins | sample czorhiz116metaG_FD_106658 | JGI IMG/M metagenome (GOLD analysis project Ga0137397, IMG submission 106658) | Vadose zone soil microbial communities from Angelo Coast Range Reserve, California, USA - czorhiz1.16 metaG | ecosystem: Environmental > Terrestrial > Soil > Vadose zone | place: USA... | reverse complement strand
TCATCGCGAAGATTCAGGGCGAGATGACGACGACGCGGTCGTTGATTGCGGTGGGCACGCCGGAGCGATTTTCATAGACGAGCGTGGCATTTCCGGTGGCATTCGCATTCTCAAGATAGTTAGCCGGGATCGTGGATGGCCGCGGAGTACCGTTGAGGGACCGCCCAGTGAGGATCAGAATCGCACGCTTGTCGTTCCAGGTTGTATAGGACGGCCGCAGATTGTTGACCGTCAGGCAGAAAGGCGGAGCAGACGGAGGCGGAGGCAGCGCGTTGCATCCACTCCCGCCGCCCAGGATGTATCCGGGAGAAGCGGCGTAGTACGTTTGCCGGAACCACTGGTTGACGATGAACCACTTGCTTTGAGGATCTGCGTTGCTGGTGATCGGATGAAATGAAAAGGAGATCCGTATCGTCTCTTGGCCGTTGGTCGTGTCCCCCCTGCGCAGCCGTCCCGTGGCGACGAAGACCGCATCACCCGTGTTCTGGAGGGTGGTGGTCAGGCTGTGTGACACCGAGGTGCTCCAGGTGCTTGAGCTGCCGTTGCCGTCGATCATGCTGACGTTGCTATCGGTCACCGGGATCAGAAAGCTGCTCGCCACCTTATTCAAGGTTGCCTGCAGTTGAATAGTGGGGCGGTCAGTCGTGCTTGTGCCATAGGTGATCGTGCATACGATCTGACTCGTCGTCGAGGTGCCGCAGTTCCAGCTGCCGACCCCTCCGCCACCGCCTCCGGTGAGGTCGGTAACGCCGATCGAGGAAATCTGCCATCCCGCCCAGCTTGAATCATTCGGGTCGGTGGAAAGGGGCAGCAGCCCGCTGGTTTGACCAGCACTGCCCTTGTAGTCCAATTGCGTTTTTCCCGCTACCCCGGTCGCGGAAAAAGTCGCTGCGAAGGGGTAAATACCCCATGTGGAATAGTAGTCTTGAACATAAGGCGCGATATCGCGCTCGATTCTCGCCGCGACGACAGGCTCGACTGCGGCCATCAACTCGGCCTGCGTGATGACGAGCAGACGATCGTTGTTCGAGTTCGAGGGCAGGGCGCTGGAAGTAAACGTGTAGTTGGTGGCATTGCTGGTATCGACGCCCTCGAGATAGTTCGCAGGATCGTTGTGTGCCGCGGTCGTGATATCGGCGGGCCGATTCTGTCCGAGCCCTGGAAGCGGCGGGCCGGGCGCGAATACTATGGCGACGATGTTGCTCGCGGCGGCGGGTCCGCTGACGCTCAACTGTCCCGGCGTGTCGCTGTTGATGACGGTGGTGCCGAAGTTTTTCCGGAAGTTGTAGGAGAGCGCATACCAGAGCCGCTCGCCGCTGGCGTCCCGCAGGTCTTCGGTTCCCATCGTCTTCCAGGGAACCCGTCCTATGAGGCTCGTGTTCGAAGATATGCCAGCGCCGACGCAGTTGGATGTACCGTCGTCCTGAAGAATGTCGGGACATGGCAGCGCGCCCGGTTGATCGATCGCCAGCCCTTGGGATTTTTGCCATCCTTCCGTGTCTGCTGCGAAGGCGATCAGGGCCGCCTTCGCCTGACGCAGCGCAGTCATATTCCGATCCTCGCGCTCGTTCGAGAGGTCCGCACTGCTGCGGTTCATGGCGCTCGCGATCAGGAATGCGCTGATGAGGGCGATCAAGGACAGGATCGCGATGAGCGCGAAGCCGCGCCGATGGGCGGGGGTCGTTCCGCCGCCGAATCGCCCGAGCTTCACGGCCTCGGCGTACGTTTTTCCGAAGGCGTGAGGATCTTTCCGCCTTCGATCGGATCCTTGACCTTGCCGCGGACCTTGTCGAGGGTCTGGCCTATCTTGACGTTGACCGAGGATTCCGCGGTGTCGCCTTGTCCGCTCGGCAGCGACACCCTGGCGGGGTCGAGCGGCCTGCGCGTCGATTCCTGGGGAACTCCGTTGATCCATACGGTCGTCTTGCCGTGCGAGCGCGACACCTGACCGTTGACCGTCAGGGAGTTGTTGACGGTCACCGCCGATTCCTGGATGTTGGCCTGGCGGCGTCGGTCGAGATCCTGGCGTTGCTGCGGCGTGAAGAAGAGGCGCCCAAGGTTCTCCGCGGCTGCGGCGGAATTCCCGGCGACCGCGAGCAGGATCACGCTGGCGAGCAGGGGTTTTGAGCGGCTACCCATTGGCTTTGTCGCCCGGCCTTAGTCCTCTTACCGAGACCAGATCGAGCTGGCATTCGGCCAGCAGGCGCGGCTGCAGGGCGGTCGCGGTCGTGGGCGCCTCACGCTCGAGGCGCGTCACCGCGCATTGCCGCACCGAGACGTACGCTTTTTTGGCTGCTTGCAGATCCGCCAGGAAATTCAGCAGGTCGTCCTCGTGCAGCAGCAGCATATCGAGCTTCATCCTGCTGACGACCAAGTCGGCGCCGCCGGTCGCAACGACTCCAGCGTAATCGAGTTGCCGCTGCGGTTCGATCTTGTACTTGATCTCGAAGAGCTTCCGGTTGTTCTTTATCCGGGCGATCGATTCGATCCACTCGATCCGGTTCTGCTCGCCGATCATGCCGCGCTCGCGCATCCGTTCGAAGTCGATGAGATTCTCTCGGATCTCGCGCTCTTCCTCCGAGACCCGCAAGACCCGCTCCTGGGCTCCGACGCGGCTAGCGCGGCTCGCGTCCCGCGTTTTTCTCGCCTCATCCAGTGAGGACTGACTGGTGACGAGGGCGGCGATCCCGATCGCGGTCAGCACCACGGTCAGGGCGAGCGGACCTCGCAGGCGCTTCACGTCGTCGCGCCTGATGTTCACGTACCCCTCCGCTTGGCGATCGATACCGAGAACTGGGGCACTTCCTCCCGTCGGGCGGCTCCGATGTCGCCGCTCAAACTTTTCTCGCCGTTGATGTCGAAGGGCAACTGGGTGCGCGTGATCTCGGTGCCGGACCGGGCACGCAGAGCATCGGTGAATTGCGAAACCAGCGCCGTTACGGCGCGGTAGTCGGAAGCTTGCGGCACGACCAGCCTCCCCGAGATTTCGGCGGTCTGCGTGGGGGCCTCGGCCGTGCTCGCCGACCCCGCGGGCGTGGTGGCCCGCGCGACCGAGGCCTTGGACGCGTCGCCTCCCAGCCCCTTCGTCCCGCCCGCTTCCCAATTGATCTTGTCTATTTCGATCTGGGGCAGTGAGGTCACGGCCTGGCTGATGTCGACGAACATGTTTTCGGGTGAAGCGCTTTGCTTGAGGAGCAGCCGGTAGTTCCTGACGAGACCCCTCAAGTTCTCTGTCGAGGTCGGAGTCTTGGGAAACCGCGCCTGCAGGCGCGAGTACTCTTCCGACGCCCGTGCTTCCTGCTGTCGGTCCGCGGCGACTTCCTGGTTGACTTGATGAGCGTCGAGAAGCTTTACTCCGGTAAGCAGGAGGCACAGCCCCATCGCCGCGGCGCCCGCAACGACCAGGGCGACCCGCCCGCGCCACAGATGGTAGAGATGCCGCAGCCCGTCGTCGGCAAACTGTTCGCGCGGCCGGGACTCGGCGAGCACGTGGAGGAACAGGGCCTCGCCGAGCGTGTCGGCCGGCAGCGACTTCAGCCCGATGCTTCTGGCCACCTTGTCGAAACCCTGCACGTGAAAGTGCAACCGGGGCGAGTCGGTGCAGGCGGCCTCGTACAGCGCTCTGTCCTCGCCGGGGGCAAGAACCAGTACATCGAGCGGCGGCGCTTCGCGCGGCAGAATTCTCGAATTGACGAGGTACTGATGCGTTCTGAGCGATTCCGCCGCGCAGTCCTGTGCGATCGCGCCTGGATCGGAAAGGGTTACGCGGCCGATGCGCGAAAAGCGGATGCGGCCGTTCTCGATATAACTCTGGCGCAACCCGGCCTGCTGCAAGCTCACCATCACGTAGCGCGTGGCTTTGAAACCGAGGCGCTTGCCCAGGGACGGGGCGACGAGGGCGACCGAAAATACGCCAACCACTCTTGCGTTTTTCGAGCGTAGCGCCTCGATCCAGGGCTGGAATTGCTGCGTGTTGGTAAACGAGGTATAGAGGACGCGCTCTTCTCGGCGGCCCGCGTGAGTTTCCGAGCCGAGCGAGATCGGCAGGGCGAGGGAGACGTCGCGGTAGCGCTGTGCGAGCTTGCGGGCGAGCAAGGCGCGCCGGTCCGACCCGCGCACGTAGGGAAGGTTCTCCTGGTGGAAGTCCTCCTCGACGACGTCGGCAAGCAGATAGAAGAGGCTGTCCGCATTGCCGGCCACGTAGCGCGAAAATTCGGCCACGCCCTTCTCGTTTACACCGAAGGACCCCTCCCGGTGCAGCTCGTTGTCGTGCGATCGAAAGACCGTGACCTGCTGGGAGTTGAAGTAGCAGAGGCGTTTGACCGGCAGCACGCGCGCTAGACCTTGATCTTGGTGATGACGTCGTAGATCGGGCCGAGAACCGAGAGCATGACCCAGCCGAGAATGATGCCGAGGAACACGGTCAATGCGGGCTCGATCAGGACCTGGATCTTGGAGATCGACTCGCGCACCTCGCGGTTGTAGAAATACGATACGTTGAGCAGCGCGGTGTCGAGAGCGCCGGTCGCCTCGCCCACGCGGAGCATCCTCACCACGAGCGGCGGGAACAGCCCGACCTCCTGGAATGCCGCGGTCACGTTCTTGCCTTCGCCGATCTGCTGTCCCGCGAGCTTCAGTCCCTCCTGAATCACCATGTTGCCCGCGGTTTCTTCGGAGCTGCGGAGGGCCTCCAGAATCGTGATCCCGGAGGCGTACATCAGCGCGAAAATGCTGGCGAAGCGCGACAGGATGATTTTGCGCATGATGTCCCCGGCGACGGGGACCGCGAGCTTGAAACGGTCCAGCTGGTATCTCACGGAGGGATTTGCGCGCGCCGCCACGCCGACGCCGGCGATCACGATCACGGGCGTCGCCACGACGGCCCACCAGTAGTTGACCAGGAACGACGAGACCTCGATCAGGATGCGCGTCTGGAGCGGGATCTGCTGTCCCATGTTTCGGATGAACGAGACCATCTGCGGCACGAGGTAGATCATCAGAAACAGCGTCACGATCATCACGATCGAACCTACGAAGGCGGGGTACATGATGAGCTTTTGCATGTGCGCCGCCAGTTCGTCTTCCCACTTCAAGCTCTCGACCAGGCTTTTCAGCACGTCGGGGAGCTTGCCCGTGTCTTCCCCGGCACGGACGAGGCTCGAGAAGACCGGGGTGAAAATCTGCGGATATTGGGCAAGCGCCTGCGAGAGCTTGAGCCCGCCCTGGATGCTCTCGATCACGCCGGAGATCACCTCGCGAAATCGGGTGTTTTCGATGCTGTCGCGAAGGTCGATCAGGGACTCGATCAGCGGCACGCCTGCGCCGGTCAGCTGCTCCAGGTGGAAGCAGAAGTTGATGAGCTCGGGGCGCTTGATCGAGCCGACGCGAAGCCAGGTCCCTCCGCGGCGGGTCGGGCCTCCGCGCACGAGATCGAGCCCCATGCGCTTGAGGCGTTGCTCGAGATCGACGACGTTGACCGCCTCGATCTGCCCGAGCATCGTCTTTCCGCGAGTGTCGATCGCCTTGTAGGAGAACAGTGCCATGGCGGCTGCGGTGCGATGGGCGCGGCGGCGCTACATGCGGTCGGTCAGATCAACGACGCGCATCAGCTCATCGAGCGAGGTCGAGCCGTCGAGGACGCGGCGAATACCGTCGTCGGCGAGAGTGCGGAATCCCTTGGCGACGGCCGCCTTGTGCATTTCGCGACCCGTAGCGCGATGCGCAATCAGTTCGTCGAGCTCCGCGTCCATCTTCAGGAGCTCGATGATGGCCATCCGACCCCGGTAACCCTGGTAGTCGCACTGGTCGCAACCTACCGCGCGGTAGAGCGTGGGCGCCTTGTCCCCCTTCGCGCCGGTCATGCTGCGCTCGCTGACGCTGGCCTGGTAGGCCTGCTTGCAGTGCTTGCACAACCGCCGGACCAGGCGCTGCGCGACCACGCCGATGATGTTGCCGGCGAGAATGTCCGGGACGATGCCGATGTCGAGCAGGCGCGGAATCGCTCCGACGGCGGAGTTGGTGTGGAGCGTCGAGTACACCTGGTGGCCCGTCATCGCCGCTCGGAATGCCATCGTCGCAGTGTCCTCGTCGCGGATCTCGCCTACCAGGATCACGTCGGGGTCCTGCCGCATGAGCGACCGGATGCCGTTGCCGAAATCCATCTTCGCCGCCTCGTTCACCGAAGTCTGCCGGATCAGGGTCATGGGATATTCGACCGGATCCTCCAGGGTCATGATGTTGAGGCCGTCGTTGTTGATGTGGTTCAGAACCGAATAGAGCGTGGTCGTCTTGCCGCTGCCGGTCGGGCCCGTGACGAGAATGATGCCTTCGGGGCGCGCGATCATCCGCTTCAGAAGCTGCAGCTGGCTTGCCTCCAGCCCCAGTCCGTCGAGGGGGACGATGCCCTTCTGCCGGTCGAGAATGCGCAGCACGATGTTCTCGCCGTGCGAAGTCGCCTGCGACGAGACGCGGAAATCGACCGGGCGGCCGGTGAGCATCAGCGAGATGCGCCCGTCCTGCGGGGCGCGCGTTTCCGCGATGTTCATCTTCGACATCACCTTGATGCGCACCGCCATCGCCGGCCAGTAGGTCTTGTGAAGCGAGCGAATCTGGCGCAGCACGCCGTCGATGCGATAGCGGATGCGCAGGAAGCTCTGCTCCGGCTCGAAATGGATGTCGGAAGCGCTTCTATCGACGGCGTCGGCGAGCAGCGCCGAAATGAGGCGCACCACGGGTTGCGAATACGCGTCGCCCGACGCCTGGAGGCTCTGGTAGTCGATCTCCCCCGTCTCGATTTCGTGGAGGATCCCGTCGATCGAGAAATCGTGACCGTAGTACTGGTCGATCGCCCTGCCGATCTCGCCCTCGCCCGCGAGCCGCGGCTCCAGCGAGAACTCGCCGCGCAGCTGCGCGCGCATCTGGTCGAGCGCCACGATGTTGTTCGTGTCGGCGAGCGCGACGATGAGCTTGCGCGCTTCGCGGTCGAGCGCGACCGGGAATACGGTGTGCCGCTTGGAAAATTCGCGCGGCACGAGCTTCAGGGCCATCGAATCGACGACGATCTGCGTCAGGTCCACGCTCTGCATGCCGAGCTTCTCGGACAGGGCGTCGCGTAGCGTCGCCTCGGACACGAAGCCCAGATTGACCAGCAGCTTGCCCACCGGTTGGTGGGTCTTGAGCTGCTCGAGAAGCGCGATCCGCAGCTGATCCTCGGTGAGAATCCCCTGCGAGATCAGAATCTGCCCGATATGACGCTTCGCCTGCGGCGAGACCGTCTGGGCGGAAAGGCGCGGCGAATTCATGGACCGAGCTATTTGCTCAACTCCTGCACGCGCGCGCGTGCCAGGCCGGGATCAAAACTCGCCGCGCGTTTCTCGGCGAGAACGATCGCGCGCTGGTAGTACTCGAGGGCCGGCTTTTTCTGGCGCAGCTGGTCGAGGCTGACCGCGAGATTGAAGGCGTAGTCGGCGTTTTCCGGATCGATCGAGTAGGCCTTGAAGTACGCCGCTTGGGCCTCGGGCCAGCGCGACTGGTTCCCGTATTGATTGCCCAAGGAGAAGTACAGGTGCGCGCTCTCGGGCTGGCTCACGAGAAGGGTCTTCAGGCGGCTCTCGGAGGCGACCGGATCGAGCCGGCCGCGGAGTGCGACCAGGCCGGCCACGGCCTGGTTGTCGCGCGGATCCGCCTCGAGTAGCTTCAGATATCGCGCTTCCGCCGCCTCGAGCTGGCCGCTGCGCACGTCGATTGCAGCAAGTCCGAGCAGTGCATCGCGGTTGTTCGGCTCGCGCGTGAGAGCCTTCTGATAGCTATCGCGCGCGGCTGCGAGGTCGTTTCGCTGGAACGCCTTGTAACCCTGAGTGACCTGGGGGTCGACGGTCGCTATGGGCACATTCACCGCGATCGGCGGGTTTGGATCGGCGGCAGCGGCGTCGGCGCGCGGCGTGGAAGGCGCCGCGGCCGAAGCCGGGCGCGGCGGTCTTTGACGCACCCGCACCGGCTGGATCGGGGGAATCACCGAGACCACGGTGCTCTGCGGCGCCGAGCCGGCCGCCGGCGGGACCGGCGTCGGATCCGTCTTGGGCGCGGCTACGACTTGCGCCACCGGGGCGGCGGGGGCGGGCTGGGCCGCTGTCGGAGGAATGCTGTAATGCGGCTGCATCTGCCACCACACGTAGCCGCCGTAGCCGACCCCGAGCACGGCTAGGGCGCCGAGGGTGAGGTAGAACGGGCGGCGTGGGTTGTAGTCCATTTCTTTGACTTGAAAGAGCTGCTCGGCTTGCGTTCGCCCTCCGGCGTGCCCGGGGTCTCCGGCCGCTGCCGGCTGCATCGCGGGCACGAACGGCTCCTGGTCCTGCAATGACAATTCGGACCTCGAGGCCGGTGTCTCCGCACTCTGCTGCCCTGAAGAGGGCAGGTCGTCGCTGAGAATCTCCAGTGGCTGGGTGATGTCGGGCAGCTTCGCGCGGGTGGTGATCGTGCGGGCAGGCTCCTCCGCCGCAGGTTCCGCTTCGACGGGCTGTTCGGGCGGGGGGGAGTCCGCCTTGGCGATCTGCTTGGCGAGCTCCGCCTTCTTCAGCGCGTCGAGCAGCAGGCTCATTTGAACCCGCTCAAAGGCGCCGTCTTGCCCGCATTGGGCTTCGAAATGAAGTCCTCACCCGGCATCATGCTGCGGAATGAGCGATAGTCCCCGTCGATGCTCGCGTCCTTGACCACAAGCGGGCGAAGGAAGATGACGAGCTCGGTCTTGGTGTTGTTGCGGTTGCGCGAGCTGAACAGCGAGCCGAGGATGGGGATGGTGTTGACGAACGGTACCGTGTCCTCGACGTCGTTGACCGAGTCCTCGATCAATCCGCCGAGTACCGCGATTTGACCGCTGTTGACCTTGATGAGCGATTCCATTTCGCGCATGCGGAGCTGCGGTACCTGGTTGACCACCCCGGCCGTTGCGAGCGCGGGGTTTGGATCGTTGACGAACTTGACGAGGCGAGTCGTGGTCGGCTTGACATTCAACAGAATCGTATCGTCTTCGCTGATCTGCGGAGTAACGTTCATGATGAAACCCACCGGCACGGTGACCGGAGTCGTGTTGGTGGCGGTCACGGCATTCGAGTTCAGATTTCCCGCAGCGAGGCTTACCTGGACGTTGAAGTAGACGACGTTGTCGACGACCCGCAATAGGGCGGTCTGGTTGTTCAAGACCGATAGCTTCGGGCTCGAGAGCACCCGCACGTTTCCAAACGACTCGAGCAGTTGCAGAACGCCGGAAATACTCGCCCCCACCGCGCCGATGGTGAAGATGTTCTGGAACGATGGAGCACTGGGCAGGGCTCCCGGCGGCTGCGCCGTCACGCCTGGGGGAAACGGGGGATTGGTCGAAACGTTGCCCCCGGACACCTGATTGCCAAACGAGGTAGTCGATCCGCGCACGCGCAGAGCGGACCAGTTGATTCCCTGCTGGTACTGGTTGTTCAGCTGGACTTCGGCGATGGTCGCTTCGATCAGGACTTGTCGCCTGACGTTAGCCATCACCTGATCCAAAAACTCCTGGATCTTTTCATGCTGCTTCGAGGTCGCGCGCACGATAAAGACGCTCGCCTCGGGGTTCACGATCACCGAGGCGGCCTCCCTGAAGTTGACGTTGGGCGCTGTGCCGGCGGTACCCGGAGCACCCGGAGGTCCCGGAGAGACCTGAGGGACTGCCGCCTGGGGTCCGCCTCCCGGGAAGACCTTGTCGGTCTCGTGCAGGATATCTTTGACGTTCTTCTCCAGGGTCGCCCAGAACTTGTTGTCGGAGGTGTTGCGCACCGTAGTCGCAGAGCCGTTGCTGCCGCCCGCTGCCGCCGCGGAGCCTCCGGCTGCGCCCGCGGCTCCGGTCCCGCTACCGATCTGCGACGACACGCCGGTCGTGCCCGCCGTGAGGCGCTCCATGTTGACGTAGTCGACCCGGTAGATATGCAAGTACGGCGAATCGGGCTCCACGACCAGATTCGGGCCGTCCAGCTCCCAGCGCATATCGACTTGCTTCGCGATGCGCGACAGAAGCTGCGGCAGGGTCTGATCGATGGCGTTGAGCGTGACGACCCCGGTGATTCCCGAGTGGATGTCGACGTTCAGCTTGGCGTCGCGCGCGAGCGCGAACAGGAGCTCCTGCACCTTGACCCCGTTTACGACGACGGTATAGGTCTCCGGTCGCAGCGTCGGCTTGGGCTCGGGCAGGACCGTCGAGAGCTGCACCGGCGCCGGAATGGTGCCGGAGGGAGCAGCCTCCGGCTCTTTCAGATGCGTCTGCGATTGCTGAACCGGCGCGTGAGCGCAGCCGCCCAATGCGAGCACGACAACCGCCAGCGAAATGCGTCGCAAGGTGGCCTCCGAATCCTTGTTTGACCTGACCGGGCGCAATTTTCCAACCTCAGTATAACAGTACCACGTAACAAGCTGATTTAACAAACCAAACGACCTGACTTGCCGCTTATTTCACGAATCCGTTTGGTTCGGCGTCGAGGATGGCGCCGGGGGACGCGCGCTACTGGCGATTCTGGCTTCGCATGCGCTCCACGCTGCGGGCGTACGGCTGGTACGCAGCGAGAAGTTGCGGCAGGCCTTTCATCGCCTCGAGCGCCTTGGCCGCGCTCGGATAGGATCCATAAGCGACGCGATAGTGCTGCTGTCCGTCGATCTTGACGCTATACACCAGCAATTCGCCGCCCGGCAGCGCTGCGGCTGCTTTTCTCAGGAAATCCTCGAGTTGCGGCAGCGCGGACGCGTTCACCGTGGCGAGCTGAATGGCGTACCAATCGCCGGGAGTGTTGCGCAGCCACGTTTGCGTTGCCTCGAAGCGTTTCCTCGCGAGCTCACCTTGCGCAGGAGCCACCGGTTTTCTATCCGGAACGTCGCCCGCCGATACCAAGACGGGTTTCGCAGCCGGAACCATGGGCGACGGGGCCGCCAGAACTGCTGCGGGGGATGCGGTCGGCGCGGTACTGGTGGTGTCCGGGCGCGAGTGGGTCGCCGGCGCAGCTGCTGGCGAAGCCTGCGCTCGCGGCGGTGCAGCACCAAGCGAAAGCAGCATGTGGGTCGCCCAACCGAGGACCAATCCGATGACAAGCGCAATCGCTCCAATGCGGAGCTTCTGCACCCCGCTTTTCGCCCGATAGAATTCCGAGTCGCGCACCGCCCTTTTGACCTCCGCCGCGGTGACGGCGTGCGTGCCGCCGGCAAACGCGGCGAGCAGGGCCTTGTCCGCGAGAATATTGATCCGGCGGGTGAGACCTTGGGAGGCGCGGGCGATGAGCCTGATCGCCTCCCGGGTGAACACTTTGGGGCCGCGATAGCCTGCCGCGCGCATCCGGAAATCGACGTAGTTCTCGATATCGCCGCGCACCAGGGGCTCGAGGAGAAAACTGTGGGTGATGCGCTCCTTGAGCTGGCGCATTCCGGCGGTATCGAGGTGCTCGTCCAGCTCCGGTTGGCCGAACAGGACGATTTGCAGGAGCTTGTGGCGATTGGACTCCAGGTTCGACAGGAGGCGGATCTCCTCGAGCGTCTCGTCGGGCATCGCGTGCGCTTCGTCGATCAGCACCACCACGCGCCGGCCCTCGCCGAACAGGCGCAGTAGATGCTCCTGCAGCGACCGCAGGATGCGCGTGGACCGGTCCTGCTCCAACTGCAGCTTGAGCTCGTCGCCGATCGCGAACAGGATTTCGTCCCGCGACAGCGACGGGTTGGCGAGATAGATGGTCTCGACCGTTGCCGGCAATCGTTCCATCAGGACCCGGCACAGCATCGTCTTGCCGCTACCCACTTCCCCGGAAACCTTGACGATCCCCTCGTCGTGCAGGATGGCGTACTGGAGCGCCTCGAGCGTCGCGCCGCGATTGGCGCCCTGAAAGAAAAAATCGGTGTGCGGGGTGATGCGAAAAGGCGCCTCTTTCAGCCCGAAATATTCGAGATACATCGAGGTCGCTTTCCCGCCGGCGGCCGAGGCCTACTCTTGCTTTTGCGCCGATTCCATGCGGGAGTACAGCGTCGTGCGGTTGATGCCGAGCATTTTGGCCGCTTGGCTGACGTTGCCTCGCGTGAGCTTCATCGCCGCTTCGATGTAGCCTTGTTCCCAGGCTTTGAGCATCTGGTCTAGATTGAAGCTGCGCTCGCGCTGCAGGTGGCGCTGCGCCTGGTCGATCAGGGTTCCCGGATCGGAAGGCAATCCGGGGCCCGCTTCGATTTGTGCTTCCAGGTCGAACTCAGGCTCGAGCTCCGCGAGAGACAGCTTTTGCCCGGCGTACTTGGTGGTCAGACGGATGACCACGTTGCGCAGCTCGCGCACGTTGCCCGGGAAGTGATACGCGCGCCAGGCCTTTTGCGCGGCTTCGTCGAGCGCAAAGGGCGGAAGCTTCGCCTGCTCGGCGTAGAACTTGCGGTAGTGCTCGAGCAGCAGGGCGCGATCCTCGTCCATTTCGCGCAGGGACGGGACCTCGATCGTGAAAACCGAGAGGCGGTGATACAGATCGGCGCGGAAATTCCCCTTGCGGACTTCCTGGCGCAGGTCGCGGTTGGTCGCGGCTATGACGCGCGTGCGGGAGAAACGCTGCTGCGTCTCACCGACGCGCTGGAATTCGCCGTTCTCGAGCACGCGCAGGAGCTTGGCTTGAAGCTCGAGAGGCAGCTCGCCGATCTCATCGAGAAACAAGGTGCCGTCGCTCGCGTCCTCGAAATAGCCCGATTTGTTCTGGGTCGCTCCCGTGAAGGCGCCTTTGGCGTAGCCGAACAGCGTGGGCTCGACCAGCGTCGGCGCGATCGCTGCGCAGTTGAGCGCGAACCAGGGCTTCACGCGCCGCCACGAAAGCCGGTGGAGCAAATTCGCAACCAACTCCTTGCCGGTGCCCGACTCTCCCTCGATGAGAGCGGGAAACGGCGAGTCGGCGTATTGGCTGATCTGGCTTTTGAGCTTTTGCAGGGCCGGACTCTTGCCCACCAGCGGGTCGGTTTCGGCGATGCCTTCCCCGGAGATCTCGGCGGCGCGAAACTGAAGGGCGTGCAGCAGGATCTTCTTCAGGTTTTCCGGATCGCACGGTTTCGCGACGAATTCCGCCGCGCCCAGGGTGCGCGCGTGTCTCGCGTTGGCGGCGTCGTTCTGCCCAGAAAGCACCAGGATCTTCATCGACGGCGAGTGCGCGAGCAGATCGCTGATCAGCTGGAATCCCTCGTCGGGCCGGTGAGGCGCCGGCGGCAGCCCCAGGTCGACCAGCGCCAGCTGCGGCGCCTCGTCGAGCTGCCTGAGGAGGCTCACGGCGTGCTGGCGGGAATCGCTCACCATGACGTCGAAATCCTTTCCGAGAGCGTAGGACAGGGTCTCGGTGATCAGCGGATCGTCGTCCACGATGAGCAGACTCGGCTTGGCGTTATCGGGCATGGGTTTCGATGCATTTCAAGAAGGCGCGCTCCAGAGTCGATTCCTCGTATTGCTCGCACAGTCCGTCGGGCGTGCCGGCGTAGGCGAGCGTTGCATTGTGCAGCACTGTGATCCGGTCGCACACCTCTTCGACGTCGGTGAGAGAGTGCGATGTGAGCAGCAGGGTTCGCCCCTCCGCCTTCAGCCTGAGCAGCAATTCCCTGACGCGGGCTCGCGCCAGGGGATCGAGTCCGCTCATCGGCTCGTCGAGAACGTAGAGGTCGCGCTGGGAGAGAAAGCAGGCGGCGAGCCCCAGTTTCTGCGTCATTCCCTTGGAATATTCGCGGACCGGTTTGTCTAGCGCCGCATAGTCCAGATCGAGAGCGGCGAACATCGCGCGCACCGGTTCTTCTTCGTATCGGCCCCCGAAGAGATCGAGCATCATCGCTATGAATTCGCGGCCGCTCAGAAAGTACGGGGCGGTGAAGCGTTCGGGCAAGAACGCGAGGCGCTCGCGTGCCTGCGGGCGGCGGTGCTCGACGCCGTGAACCTCTATCGCTCCGGAGTCGAGCTCGCAAAAATCCAGCAGGCATTTGATGAGCGTCGTCTTCCCGGCCCCGTTGACTCCGGTCAGCCCCACGCAACTGCCTGGCGGCAAATCGAGGTCGATGCTCCGCAACACTTCGGCGCGCCCGAAGCTCTTGCTCACTCCACGGAATCGAACCAACGGCTCGGGCATCAGGCGGCCCTTTGTCGGATGCGCCGATGATAGCGCAAAGACCGAGCCGTTTCATCTCGCGGCGGCGCCCGACGCTCGCGCTGCGTATGCCGTCGGCATTTTGTTGCGCCGCGCTTTTCTGGGCTAGAATTCGCCCTTCGGCTACTCCGAGCAGGACGTCGTGGCGACAAGCAATCTGGTCGAAGTCCGGAACGTCACGTTCAGCTATGATCAGCGCCAGGTACTGAAAGATATCAACCTGGTCGTTCCCAAGGGCAAGGTGGTCGCCATCATGGGCTTGTCCGGCTGCGGCAAGACGACGCTGCTTCGTCTCATCGGCGGCGCGTTGTTCGCCGACCACGGCGAGATCCGCGTTGCCGGCGAGGTGATCGACAAGCTCGACGAAGAGGGTCTTTTCGCGCTCCGCCGCAAGATCGGAATGTTGTTCCAGTTCGGCGCGCTGTTCACCGATATGTCCTCCTTCGACAACGTCGCGTTCCAGATGCGCGAGCACACCCAGTTGTCGGAAACCCTGATTCGAGACCTGACCCTGATGAAGCTGCAGGCCGTGGGCCTGCGCGGCGCGGCCGATCTCATGCCCTCGGAGCTTTCCGGCGGCATGGCACGGCGCGTGGCGCTCGCGCGCTCCATCGCTCTCGACCCCATGCTCATGCTCTACGACGAACCCTTCACCGGACTCGACCCGATCTCTCTCGGCGTCATCGGCCAGCTCATCCGCCGGCTGAACGATGCTCTGGGCGCAACCTCGATCGTGGTGACCCACGACGTCGCCGAAGCGCTCGAGCTGGTCGACTATGTCTATTACATGTCTGCTGGAAAAGTGGAGTTCCAGGGTACGCCCGACGAAGTGCGCGCCGGGCGCCTGCCTTCGCTCAAGCAGTTCGTCTACGGCGAGCCCGACGGCCCTGTTCCCTTCCACTATCCCGCGCCGGAGTATCGGCAGGACTTGTTCGCGCAATGACCCGGCGCATCGCGGAGCTGGTGCGGGCGCTCGGCGCGCGCATCGTCAACAACTGGATCTGGCGACTCGGGTTCGCTTGTCGCTTCCTGTGGTCGACCCTGAAGGAATCCGGACCGAGCTTCAAGCGCTTCCACCTCACCATCCGCGAGATTTATTTCGCCGGAGTGCTGTCGCTCGTCATCATTCTCGTCTCGGGCCTGTTCGTTGGCATGGTGCTCGGCCTGCAGGGCTACGACACGCTGGTGCGTTACGGTTCGTCCGAGGCGCTCGGCGTGCTCGTCAGCCTTTCCCTGGTTCGCGAGCTCGGACCCGTGGTTGCCGGCCTGTTGTTTGCGAGTCGCGCGGGCAGCGCGATTACCGCGGAGATCGGTTTGATGAAGGCGACCGAGCAGCTTTCCGCGATGGAAATGATGGCCGTCGACCCGATCGCGCGCGTTGTTGCTCCACGTTTTTGGGCCGGCGTGATCTCCATGCCCTTGCTCGCGGCCTTGTTCTCGGCGATGGGAGTGTTCGGCGGCTACCTCGTGGGCGTGCGTCTCATTGGAGTCGACGAGGGTGCGTTCTGGTCGCAGATGCAGGCGGCGGTGGATTTTCGCCAAGACGTCCTGAACGGAGTCATCAAGAGCCTGGTGTTCGGGGTGGCCGTGACCTGGATCGCGGTTTTCGAAGGCTACGATGCCCCGCCGACGGCCGAGGGCGTGTCGGGTGCGACCACGCGCACCGTGGTCACCTCGTCGCTCGCGATTCTCGCGCTCGATTTCGTGCTGACCGCACTGATGTTTAGAGGACTGTAAAACCATGATGACGCGCAAGGAGCTGGACTTGTGGGTGGGGATCTTCGCGGTGGTCGGTATCGGCGCCATGCTGTTCCTGTCGCTGAAGGTGGCGAATCTCGCGTCGTTTGGCTCGGCCGATACGTATCAGGTCAACGCCAAGTTCGAGAACATCGGCGGGCTCAAGGTCCGAGCGCCGGTGAAGAGCGCCGGCGTGGTGGTGGGGCGTGTCGGCGACATCCGCTTCGACAACGAAAGCTTCGAAGCCGTGGTGGCGCTGAACATCGACAGCCGCTTTCTGTTCCCCAAGGACAGCTCGGCGAAAATCCTGACCTCCGGGCTGCTCGGCGAGCAATACATCGGGATCACGGCGGGCGGCGATTCGGTGAACCTGAAGGGCGGCGACACCCTCAAGCTCACGCAGTCTGCGGTGGTGCTGGAAAATCTCATCGGTCAGTTCCTGTACAATAAAGCCGCCGAGGGAGACGGCAAGAAGTAAGGATGGAAAGCCGATCGCGTGGCAGATCTCAAGAGGTTGTGCGCGGCGCTGTTCTTCGCCGGTTCGCTGGCGGGCTGCGCCACCTCCGGTGGTAATCCGGCCGACCCGCTCGAACGGGTCAACCGCGTTACGTTCGCCTTCAATGATGCGGCGGACAAGGTCGTGCTCATCCCGGTTGCCAAAGGCTATCGCGCCGTATTTCCGGGATTCGTGCGTACCGGCATTTCCAATTTCTTTTCCAACCTCGAAGACGTCTGGGTTTCAGTGAACGATGTGTTGCAAGGCAAGTTCCAAGAAGGGTTGGAGGATGCTACCCGTGTCATTTTCAACTCGACCTTCGGGATCGCGGGTCTTTTCGATTTTGCGTCCGACGTCGGACTGGCGAAGCGCAACGAGGACTTCGGCCAGACGCTGGGCTGGTGGGGCGTCGACACCGGACCCTATCTGGTCATACCGTTCCTCGGACCCTCGAGCTTCCGCGACGGCTTCGGGCTCCTGGTCGACGGCCGGGCCGATCTGGTGTACCGGGCTGTCGACGACGTTCCGCTGCGCAACTCGCTCTATGCTACGCGCGCGATCAGCAATCGCGCCAATCTCCTCGACGCGTCGAGTGTCGTCGAGCAAGCTGCGCTCGACCGATATTCGTTCGTGCGCGACGCCTGGTTGCAGCGCAGACGCAACCTCGTCTACGACGGCAACCCGCCGCGCGAGCGCGACGACTCTGACGACGAACCTGCCAAGTAAACGGATCGGATCGACATGAAAACCGCGCTCTGCTTTTTTCTCGCACTCCTGGCTCCTGTCGCGCAGGCTCAAGGGTTGGCGCCCGACGTGCTGGTGAAGACGATTACCGACGAAGTGGTCGCGATGCTGAAAAAGGACAAGGATATCCAGGCAGGCGACACGCAGAAAGCGGCCGAGCTCATCGAGGCCAAGATCGTGCCGCACTTCGACTTCACGCGAATGGCGCGCCTCGCGATGGCGCGCAACTGGCGCTCGGCCACGCCCGATCAGCAGAAGCAGCTCGCATCCGAATTCAAGACCCTGCTGGTGCGCACTTATTCGACTGCGCTCACGAACTACCGGGATCAGAAGATCGACTACAAGCCGTTGCGCGCGAAGCCCGAGGACACCGAGGTTACCGTGAAGTCCGACGTCAAGCAGTCGGGCTCGTCGCAGCCGGTGTCGATCGACTATGAAATGGAGAAGACCGACAGCGGCTGGAAGATCTACGACGTCAAGGTGGGCGGCGTGAGCCTGGTGACCACCTATCGCGACACCTTCGCGAGCGAAGTCCGCGACCACGGAATCGACGGTCTGATCAAGTCGCTTGCCGCAAAGAACCGCGAGACCGAGCGCGTCAAGGCGGGCAAGTCGTGATCCGCCGCGACGGCGACTCGCTGTTCCTCGAGGGCGCGCTCACCCTGGGGACGGTTTCCAGCCTGGCCGGTGCCGTGCGAGATCACCTTCGGCAGGGTGCGCGAGTTGTCGATTTCCGCGGCGTGTCCGAAGTCGACTCCTCCGCAGTGGCGCTCGCCCTCGAATGGCTGCGACAGGCCGCCGAGAGCAAGACCGGGCTGCGCTTCGCCAATCTGCCCGCCGCGATGCAGAATCTCGCCAAGCTCTACGGAGTCTCCGAGCTGCTTCAGTCGGCTTCGAACTGATCCCCGCGAGGCGACCATGCCGGCCGCGATCGAGATCCGCGACGTCCACAAGCGCTTCGGCGAGTTGCACGCGCTCTCCGGAATCGATCTCGAGGTCCCTCAGGGAGAATTCTTCGGGCTGCTCGGCCCGAACGGCGCCGGCAAGACCACGCTGATCAGCGTATTGGCCGGGTTGGTGCGCGCCGACCGCGGATCGGCGCGCGTCATGGGCCGCGATGTGCGCACCGACTATCGCGCCGCGCGGCGGTCGCTCGGCGTGGTACCGCAGGAGCTGGTGTTCGATCCCTTCTTCACGGTCCGTGAGACGCTTCGCATCCAATCCGGCTATTTCGGAATGCGCGACAACCGCGCGTGGGTAGACGAGGTGATGCACAACCTGGACCTCGCCTCGAAGGCCGACGTCAACATGCGCTCCCTCTCGGGCGGAATGAAACGGCGCGTGCTCGTGGCGCAGGCCCTGGTGCACAAACCGCCCGTGATCGTGCTCGATGAGCCGACCGCCGGGGTCGATGTCGAGTTGCGGCAGGCGCTGTGGCAGTTCATCCGCAGGCTCAATCGCGACGGCCATACCATCGTCTTGACGACGCACTATCTGGAGGAGGCCGAGGCACTGTGCGCGCGCATCGCCATGCTCAAGCAGGGGCGGGTGGTCGCGCTCGATTCCACCGCCAACCTGCTCAAGCGCGTGCACCATCTGCTGCTGCGCCTGCGCCTGGTTGGGCAGCTCCCGGAGGAGCTGCGGCCGCTCGAGCACGGCAGCACGGCCGAAGCGCACGTGCTGCGCCTGAAAAGCTTCGACGACGTCGAGCCGGCGCTCGCGAGCGTCCGGCGGGCGGGCTGCCGCATCGAGGACATGGAGTTGGTGCAGCCGGATCTCGAAGACGCCTTCGTCGAGGTCATGCGGCGCTCATGAGCGGATTTCCCACGCTGCTCTATAAGGAAGTGCTGCGCTTCTGGAAGGTCAGTACCCAGACGATCGGCGCGCCGGTGCTGACCGCGGCGCTTTTCCTTTTCATCTTCGGCCATGTACTGGAAGGCCGGGTGCGCATGTACGACAGCGTTCCTTACACGGCCTTCCTGGTGCCGGGCCTGGTGATGATGTCGGTGCTGCAGAACGCTTTCGCCAACACTTCCTCCTCGCTCATTCAGTCCAAGATCACCGGCAATATCATCTTCGTGCTGCTCCCGCCGCTCGCCTACTGGGAGTTTTTCGCCGCCTACGTGCTTGCCGCGGTAGTGAGGGGGATGGTCGTGGGGACCGCGGTGCTGCTGGTTACGCTGCCTTTCGTCGGGGCGGAATTTCGTCACCCCCTGTGGATTCTCCCTTTTGCCTTCTGCGGAAGCGCCGTTTTGGGCGCGCTCGGCATGATGGCCGGCATCTGGGCCGAGAAGATCGATCAGGTCGCCTCCTTCCAGAATTTCCTGATCATGCCTCTCACTTTCCTGTCCGGCGTGTTCTACTCGATCCATTCGCTGCCCGAATTCTGGCAGGGACTTTCCCATTTCAATCCGTTCTTCTACATGATCGACGGCTTCCGCTACGGGTTTTTCGGCGTCTCGGACGTCCACCCGGTGCGCAGCCTCGCGGTGGTCGCGGCCTTTCTCGGAGTGGTCTCGGCGCTGACACTCGCCATGCTGAGGAGCGGATACAAGCTGAGGCACTGATCATGGTGACGCCCGAACAGGTTCAAAGCTACATCGAAAAAGGCTTGCAATGCCTCGAAGTCCGCGTCGCGGGCGACGGCCAGCACTTCGAGGCACGCATCGTGAGCGAGGCGTTTCGCGGCAAGAGCCGCGTCCAGCGCCATCAGCTCGTCTATGCGGCGCTGGGCGAGCGCATGCGCGCGGAAATCCACGCACTTTCGATGCGCACGCTTACCCCGGAGGAAGCGGCGCATGGATAAGCTCACCATCCAGGGCGGGGTGCCGCTGTCGGGCGAAATCCGCGTCTCCGGCGCGAAGAACGCGGCGCTTCCCCTCATGTGCGCGGCGCTGCTTAGCGCCGATGAGCTGACGCTGTCCAACGTGCCGCACCTGCGGGACGTGAGCACCATGGTGCGACTGCTCTCCCAGATGGGCGTCGAGGTTTCGCTCGACGACAAGCTCGGACTGTCGCTGCGCGCCGCGCATCTGTCCGACCCGACCGCGCCCTACGATCTGGTGAAGACCATGCGCGCCTCGATCCTCGTGCTCGGCCCGCTGGTCGCGCGCTGCGGCGAGGCCCGCGTATCGCTCCCCGGCGGCTGCGCCATCGGGACGCGCCCGGTCGACCTGCACATCAAGGGGCTCGAGGCCCTCGGTGCGGAGATCTCTGTGGAGCAGGGCTACATCTCGGCCAAGGCGAAGCGATTGAAAGGCGCCCGGCTCGTCATGGACCTGGTCACAGTCACCGGCACCGAGAATCTGATGATGGCGGCCTGCCTCGCCGAGGGCACGACGGTGATCGAGAACGCCGCGCGCGAACCCGAGGTGGTCGACCTCGCGCAATGCCTTGTGACAATGGGCGCGCGGATCAAGGGCGCGGGCAGCGACGTGATCGCGGTCGAAGGCGTGGTGCGTCTGCGCGGCGCGAGCCATCGCATCATGTCCGACCGCATCGAGACCGGGACCTTCCTCGCCGCCGCGGCGGCGACCGGCGGCAGCGTCACCCTGAACGGTACGAGCGCGGGCACGCTCGATGCGGTGCTCGAGAAGCTGCGCGAATCGGGCGCGGAAATACGCGCGCACAACGGAACGATCTCGCTCGCGATGCGGGGCAGGCCCAAGGGCGTGAACGTGCGGACCGCGCCCTACCCGGCGTTCCCGACCGACATGCAGGCGCAGCTGATGGCGCTCGACGCGATCGCGGAAGGCACGGCGGTGATCACCGAAACGATTTTCGAGAACCGGTTCATGCACGCCGTGGAGATGCAGCGGCTGGGCGCCGATATCGAGATCTCGGGGAATACCGCAGTCGTTCGCGGCGTCGCCAGGCTGCAGGGCGCGAACGTCATGGCGACGGATCTGCGCGCCTCGGCGAGTCTGGTCATCGCCGGCCTGGTCGCCGAGGGCGAGACGCGGATCGACCGCATCTACCATCTCGACCGCGGCTACGAATGCATCGAGGAGAAGCTCGCGCAGCTGGGCGCGCGCATCAAGCGCGTGACCTGAGTTCGGGCCGCGCCGGCCGATGCGAATCGACCGACGAACGTCTTGAAAAATAAGGTTTTCCGCGTCCTTTGCGGTAAAATCCTCGCTTTACCCAAGCCCACGCAACCGTGATCACGCTCGCCCTCTCCAAGGGTCGCATCTTCGACGAAACCCTGCCGCTGCTCGCGGCCGCGGGCATTCGCGCGCTCGACGATCCCGAGGGCTCGCGCAAGCTCGTGCTGCGGACCAGCCGTGGCGATCTGCGGCTGCTCATCGTGCGCGCCGCCGACGTTCCCACCTACGTCCAGTACGGCGCGGCGGAGCTCGGCGTCGCGGGCAAGGACGTGCTGCTCGAACACAGCGGAGAAGGACTCTATCAGCCGCTCGACCTGGGCATCGCTGCCTGCCGCATGGTGGTCGCCGTTCCCGAGGACTTCGACTACGCCGGCGCGGTGCGCCGCGGAGCGCGCCTGCGCGTCGCGACCAAGTACATGCAAACCGCCCGCGAGCACTTCGCGGCGAAGGGCGTGCACGTCGATCTGATCAAGCTCTACGGCTCGATGGAGCTTGCGCCGCTCCTCGGCCTCGCGGACGCCATCGTGGATCTGGTCGCGACCGGCAACACCCTGCGCGCGAACCGCCTGCACGCCGTGGAGGAGATCCGGCCGATCAGCGCGCGACTGATCGTCAATCAGGCGGCGCTCAAGCTCAAGCGCGACGCGATCCAGCCGCTGCTCGACACCTTCGCAAAGGCGGTGGGCAAGGATGCTTGAGATCGCTTACCTGTCGACCGCGCGACCCAAGTTCGACAAACAGCTCAGGGAGCTCATCGCGTTCGACGCCACGTTCAGCCGAAAAGTCGAACGCATAGTCGAGAGAATTTGCCGCGACGTAAAGAAGAACGGTGATGCCGCGGTGCTCAAATACACCAAACGTTTCGATCGCGTCGACCGAAAGCGGGTCGCCGCCCTTGAGCTGTCGCAAAAGGTGCTTCACAGCGCCTTAACTCGGCTCGATCACGCGCAACGCAGAGCTTTGGAGCAGGCCGCGGCGCGTATCCGTAAGTACCATCGGCAGCAACTCACGAAAACGCAGAAACTACTCACCGAAGCAGGCGGCACGACTCTGGGGCAGCGAGTCAACGCACTCGACCGTGTCGGGCTCTACGTGCCCGGCGGAGAGGCGGCTTACCCGTCGTCGGTACTGATGAACGCGATCCCGGCCAAAATCGCCGGCGTGGGTGAACTGGTAATGACTGTGCCCACGCCGCGCGGTGTGCGCAATCCATTGGTACTCGCCGCTGCCGCGGTAGCCGGAGTCGACCGGGTTTTCGCCATCGGCGGAGCTCAGGCGATCGCTGCGCTCGCGTACGGGACCAGGACCATCAAGCAGGTGGACAAGATTGTCGGGCCCGGCAACGCGTATGTCACCGCCGCGAAACGGCGCGTATTCGGCACGGTCGGCATCGACATGATCTCCGGTCCGACTGAAATCGTCGTCATCTGCGACGGTGGGACAGACGCCGACTGGATAGCGATGGACCTTTTTTCCCAGGCGGAGCACCACGAGACGGCGCAGGCGATCCTCATTTCGCCCAGTGAAGCGTTCATTGAGCGGGTAGAGAGCAGCATCCAGCGGCAGCTTCCGAAAATGTCGCGCAGGAAGACTATCGAGAAGTCACTGCGTAAGCGCGGTGCGTTGATCAAGGTGAGAAACCTCAACGAGGCTTGCGAAATCGCCAATCGAATCGCGCCGGAGCACCTCGAGCTCTCGGTCGCCCAGCCGAAGAAGTGGCTCAAGAAAATCCGCCACGCCGGCGCGATTTTCCTGGGACGCTATTCCTCCGAGGCGCTCGGCGACTATTGCGCGGGGCCGAATCACGTGTTGCCGACCTCGCGCACGGCGCGCTTTTCCTCGCCGCTCGGGGTGTACGATTTCCAGAAACGCTCGAGCATCATCGACGTCTCGCGCAAAGGCGCGCAGAAGCTCGGGAAGATCGCCATGACGCTCGCGAACGGCGAAGGCTTCCAGGCGCACGCGCGCTCGGCCGAGATGCGGCTGCAACAGAAACCCAGGGGCAAGCGGTGAGCACCGGACCCGAGCGGATCATCCGCGAGGACATCCGCGCGATCAAGGCGTACCACGTCCAGCCGGCCGACGGGCTGGTGAAGCTCGATGCCATGGAGAGCCCCTACGGCTTGCCGCAGGCGCTGCAGCGCGAGATCGCGGATGCCGTGTCCAAGGTCGAGATCAACCGCTACCCCGATCCGACCGCGCCGGCCCTGGTGCGGCGCCTGCGCGATACGATGGATATCGGGTCGGAGTACGACGTTCTGCTGGGCAACGGGTCGGATGAGATCATTCACATCATCGTGCAGAGCGTCGCGCGCCGCGGCGCGGTGGTGCTCGCCGCGCGCCCGAGTTTCGTGATGTTCGGCCAGTACGCCGATTTCGCAGGGCTGGAGTACGTCGGCGTGATGCTCAAGCCCGACTTCAGCATCGATATCGGCCCGTTCCTGGAGGCGCTCGACCGGCACCGGCCGGCGGTGGTGTTCATCGCCTACCCGAACAATCCGAGCGGCAACCTGTTCGACGAGCAAGCGGTGTCGCGCATCATCGCCGCGGCGCCGGGCTTGGTCGTGATCGACGAGGCCTATCACGCTTTCGCGCGCAAGACCTTCATGACGCGGCTCGCGGAATTTCCCAATCTCGTCGTCATGCGCACCCTGTCGAAGCTCGGCCTCGCCGGGATACGCCTGGGCTACGCGGTGGGGCGGCCGGAGTGGGTCCGCGAATTCGACAAGGTGCGCCCGCCCTACAATGTCAACTCGCTGACGCACGTGGTGGCCGAGCGGGTCCTCGCCCACTACGGCGTGCTCGATGCGCTGGCGCAAAAGATCATCGACGAGCGCGAGCGCCTCGACGCCGAGCTGAGGAAATTTCCACGAGTCACGGTTTTCCCGAGCGACGCGAATTTCATCCTGGTCCGGGTTCCCGATGCGGCCGCGGTATTCGAAGGCATGCGGCGGCGAGGCGTCCTCATCAAGAATCTGCATACCGGCGTCCCGCTTCTCGACGGCTGCGTCCGGTTCACGATCGGCACGCCGGAGGAGAACCGGCGATCTCTCGCGGCGTTCGAGCAGTCGCTCGCCGAGTGCTGATTTCGTGTAGGCTGTTTATTTGAAGCTCGCCGCAATGCCCACGCGCGCCGCCAAAGCAGACCGCAAGACCGCCGAAACGCAGATCGCGCTGTCCGTCAACGTCGACGGCAGCGGCAAGTCCACGCTCGCCACCGGCATTCCTTTCCTCGACCACATGCTCGATCAGGTCGCGCGCCACGGGTTGCTCGATCTCGACATTCAAGCGAAAGGCGACTTGCAGGTCGACGCCCACCACACGGTCGAGGACATTGGCATCACGCTCGGCCAGGCGGTGGCGCGCGCCGTCGGCGACAAGAAGGGCATACGGCGCTACGGCCACGCCTACGTTCCGCTCGACGAGGCGCTGTCGCGCGTGGTGATCGATTTCTCCGGGCGTCCCGGCCTGGAGTATCACGTCCAGTTCAAGCGAGCGCTGATCGGCGAGTTCGACGTGGATCTGGTGCACGAGTTCTTCCAGGGCTTCGCCAACCATGCGCAGGTGACGCTGCACATCGACAACCTGCGCGGCGACAACGCGCACCACCAGTGCGAGACGATGTTCAAGGCGTTCGCCCGGGCGCTGCGCATGGCGCTCGAGCCCGACCCGCGTGCCGCCGATACCATTCCATCCACGAAGGGCTCGCTCTAAGCTTCCGCCTGACCCGCGATGCGCGTCGCAGTCGTCGACTATGGTATGGGCAACCTCCATTCGGTTTCCAAGGCCGTGGAGCACGCCGCGCCGAACGCGCGCGTGGAAGTGACTTCCGATCCCGCGCGGGTGGCGCAGGCCGACCGGGTGGTGTTCCCGGGCCAGGGCGCGATGCCCGATTGCATGCGCGAGATGGACGCCCGGGGACTGCGCCCCGCCGTCCTGGATGCCGCACGCAACCGCCCGTTTCTGGGAATCTGCATCGGACTCCAGATGCTGTTTGAGCGCAGCGACGAAGGCGGGGTGGGCGGATTGGCCCTGCTGCCGGGCACAGTCAGGCGGTTCCCGAGCTCGGCGATGGTCGACTCCGGGGGACAAAAGCTCAAGGTCCCTCACATGGGCTGGAATCGGGTGGGCCAGACCCAGCGCCACCCCCTTTGGTCGGAAATCGAGGACGGCAGCCGCTTCTATTTCGTCCACAGCTACTTCCCGCAGACGGAGCAGGCCGAGCTGGTGAGCGGAACGACCGAATACGGCATCCCCTTTACCTGCGCGGTGGCACGGGATAATATTTTTGCGGTACAGTTCCACCCAGAAAAAAGCGATACTGCAGGTCTGCGGCTCCTCGCCAACTTCCTCAACTGGAATCCCTGAATCCGGCCATCGTCGGTCCCGCCCTCCCGGGGACTCCGGTTTTCCCGACTCAATGCTGATCATTCCGGCGCTTGATATCAAGGACGGGCACTGCGTCCGCTTGAAGCAGGGGAAGATGAACGAGGCCACCGTGTACTCGGAGGACCCCGTCGCCATCGCCAAGCACTGGAAGGCCGAAGGGGCGCGCCGCCTTCACGTCGTCGATCTGAACGGCGCCGCGGCCGGCAAGCCCAAGAACGAGGCCGTTATTCGTGCGATCCTGCAGGAACTAGGAGGCTCGCTGCCGGTGCAACTGGGCGGCGGCATTCGCGACATGGACACGATCGAGCACTATCTCGATCTGGGGGTGAGCTACATCATCATCGGCACCGCCGCCGTGAAGAATCCGGGATTCCTGCAGGACGCGAGCACCGCGTTTGCAGGCCATATCATCGTGGCCCTGGACGCCAAGGACGGCAAGGTGGCCGTCGAGGGCTGGTCCAAGATGACGGGCCACGACGTGGTGGATCTAGCCAAGAAGTTCCAGGACTACGGTGTCGAAGCCGTCATCTACACCGATATCGGCCGGGACGGCATGCTGACGGGAGTGAATATCGACGCGACGGTGAAGCTCGCTCGCGAGCTGCGCGTGCCGGTCATCGCGAGCGGCGGGCTGACGAGCATCGAGGACGTCAAGGTCCTCTGCAAGATCGAATCCGAGGGCATCAACGCGGTGATCACCGGGCGCGCGATCTACCAGGGCACGCTCGATTTCAAGAAAGCCCAGGCCGAAGCCGACAAGCTGGGCAAGAAGGACTGACGGCCGAAACCGATCGCGGCTGAGTCGCGATTCACAACCCAAGCCGCGGCTTTTCCTCCCGGCAGCCGAACTCCGCCTCCGATGGCCCTCGCCAAGCGCATCATCCCCTGCCTGGACGTCGACCGCGGGCGCGTCGTCAAAGGGGTCAACTTCGTCGGCTTGCGCGACGCGGGCAATCCGGTCGAGATCGCGCGACGCTACAACGAGCAAGGTGCGGACGAGCTGACTTTTCTCGATATCACCGCGAGCTCGGACGAACGCGACCTGATCCTCCCCATCGTCGAGAGCGTCGCGGCGGAGGTGTTCATCCCCCTCACCGTGGGCGGCGGAGTGCGCAAGGTCGAGGACGTGAGGCGCTTGCTCAATGCCGGCGCCGACAAAGTCTCGATCAACACCGCTGCCGTGCAGAGCCCGCAGCTCGTGGCCGAGGCCGCGGGCCGCTACGGCTCCCAGTGCATCGTTGTCGCGATCGACGCGAAACGCGCCGCCGGCGCCGCTTCGGGCGCGCGCTGGAAGGTGTTCACCCACGGCGGGCGGCGAGCGACCGGTTTGGACGCGGTCGTCTGGGCGCGTAAAATGCAGGAGCTGGGTGCCGGAGAAATTCTGCTCACGAGCATGGACCGCGACGGCACGCGCGAGGGCTTCGATCTGCCGCTCACGCGCGCCGTCGCCGACGCGGTGGACGTGCCGGTCATCGCGAGCGGCGGGGTAGGCAGGCTGGAACACCTCGCCGAGGGCGTCCTGCAAGGCCGCGCCGACGCGGTTCTCGCCGCCAGTATTTTCCATTTCGGCGAATTCACCGTGCTTCAAGCGAAGGAACTCATGACGCGGCTCGGGATCGAAGTCAGACTTTGAATCGGCGGAAACGATGACGGAGAGCTGGCTGGAAAAAGTGAAATGGGACGAGCAGGGTCTCGTTCCGGCGATCGCTCAAGAAGCGGCGACGAACGCGGTGTTGACGCTCGCGTGGATGAACCGCGAGTCGCTCGCCAAGACGGTGGCAACCGGAGAAGCCCACTATTGGTCGCGCTCGCGCGCTCGCCTCTGGAAAAAGGGCGAGCAATCCGGGAACGTCCAGTCGGTGCGCGAGATCCGTCTCGACTGCGATGAGGACGTGGTGCTCCTCAAAGTCGAACAGCGCGGCGGAATTGCCTGCCACACGGGACGGCACAGCTGCTTCTTCCAGAAGCTGGAGAACGGTCGCTGGGTGGCGGTCGACCCGGTGATCAAGGACCCCAAGGAGATCTACGGGCGATGAGCGACATACTCGAGCGGCTCTGTGACGTGATCGAATCGCGCAAGTCCGGAGACCCGGAGAAATCGTACGTGTCTCGCCTGTTCGCGCGCGGCCCGGACGCGATCCTGAAAAAAGTCGGCGAGGAAGCCACCGAGACGGTGATGGCCGCCAAGGACGGCGATCGGCTGCGCATCGTCGGTGAAACAGCAGACTTGTGGTTTCACTGCCTGATCATGCTGGCGCAGTACGGCCTGCGGCCGGCGGACGTGCTCGCGGAGCTGCGCCGCCGCGAGGGGATATCCGGGATCGACGAGAAGGCGGCGCGCGCGGATGAGCGGCGCGCGAAGACGGAGCGAAAGTAGATGGATGCGGCGGATTGTCTGTTCTGCAAGATCGTCCGCGGCGAGATCCCCAGCCGAAAGGTCTACGAGGACGCGGATATTTTCGCGTTCCACGACATCCATCCGCTCGCCCCGGTGCATTTCATGATCATCCCCAAGCAGCACATCGCTTCGCTCGCCGACTGCGACATGAGCCATCAGGCGATCCTGGGCAGAATCTTGGCCACGGTCCCGCGCCTGGCGCGCGAGCAGGGCTCGACCGACGGCTTTCGCGTCATCGTCAACACAGGACGTGTGGGTCGGCAGGAGGTGTATCATCTACACGTCCATGTCATCGGCGGCCCGGAGGCCTTGGGGCCGATGCTGAAACGCAATTGAAAGGGTGACGTCATGGGTACTTGGAGCATTTGGCATTGGTTGATCGTGCTGCTGATTGTTCTGCTCGTCTTCGGCACGAAAAAACTGCGCAATATGGGTGCCGACCTCGGCGGCGCGGTGCGCGGATTCAAGGACGGCATGAAGGAATCCGCGGGCGACAAGCATTCAGACGGCGGGTCCTCGGCGCAGCTGAGCGGCCGCACCATCGAAGGCGAGATCAAAGACAAGGCCAAGACCTGAGGGTCTGCGCCTCAATCCGGATGCCGGGCACGGTCCCGGCGTGAGCGACTTGTTCGACCATGTTTGACGTCGGATTCTCCGAACTGATGGTCATCGCCGTGGTGGCGCTCATCGTGATCGGTCCCGAGCGCCTGCCTCGTGTCGCGCGCACCATGGGCCATCTCTTCGGCCGTCTGCAACGCTACGTCAACGACGTCAAAGCCGACATCAACCGCGAGATGGAGTTGGAGGAACTGCGCAAGTTCAAGACCACCTTCGAGGACGCGGCGCGCGGCTTCGAGAGTGATGTCAACACTACGGTCAGCTCGGTGCAGGGAGAAGTCGCGAAAACCGAGAGCGAGCTCAGTTCGCTCGCCCAGGATCCGGCGTCCCCGGTTCCGGGTTCTACCGCATCTTCCGCTCCGGACGGGCCGGGCAGCGAGCCGCCGGGTGCGCCTTCGCCGCCGGAGAAAACCACCGCCTGAGCCGGCTTCTACACGAATGACCACGCAGGACACCTTCATCTCTCACTTGGTCGAGTTGCGCGACCGGCTCCTGCGGGCGATTCTCGCGGTGGTCGTGGTGTTCCTGTGCCTCTTTCCCTGGGCGAGGGATCTCTACGCGATCCTCGCCAAGCCCCTGATCGCGGCTCTGCCTGCCGGCGGGCAAATGATCGCCACCGACGTGGTCGGCGTGTTTCTGGTGCCTGTCAAAGTCGCCATGCTCGTGGCCTTCGTCATCGCGCTGCCCTACGTCCTCTACCAGGTATGGGCATTCGTCGCGCCGGGCCTGTACCTGCACGAGAAGCGTCTGGTGCTGCCGCTGGTCGTCGCCAGCTCGGCGCTGTTCCTGGTAGGAATGTCGTTCGCGTATTTCCTGGTATTCCCCGTGGTGTTCAAATTCATGGCGTCGATCGCTCCGGAAGGCGTCGCATGGATGACCGACATCGACAAATACCTTTCCTTTGCGTTGACCACCTTCGTCGCGTTCGGCGTGACGTTCGAGGTCCCCGTGGCGGTCATCGTGCTGGTGCGCGTCGGCGTCGTCTCGATAGAGAAGCTGAAGGAGATCCGTCCGTACGTGATCGTCGGAGCGTTCGTCATTGGCGCGATATTCACGCCCCCCGACGTTATTTCGCAAGTCATGCTCGCCGTGCCTCTATGGTTTCTGTATGAGCTCGGCATCGTCGCCGCGCGCTTCATGGGGCGCGCACCGGCATCGCCGCAAGAGTCCGACGAGGACCTCAAGCGGACCGAGGCGGGGCAGAAATAGGCGGGAACCGGCGCGGAATTCCGCGCGCCTCGAGACGGCCCGGCGTCAGCGGCGCCGGCGCTGCTGGGTGGGACGCTTGCCGACCGCGACCTGAACTTCGGCGTCCTTGTTGTCGCGCCGGAAGCGCAGCGAAGCCGTCTTGCCCGGGACGAGCGCCGCAACCAAGTTCAACATCGAGTTCGGATCCTTCACCGGTTTCCCCTCGATCGCGACCAGGATGTCGCCAGGCTTGAGGCCCGCTTTTTCTGCAGGTCCGCCGCGCAGCACACCTGCAATCAGCACGCCGTTGGTAGTGGGAAGCCGAAACGAATCGGCGATTTCCGGGGTGATCTCCTGCGCTTCCACGCCGATCCAGCCGCGGGTCACGCTGCCGGTTTCGATGATCTGCTCCATGACCTGCTTCGCGCTCGATGCGGGTATCGCAAAGCCGATGCCGAGCGATCCTCCGGAGCGCGAGTAGATCGCGGTGTTGATGCCCACGAGATTCCCTGCCGTGTCGATGAGCGCGCCGCCCGAGTTGCCGGGATTGATCGCCGCGTCGGTCTGGATGAAGTTCTCGAACGTGTTGATGCCAAGCTGGCTGCGGCCCAGGGCCGAGACGATGCCCATCGTCACCGTCTGTCCCACGCCGAAAGGGTTGCCGATGGCGAGCACCACGTCGCCCACCCGCAGCGCGTCGGCGTCGCCGAAAGTGATCGCGGGAACCGGCCCGCCTTCGACCTGCAGGACCGCGATATCGGTTTCGGGATCCGAGCCCACCGCCCGCGCCTTGAGTTTCTTGCCGTCGACCAGCGCCACTTCGATCTCATCGGCCGCCTCGACGACGTGGTGATTGGTGAGGATGTAACCCTTGGAGCTGACGATCACGCCCGAGCCCAAGCTCGCCGCCCGCTGGGGCTCCTCTTCCAGGCGGTCGCCGAAGAAGTGGCGGAACAGCGGATCGTCGAGAAACGGATGGCGCTGCGTCTTGATTTCCTTGCTCGTGAAAATATTGACGACCGCGGGCACGGCTTTTCTCACCGCGTCGCTGTAAGAAGTTGCGCGCGCGGGGAGAGCCGCCGAGGTCGCCTGGCGCAGTTCGACCACTTGAGGGCCGGACGCGGAGCGACCGAGCCATTCCGGCTTGAGCGTGGTGACGACGAACAGAGCGCCAACCGCGACGGTGGCCGCTTGGGCAAAGATGAGCCAAAGATTGCGCATGAAATTTTGCGAACGGTGCTTCGGATTTGTTGTGGCGACGATGTCCGGCGGCCCGTCAGCGGAATGCGTGGCGGTAACCTGGACTCCCTGTACTCGCGATTATTGCGCAATTCCGTTCCGGGTGCCCGCTACCTTCCGAAGGATTCTGGAATTCGTTTCCAGAATCAATAGCTTGGCGTCAAAAATTTGGCCTGCTCGCAGGCTTTCTGTATAATCTGCCCTCTTCGACAATGCCTCTCCCAGCAAGGATTTCTCCATGAAAGATAACGCGGGCATCAACCGCGGTCGTCGCACGCTGGTCATCGCGAGCGCTTGCGCCGGAAGTGCCGCTGCAGTTGCCAGCGCCGTGCCGTTCGCCGCCTCCATGCTTCCTTCGGATCGCGCCAAGGCGCTCGGCGCGCCGGTCGAGGCCGACATCGGCCAGCTCGCGCCCGGAGAAAAGATGACCGTCGAATGGCGCGGCCAGCCCGTGTGGATCGTACATCGCACTCCGGAAATGCTCGAGGGGGTCAAGAAGGACGACGACAAGGTCGCCGACCCCAAGAGCCTGCGCAAGCAGGACGAGCTCACGCCCGCGTACGCGCGAAACGAGTACCGTTCGAGAGACCCCAAGTATCTCGTTGTGGTTGGAATCTGCACTCACCTCGGGTGCTCGCCGCAGGACCGGCTCAAGGCGGGTCCGGAACCGTTCGCGAGCGACTGGGAAGGAGGCTTTTATTGTCCCTGCCACGGGTCTTTGTTCGATCTCGCGGGGCGGGTCTACAAGAACAAGCCCGCGCCCGACAATCTCAGGGTCCCGCCCTACACCTTCCTCTCCGATAACAAGATCCTGATCGGCGAAGACAAGAAGGGAGCCTAGGACATGGCGGCAGCCGAAAAACAGCCGGTGACAATTTCCGGGGTGGGGCCGCTCAATGGAGCAATGAGCGGACTGCTTACCTGGATCGATCAGCGCTTCCCGCTGATGGATCTCTGGTATTCGCACCTGGCAAAGTACCACGCGCCGAAGAATTTCAATTTCTGGTACTACTTCGGATCGCTGTCACTGTTCGTGCTGGTGCTGCAACTCGTCACCGGCATCTTCCTTACCATGAACTACAAGCCGGACGCCGCCCAGGCGTTCGCCTCGGTCGAATACATCATGCGCGAGGTGCCGGCGGGCTGGTGGATCCGATACATGCACTCGACCGGCGCCTCGTTCTTCTTCATCTGCGTCTACCTGCACATGTTCCGCGGGCTCCTTTACGGCTCCTACCGCAAACCGCGCGAGCTGCTGTGGATTTTCGGCATGCTGATTTTCCTTTGCCTGATGGCCGAGGCGTTTTTCGGCTACCTCCTTCCCTGGGGACAGATGTCGTACTGGGGTGCGCAGGTGATCGTGAACCTCTTCGGCGCCATTCCCTTCATCGGGCCCGACCTCGCAATCTGGATCCGCGGCGACTACGTGGTGTCGGATGCGACGCTCAACCGCTTTTTCGCCTTTCACGTGATCGCGGTCCCGCTCGTTCTGCTCGCGCTCGTTGGGGCGCATCTGCTGGCGCTGCACGAGGTCGGCTCGAACAACCCCGACGGGGTCGAGATCAAGAACGCCAAGGACGCCAAGACCGGCATACCGCTCGACAGCGTTCCGTTCCATCCCTACTACACGGTGAAGGACACCTTCGGCGTGGCGGTGTTCCTCGTCGTCTTCTCGATCGTGGTGTTCTTCGCTCCGGAGGCGGGCGGGTACTTCCTCGAGGCGAACAATTTCATCGCCGCCGATCCGCTCAAAACTCCGCCGCACATCGCGCCGGTGTGGTATTTCACGCCCTACTACTCGATCTTGCGCGCCACCACCGATGACTTCGTGCGCTGGGCGCTCACCCCAGGCGTCATCGCCTTCGCCGCGCTGATCATCTGGAGCGTGAAGAACACGGTGGTCAGAGGGGCCGTCGGAGCGATCGCAGCGCTGCTGCTCATCGGATTCTTCAACCTCGACGCCAAGGTCTGGGGCGTGGTGCTGATGGGCGTATCGGTGACGATCTTCTTCCTTCTGCCTTGGCTCGACCGGAGCCCGGTGAAGTCGATCCGCTACAAGGGACCCATCACCAAGGTTGCGCTCGCGCTTTTCGTCGTGACGTTCTTTGTGCTCGGCTACCTCGGCACGGAGGGCGTGACCAGCGGGCGGACCGTCGCGGCGCAGATCGGAACCGCCGTCTATTTCCTGTTCTTCTTCCTCATGCCGTGGTGGTCGAAGATGGACAAATGCAAACCCGAGCCGCAGCGGGTGACCGGCAAATGAGAGTCCTCCTTCTCCTTCTCGCGCTCGCCGCGCCGCTCGCTTTCGCCGAAGAAGAATCGGTCAGGCTGGACGCCGCCCCGATCGATCCGCGCGACGTCGCGAGCCTGCAAGCGGGTGCCCGAACCTTCGTCAACTACTGTTTGAACTGCCATTCTGCGGGGGTGATGCGATACAGCAAGCTGCTCGAGATCGGACTCACCGAGCAGCAGATCAAGGAGAACCTGCTTTTCACCGCCGACAAGGTCGGGGAGCTGATGAACGTCGCGATGTCCAGAAAAGACGCGAAGGAGTGGCTCGGCACCGTCCCCCCGGACCTGTCGGTAATCGCGCGCGCCCGTGGAGCGGACTGGCTGTATACATACCTGCGCAGCTTCTACCGCGATCGGGAGTCCGCGACGGGCTGGAACAACATGGTGTACGAGCATGTGGCCATGCCGCACGTGCTGTGGACGCTCTCTGGCCAGCAGGTGCAGGTCGAGCGGAAGTTCAAGAACATGGAGCAGGCGGAAGCGAGCGCCAGGCAGCTGAAAAACGCCTGGAAGGTCGACGAGCTCACTCCGGAGCAGGCCGGCAAGGACGAAGAGCGCTTCATACTCAAGACGATCAGGACCGAGACCCCCGGGTCGCTGTCGCAGCTCGAGTACGACGTCCTGGTTCGCGACCTGGTCAACTTCATGACCTGGATGTCCGAGCCGAATCAGCTGGAGCGCAAACAATACGGCTATCTCGTGTTACTCGTGCTTCTGGTGCTGGTCGTGCTCGCGTATCTCCTTTACAAGGAGTTCTGGAAGGACGTGCACTAAAGGGAATGCCGTCCACGGGGCGCGGGCGCTGGGCGTCCGCGCCTTTTTCATCTGCAATCGTCCCGAACGGGTAAGCCAAAATGATGAACCTATATTCAGGAACCACCTGTCCATTCTCGCAGCGCTGCCGCATCGTGCTGTACGAGAAAGGCATGGATTTTCAGATCATCGATGTCGACATGTACAACAAGCCCGAAGACATCGCGGTGATGAATCCCTACAACAGATTGCCGGTGCTAGTCGAGCGCGATCTGATTCTCTACGAGGCGAACATCATCAACGAGTACATCGACGAACGCTTCCCGCATCCGCAGCTCATGCCCGCGGACCCGGTGATGCGCGCCAGGGCGCGACTGTTCCTGTTCCAGTTCGAAGTGGAGCTGTTCTCGCACATCGACGCGCTGGAAAACGGCAACCAGAAGCAGCAGGATCGCGCTCGCCAGCACGTCGCGGACCAGCTCACGCAGATGGCACCGGTGTTCACCAAGCAGAAATACATGCTGGGGGACGAGTTTTCCATGCTCGACGTGGCGATCAGCCCGCTGCTCTGGCGCCTCGACTACTACGGCATATCCCTTCCGAAGCCTGCCGCTCCGCTCATGAAATACGCCGAGCGCCTGTTCTCCCGGCCCGCCTTCATCGAGGCGCTGACACCCTCGGAAAAAGTGATGCGCAAATGACGTCCGCGGGCGAGCCCATGTCGACCAAGCCGTACCTGCTGCGCGCGATCTACGAATGGTGCGTCGACAACGGCTACACGCCCCAGATTTCGGTCGCGGTCGATGCCCAGACTCGCGTGCCGATGGAACACGTACGCGACGGCGAGATCGTTCTCAACATCGGTCCTCTTGCCGCTAACGGGCTGAAGATGGGCAACGAAACAATCGAATGCTCCACGCGGTTTTCGGGCACCGCCAGGGAGCTCGTTATCCCCGTTGCGGCCGTAACGGCAATCTATGCGCGCGAGACGGGGCACGGCATGTCGTTCGAGCGCGAGCAAAAGTCGAACGAAAGCGAGACCGCAGGCGAATCGGTTGCGCCCGATCCGAAAGACCCCCCAAGACCCGGCAACAAGCCCGCGCTAAGGCGGATCAAGTAGTCTCGGAGCCGGCTGCGCCGGCGGCCGGCCGTATAATGGCCGCGACGCCGGGCTAGCTCAGTTGGTAGAGCAGCGGTTTTGTAAACCGTTGGTCAGGGGTTCGAATCCTCTGCCCGGCACCGCAGTTTTTTTGCGCGGATATTCCCAAATCTCGTGACCCTGGAATACGCCGCCTTCCCTGGCGTTTACGCGGGAAAGCAGCAGTAGATTCCAACACGAAGACCCGGTCGAGCGCGCCTCTGCCAGATATCCGGCAGAACAACTGATTTACCGAAATTTGCCATTCTTGGTACTTCGCGCGGACGTCGCTCGTCGGTGGTTTGAGAGGACGAGGGTCAAGCGAGATGCCACGCCTGCCGCGCGTCATGTCTCCCGGTTTACCGCAGCACTTGGTCCAGCGCGGCAACAACCGCGAGCCCTGCTTCTTCGCCGAGGCCGATTACTCGACCTACCTTCAATGGCTGGAGCGCGCCGCGCGCGCCTACCGCGTGTCGGTGCACGCCTATGTCCTCATGCCCAACCACGTGCACCTGCTTGCCACACCGGGAGTGGAAGGCGGCATCTCGAAGATGATGCAGTACCTGGGGCGGCAATACGTGCAGTACATCAACAGGACCCATCACCGCAGCGGCACCTTGTGGGAGCGGCGCTTCCTCGCGAGCCTCGTCGAGACCGGCGGTTGCCTGCTTTCGCTCTACCGGTACATCGAATCGAATCCGGTGCGCGCCGGCATGGTGGAAGCGCCCGAACACTATCCGTGGTCCAGCGCTCGAGCCCACGTCGCTCCGAATGAGGCGACCTTCCTCGTCGATCACGAAATCTACCTCGGTCTGGGTGCCACGCCGCAGGCACGCGCCGCAGCGTATCTCGGTTTTGCGCGCGTGCCGATCGATGAGGGGGTGCTCGCCGAAATCCGCCTCGCGATTAAGCGCGGCGTGCCTTTCGGCAGCGACGGATTCAAGGATCAGATCGAGCATCAGCTCGGACGGCGCGTGCGCCTGCGCAAGCCCGGACGAAAACCGAAACACTGAGCGCGCTTCGAACGCATGGAGTGCAAGGTTTCTGCAAGGCTCTCATTTTTTTTGGTTTGATTTTCCCAAAAGAAGCGACAAAAGAAATTCGGCTCTGGCACCGATTTAATTTTGTCGGGAACACGCGACATCGACTCGGGGAAAAACAGAAAAAACTATTTCCCCATACAACAAAATAGTTGCAACGGCGCTTTTCTTTGGTATCCTCAAAAAAAATTTCCGACGTCTCAAAGAAACTCTCGAAAAGACCAGCCGGCGACATCCTCAAAGGGAAATCGGCTTCTCGACCGGTTCCCCGTCACGGCGGCAACTCTGCAGTCGCGTCGCTCCGCTAGCGCCATAGCGGTGCGGTTCTCAGTTATTACAACTGACAAGGAGAGTGTGCATGTTCTTTCTTTCCGAGAAGAGCTCAAAGCGCCGCATCAGAGAAGCGGAGAATGCCCGCAGAAATCGCCTGGAGATCATCAAGGCGCTCGCGGACGGACAAGTCTCGCGCCGCGATCTATTCAAGTGGGGTTTGTTCACCGCAGGCGGGCTGTTGCTCTGGAAGCACGGGTTGAACCCGTTCGTGCGCAGCGCGTATGCCGACTCGAGCATCCCCACGGGTCTGCCGCGCAGCCCGCTGTTCGGGGTCCAGGCGTTCACGCAGCCCATGCCGCGCTTCGATGTATTGCCGCGAAACCCGAACCCGTTCACGTTCCTCACTCCGGCGCCGACGAAAGAAGCCAATACCACTCAGCAGCTTCTCAATCCCGCACTCGAGGGCGTGACACCGGGTGACACAGGTCCCATCGAGGGACGTCCTCCGGGCCCGATTTGGGCGCACCAGAAGTTCGACACGTTGCCGCCGCAGATCGCGGTGGAAATCAGCACGGAAGGGGCGAAGGCCAACACGGTCTACAATCCCGGCGTTCCATCGAGCCTGAATTCCGGTATCGATTCGACGCAACCTTTCCCGCCACGCTTTCACCCGAACCTGCCGGACCAAGGGCCGCTCGCGCTTTGGACCTTCAACGGCACCTTGCCGCCCAAGCTGCTCATCGGCCGCTATGGCGAGGGGATTCTTAACCGCCATCACAATAAGCTGCCCTTCGATGTGACGCAAAACGGCGGCTTCGGGCGCCACACGCTCAGCACGCACGAGCACAACGGGCACCATGGAGCCGAGAACGACGGCTTCACGGGCGCGTTCTTCTTCCCCGGCCAGTTCTACGACTACCATTATCCCATCGTCCTTGCGGGGATCAACTCGATCAATACCGGCGCCACGGATCCCAGGGCCGGGAGCCCCAACGGCTCGGGCGGCATCACCAAAGTCCCGGGCGACTGGCACGAGACCATGAGCACGCACTGGTTCCACGACCACATGTTCAGCTTCACTGCGCAGAACGTGTACAAGGGCGATGCGGGTATGTTCAACATCTATAGTGCCCTGGACCGCGGCAACGAGGCGATCAACGATGGCGTGAACCTGCGGCTCCCGAGTGGCACTGCGAAGGACTTTGGCAATCTCGACTACGACGTCAATCTCATGCTCGCGGACAAGGCCTGGGACGCGAACGGCCAGCTCGCGTTCGACATCTTCGACACCGAGGACGGTTTCGTCGCCGACGTGATGACGGTGAACCTGGTGTACCGGCCGTTCTTCGAGGTCGAGCGGCGCAAGTACCGCTTCCGCATCCTGAACGGCGCCGTGTCGCGCTTTTTCAAGATCTCGCTCTCGGACGCCTCGCCTATGATCCAGATCGCCAACGACGGCAACCTGCTGCCGAGCCCGGTAGTGATCACTCAGACCGACCAGCTGGGAATCGCGGAGCGCTACGACGTCGTCATCGATTTCTCCCGTTACAGCGTCGGTCAAACCGTTTCGATGGTGAACCTCCTCGCGCACGAGGACGGCAAGATGCCCTCAAACACCCTCTCGCTTTCCCAGGCGCTCGCGGGCAGCTCGAGCGATCCGTGCGTAGGGAAGTTCCTCGAGTTTCGCATCGTCCGGGATCCGGCCCAGCCCGACGTAAGCCAGGTGCCTGCGGTCATGATCCCGAACCCCGACCTGTCCGCGATTCCCGTGTCACGGACGCGCACCTTCGTGTTCGGAGACAGCGCCGACCAGACGACCAACGATCCCGTCACTTCGTTCCGCGGCCCCTGGGGCATCGGGACGAACGGCGGAGACAAGCTCAATGCGGACTTCGGGCGTGTCTCGGCGGCGCCGAAGTTCGGCACCCGCGAGATCTGGACGCTGCAGAACGACGGCGGCGGTTGGGATCATCCGATCCACATCCACTTCGAGGAAGGGCAGATCCTCAAACGAAACGGCAGCGCCAACAACGTGCCGGCATGGGAGAAGGGCCGCAAGGACGTCTATCGGCTCCGGCCGGACGGAAGCGTCACCCTCACGATGCAATTCCGGGACTTCGGCGGGATGTTCATGGAGCACTGCCACAATACCGTGCACGAGGACAATGCCATGCTGCTGCGCTGGGAGATCGATGACGGCGGAACGCCGTTCCTTAGACCTCTGCCGACCCCGATCCCGAGGCCGCAAGGCGTGACGTTCGAGGCACCGACCGAAGTTCTCAACAATATCTAGCTGTGCGTCGTCCGGCAGAGGGATTTGTGAAGATGAACGAACTGAGAAGGAACAAAACATGAAGATGCATCGATTGTTAACGACTCCCGTTGCGCTGTCGCTCTTCGTCGTGGTCCTGTCGGGGCTGGTCTTGTGGGCAGGCACGCCTGCCCGCGCGGCTTTCGCCCCGACCATCGCTCTCATCCCGGTTTCGGGCATCGTGAGCGGGCAACCGGAAAGCGTAAAGTTCTCGGGCCAGGCGCAGATCTCGAGCGAATTGGTGCTGGATACCAGCAAATTCAACACTCCACCGGCCGTTATCCTGACCGTCGACTTGTCCGGCGTGTCCGGCACCGGGTCGTCGACCGGGGCGAAGTACACCGCCGGGGGAAATGGAACGAGCGTGTACAGACGGCTCGTCAGCGCGGATACGGTGGAGATTGCTTTCCCGTTCTCCCGGGGGGGGACCATAAGCATGCCTTCGGCGCGCTCGGGGGTCGCGTCCTTCGCGCTCAGCTTCGACCTCAATACCGGAGCGATCACGAAGGGAACGGCCACCGTTGCTGCTCCGAGCTTCGCGGGCTGAAACGGACTGGGAGTCGGCCGCGACCCGCTGTCGGGCGGGTCGCCAGTCCCGCCTCGCGCTGCCACTGCGATGAGGAGGAGTTGAATACCATGCGAGGGAAGAACCGAGGAAGCATCACTGCCGCGTGGCTCGTCGGCGCGTTGGGGTTTCTGCACGTCGTCCCCGCGTTTGCGGCCAATCGCTGGGGCGCGGATTATTTTCCGAACGTCCCGCTGACCACGCAGGAGGGCGCCACCGTTCATCTTTACGACGACCTGCTCAAGGGCAAGTCGGTGGCGGTCAACGTCATCTATACCAGCTGCAAGGACGAGTGCCCGCTCGAGACGGCGCGGCTCGTGGAGCTGCAGAAGCTTCTCGGCGAACGGATGGGAAGGGACATTTTCTTCTACTCGATCACCATCGACCCCAAGCGGGATACGCCCGAAGTGCTCAAGGCTTATGCGCAGAAGTACGGCGTCGGCAAGGGGTGGCTATTCCTCACCGGCAAGGAGGAAGACATCAAGCTCGCGACCAAGAAGCTGGGCCTGTCCCGAGTGCGCGACGTAGCCAGCAAAGACGGGCACAGTTCCAGTTTCATGGTCGGCAACGAACCGACCGGCCAATGGATGCGCAACTCCGCCGTGGACAACCCGCAGTTCCTCGCCACGACGATCGGGAACTTCCTGGGCTGGAAGGATACGACGCCGAGGAGGAGCTATGCGGAAGCGCGTCCGCTTGTTCTCGACCAGGGACAGTACTTCTTTCAAAGCCAATGCAGCGTCTGCCACACGATCGGGCAAGGCGACAAGATGGGGCCGGATCTGCTGGGTGTGACCACGCGGCGGGACCGCGCCTGGCTCGCGCGCTACATCATGGCACCGGACAAGATGCTCGCCGCTCGGGATCCGACCGCGGTCGCGCTCTTCGAGAAGTACCGGTACACGCGAATGCCCAATCTACGCCTCAGTCCGGACGAGGTGGCGGCCGTGCTCTCGTACATCGAAGGCCGCAAGAGCTCCGCATCCGCCCGATAGCCTAGCCCTTCTTCGGCTCCTGGAGGTCGCGCACCTCGGTGTTCATCTTCACGTCCTTGCGCCTGCGCTTGACCAGCAGCTTGCCGGTCTCGAAGTAGTCGCCTTTCACCGCGAGCTCTGCCGCCCGCTCGAGCTCGTCCGACCATTCGCCGAGCGAATAGCCGAACCAGGGCGACTCGGGCTTGAGCTTCGGCAATCCCAGCTCCTCCCAGATCGCGCGGGCGCGCTCCATGTACTCGCGTTTAGGCAGCGAGATCGGCGGGAAATCCTCCTTCATGGTCGCGTCGATGAGCACCGAGGCGTCTTCACCGTTGTTTCTCTTGCTCCTCGGGCCGTGCCCCTGGTCGCGGTGGCGCAGGATCTGCAGGTCCAGGGCCGGGTTGGCGCGGTACGACATGGCCCACAACAGCGCATCCGCGTTGTCGGGATCGATGTCCTCGTTTACCGCGACCACGTATTTCCCCGCGGCGCGGTTCCATGAGGCGGCGCCGTAGAGCGCCCGCCACACCTCGGTGGGAGAGATCTTGCGCTCCACCACGATGACCACCACCTTGCGCAGGTTGGTGAGCGGCTCGTGCATCGAGACCCGCTTTACTCCCTGGATGCCGAGCGTGCTGCGCAGGTGATGCGTAAACAACGGCTCGAGCGCCACGCGCTTGATGAGGCTGGATTCGCTCGGCGTCACCTGTGAGATGATCGAAGTGAGGATCGCGTTCCTGCGCCGCGTGATGCAGGTGACTTCCATGTACGCGTTGTATTCCTGCAGGTTCACATGGCCGTGCGATTCGCCGAACGGCGCCTCGGGCTCGAGGTACTCGGTCTCGATGTAGCCCTCGATGACGATTTCGGCCTCCGCAGGCACCAGCAGGTCGACGGTCTTCGACTTCACGACGTTGATCGGAGAGCCGACCAGGCCGCCCGCGACGTGCAGCTCGTCGAGCGACTCGGGCACTTTCTGCGCCGAGGTGAAGGCGACGCAGGGCGGCGCGCCGAGGATGACTGCCGCCGGCAGCTTCTTGCCGCGCGCCTTCATCTTCTCCCAGTGGGTGTAGATTCCCGGCCGCAGCTCGAGCGAGGGGTTCATGCCCAGTCGCCGCGGCGCCTTCACCTGCCCCCGGTAGATGCCCATGTTCTGCACGCCGCTGTCGGGGTCCTTGGTGATGTACTGCGAAAGAGTCGTAAACGGCGCGATGTCCCAGCCCGGCGTCGAGATCGGGATCGGCAGCGCATCCAGGCCGTTGCCCGGCTTGTCGAGCTCGTCACCCTGAATCACGATCTCGTGGCACGGCGCCTTGTCGACGATGCGCGGCGCGATCGGATTCGCGACCGCGCGGGTCCAGGTCTCGTTGATCTTGTCCAGAGCGCAACCCATGCCGATGCGATAGATCTCGCGGCTCGCGGCGAGGGCACCGACCACGACCGGAATCTCGTATTTGCGCTTCTTGCTGTCGACGACGCGCGTGAAGAGGAAGGCCTTTCTGTCCGGCTCCTCGATGCCGCCGCGGAACTGCCAGCGCACCAGCGGGTGCATCTCGGTGTCCTTGTTGATCGGCCGGTCGACGGTGACGAGCAGGCCGGCGCGCTCGAGCGCCTCGAGGTGCTCGTGAAGGTCCGGATAGCCGCGCGAGGGCGCGCCGCTTGCGGCGCGGGTCGTCGGCTTGGTCTTGGGTTTTTTCGCCATGGTCCTTTCGCTTTCAGGGCACGGAGTATATCAACGCGGAGAGAGGGGCATCGCCACGCCGAGGCGCTCGGCGAGCGCCTGAAGCTCTTCATGCACGGCGCGCGCAAGCGGGATGCCGTCGCGGGTACGTTGCTCCAGCGTTCGCCGGCCGCGCTCGCCTGGCATGAGAATCTCGTCCGTGTTCGCGGCGTGGGGCAGGGCCTTCAGAGATTTCACCAGGCGGTCGACTTCATGCCTGAAACTCTCGGGATCGCCGAATTGCGCCAGGTCGATCGCCAGGACGAAACCGTTCTGGCGGTGCCGGCCGCCTTCGGGCGTACCCTCGAGCGATTCGGCAAGCAGGGGGTTCGATGCGATGAGGCTCGCAAGGCACTCGACCATGAAAGACAGGCCCGAACCCTTGGCGCCCGCCATCGGCAGCGGAGTCTGTGCCGCTTGCGGATCCGTGGTCGGGTTTCCTTCGCCGTCGAGGGCCCACCCTTCCGGAATGGGCTTGCCGAGTTTCTTCGCCTGGTTCAGCTTGCCCATCGAGACCAGGCTGGTGGCCATATCGAGCACCACGGGCTCACCTCCGGGAACCGCGATCGAGATCGGACTGGTCGACACGCCCGCGGCGCGCGTGCCGTGATACACGACATTGGGCCAGGAGCCCGCGAGTGCGATCCCGGCCATCCCCTTCCGGGCGATCGCGAGCGTGTAGTAGCCGAGAGCGGCGGTGTGCGTGGTCGCGCGCACGAGCGCGAGCCCGACGCCCGCGTCGCGCGCTTTGCGCGCGGCCTCGGAGACGCCGCGCATCATTGCGACCGGTCCCGCCGAGCGATCGGCCTCGATCAGCACCGACGCCGGGGTTTCGGTGCGGATCCGAATAGCGGGCGTGGGGTTCATGTCGCCGTTCTCGATCAGGTCGATGTAGCGCGGGATACGCATCACTCCGTGCGTGTCCACGCCGCGCAGGTTCGCCCAGACGAGAACCTCGGCGACCACGCCGGCATCGTCCAGGGGAAGGCCCGCGCGAGCGAAGATACCGGCTGCGAAGCGCGTGAGCGCTTCGGCGTTCACGGTCACCACCGGGCTTCCGGTGCGAGAGGGGGAGCTCACGCCGGGTCAGAAATTCGAGGAGAAGTACTTGTCGAGCCAATTGCGCACGAGGTTCAGGACCAGCGTGTTGCCCTCGGAGAACATGAAATGATCGACGTCGGCGATCAGATGGAGGTCGGCGGGTTTTCCCGCGCGCCCGAACAACTCGATCGACTGCTCGGTCGGGGTTACCGAGTCGTTCGCCGAGTGCAGCAAAAGGAGCGGCCGCGGCGCGATCCTTCCCACGACTTCGTTCGCGTTGAATGCATACATGCTTTCGACGACCTCGAACGGGAAAGCCATGATCGATCCGGGCGCGAGGTTGCCGCGCAGGCGCGGCGGGATGGGCACGATGTCGTAGCGCGGCACCATCATGGGTTTGCCCGAGCGCCTGCGGCGCTTGCCCTCCTTCATCATCGCCGTGAATTTCGCCCACGCCCTGGGCGAGGCGTGTTGCTTTCGGAATTTCTTCGCCCCGTCGCCCCATCCGCCGGAGGAAATGCAGGCGGCGACCCGGCGGTCTACTCCTGCGGAGTAGACGGCGACCGCGGCACCGAAACTCTGCCCCACCACGCCGATGCGCTGCGGATGGATATCGGTGCGGCTTGCGAGAAAGGACAGCGCGTTTCTGGTGTCCTTGACCTGTTCGTCGCAGATGACGCGCCCGCGCTCGCCTTCGCTCTCGCTGCAGCCGCGGAAATCGAAGCGCAGCGCTGCGTAGCCAAGGCCGGTGAGCATTGCCGCGACGGCTTTTCCTCCGCCGCCGTCCTTGTTGCTCCCGAATCCGTGCAGGACGAGAAAGGCGGCGTGCCGCGCGCGGCGCGGCTCGGGGAAATGAAGCATGCCGGAAAGCTTGAATCCGTCGGACATGAAGCTCACGCGTTCTTCCATTTCCAGGTTCTCCCGAATTGCAGTATATGAGTCGCAGCGCGCGCCGAGCGGCGTACGAATTATAGGTGTGGCGCTGCCCGGCGCGGTAAAATCTGCGAAAAAGGATCCGCATGAGCCAGCACGCGCACCACGCAATCGACGTTCATTCGCACTACTTTCCCCAGAGCTTCCTCGACCTGATCGAGAAACACGGCCCGAGCCACGGTTTCGAGTACAAGAACGTTGAAGGCAAAGGCCCTCAGTTCAAGCACGGGCACCTCGTGACCGGGCCCGTCGGGCCGAAGTTCGTCGATCTGGATACACGGTTACGGGCGATGGACGAGCAAGGCGTGGAGGCGCACGCGCTGTCACTGTCCCAGCCGATGGTGTACTGGGCAAAAGGGGATCTGGCGCAACGCCTGAGCGAGGCCTACAACGATGCCCTCGCGCTCGCGCACGAGCGGCATCCTGGACGGCTGGTCGGCCTCGCCACGCTGCCGATGCACGAGTCGGCGCTGGCGCTCAAAGAAGTGGAGCGCGCGGCCAAGCTGCCTGGCGTACGCGGCTTCTATATCGCGACCCAGGTGCTCGGCAAAGACTTGTCGGACACGTCATTTCTTCCCGTCTTCGAGCGTATTGCGGCGAGCGGCCTTCCGCTCTTCCTGCACCCGGTGGAGGTGATCGGCCACCAGCGCTTGAGCGCCTACTACCTGACCAACCTGCTCGGCAACCCATTCGAGTCGGCGATCGCCGCCGCCCACCTCATCTTCGGCGGAGTGCTCGATCGCCTGCCCGAGCTCGTCGTCTGCCTTCCCCACTCGGGGGGTGCCTTTCCGTGGCTGGTGGGCCGGCTCAACCGCGGGTGGGAGAAACGCGCCGACTTGAAGCACATCAAGCAACAGCCGCTCGAGTACCTGCGCCGCTTCTACTACGACACCGTCGGCTATTCCGATCACGTGCTCGAGTATCTGGTCAAGGTGATAGGGGCGGACCGGGTGCTCATGGGGAGCGACTACTGTTTTCCCATCGCGTACGAGAAGCCCGTCGACGTCGTCACGGCGCATCCCCGTCTGAACGAGGAGCAGAAGGGGAAGATCGTCGACGAGAACGCCCGAAGACTGCTGAAGCTCTAGGCGCCGACGGATTCGTTCTGCGAGAATAGCGGGTAGCCCGGAATGGAACCTCGGCCGCGCGCGTTTACCCATCGGCCGCAGGACAGGCTTGCGGATCATCCGGCCCGAACGGGCCTTTCAAGGAGGCAAGACATGAAGAAGACAGGACTACTTTTGGTCGCGGGCGTGCTCGCGTTCGCGAGCGCCCTCGCCAGTGCGCAGACGCCGATGCGCATACGCGGCACCATCACGAGCCTCGACGGCGACGTGCTTTCGGTCAAGACGCGCGACGGCAAGGATCTCAAGGTCAATCTGGCGCCGAATTTCGCCGTGGCTGCCGCCAAGGCGGTCACTCTGGCCGACTTCAAGCCGGGCTCCTACGTCGGCTCGACCGCGAAGAAGAATTCGGCCGGGCAGCTGGTCGCGAGCGAGGTTCACAGGCTTCCGCCTCAAGCGGCCGCCGGGCACACGCCCTGGGATACGTCCCCCGGAGACACCATGACGAACGCCAACGTAGCGTCGGTCGTCAAAGCCGCCGGCGGCAACGAGCTGACGCTCGAGTACAAGGACGGCTCGCAGAAGATCCTGGTGCCCGACGGCACGCCCATCATAGATTTTGCTCCTGGCGACCGGTCGCTGCTGGTCCCGGGTGCAACCGTATTCATCGGAGCAAGCGTTGCCGCCGACGGCAAGATCACGGCTCCCCGAGTTGCGGTCAGCAAGGACGGGGCCAAGCCGCCGCAGTAGAGGGTAGCCCGGCCGCCGGGGCCGTCCGGGACGAGGTCGCAATGGAGAAGCACGCCACGCTGCGGGTGCAGGAAGGGTCGAATGACGTTCTAGTGGCGACTCTCGACCGTCCCGAGGTTGCCAACGCCTTCAACACCCGCGTCGCGCTCGAATTGTGTGAACTTTTCGAGCGCTTCGGGAACGAGCAGCGGTACCGGTGTGTGGTCATCACGGGCGCAGGCGACAGGGCGTTTTGCGCTGGCGCCGATCTGAAGGAGCGCAGTTCGCTCGACGACGATCAGTGGCGTTCCCAGCACGAGACCTTCGAGCGCATGTTCTGCGCGGTGCGCGATTGCCCGATCCCGGTCATAGCCGCCGTCAACGGAGCTGCGTATGCGGGCGGGCTGGAGCTCGTTCTGCACTGCGATTTTGCCTACGCGTCGACCACTGCGAAGTTTGCGCTCACCGAATTCTCGCTCGGGATCATGCCCGGGGGCGGCGGAACGCAGACCTTGCCCCGTGTCGTCGGCGAGCGACGTGCCAAGGAACTGATATTGGCCGCCCGGCCTTTTTCCGCGGAGGAAGCGCTCGCTTGGGGTGTCGTAAACAAGCTCTGCGACTCCGCCGATCTCCTCAGGGAAACACTGGCCGCCGCCGACCGCATCGCTTCGCTTGCACCGCTCGCGGTGCGCCAGGTGAAGTACGCGATTCGTCAGGGACTGCATCGGGATCTCGCCTCGGCCATGCAGCTCGAGGTCGAAGCCTACAACCGCCTCGTCGGGACCGAAGACCGCAGAGAGGGTCTGCGTGCATTCAACGAAAAGCGCAAGCCGAAGTTCAAGGGTCGCTGAGGCCCTGTCCGAGGAGAAGCTCGTGAATAAGCTGAATATACTTTCCCGAATCGCATATCTGGCCGTGGTCGCGATCGGCGGATGCGCCGGCATGACCGGCGGGTCGCCGGACTATCACGCCATCGTGGCGAGTCCCGAGCGCTCCGAAGCCGATCGCCAGACGGACCTGAGGCGCAAGCCCGAGCTGCTTCTTGCTTTTACGGATGTTCGTGAGGGGATGAAAGTCCTCGACATGGGGACGGGTGCGGGCTACTCGACGGAGCTTCTCGCCCGGTCGGTCGGCTCGAATGGAACGGTCTACGCGCAGGAATCCGCGGCCGGGTCCCCGCGCGCGAGGGAACGATTCGAGGACCGCGTGAAAGGCCCGGCAATGCGCAACGTCGTGCAGATTCTTCGCGACTACGACGATCCAGTGCCGCCCGCCGTGCGCGATCTCGATCTCGTGACCTTCTTCTTCGCCTACCACGACACCGCTTTCATGCCGGTGGACCGGGCGAAGATGAATCGGGCGCTCTTCGATGCGCTCAAGCCGGGCGGCGTGCTCGTTGTGGCCGATCACTCCGCCCAACCCGGGACGGGAACAAGCGTCGTAAAGACCCTGCACCGGATCGAGGAGTCCACGCTGCGCAAGGAAATCGAGGCGGCGGGGTTCAAATTGAGCGCAGAGGCGGGCTTCCTGCGCAATCCCGGCGATCCGCGCGATGCGGTCGTATTCCGATCGCAGACTCCCGTAGACGAGTTCGTGCTGAAGTTCGTGAAACCCGCACAGAATCGGGCCGCCGACAGCAATTCGATGTAGTGCCTACGCGCGCGCGCTGACACGGCACGTCAGGCGCGTCGCTCCGACCCGACTCGCCATGTTCATTGCAAACAGCCGCTTGAAAGAATCGCCTCGGACTCGCGTCGTCCCCAAGCGACGGCGGCGATGTGCCGGTTAGTGCATGCCACTTCTCAATCGGATGATTTTGAACGCAACTCGCGTGTGGCACGCGAGTTGCTCCTCGCAATCCGATTCGGATCGCAGATTTTTTCTGCGAGTGACCGATCACCGACTGAAAATGAGAGGAGTGATTTGTGTTGGACAATTTTCGCAAGAGAGAACTTCCGCAAACCCCACGCCCGCAATCGCCTTACAGCCGCCTTCAGGAGGCCCTGACTACTCCCGTTGGCGCCGATTCCGTGAAGCCGGATGCGTTCAAGATCGAAGCGCCCAAACCGACGCCGCCGATGCCGCGAGAGGAGATCAAGCCCACTCGGTCCGAGGACGGCACTCTGAGCAAGCTGATCGTCGGCCCCGATATCAAGCTCAAAGGAGCCGAAATCACCGATTGCGATACCTTGATCGTCGAAGGCCGCGTGGAAGCCTCCATGGATAGCCGCGTGATCCAGATTTCCGAGCGCGGCGTCTTTGCCGGCAAGGCGGGGATCGACGTGGCCGAAATCCGCGGGTGCTTCGAAGGCGAGCTGACGGCGCGAAAGCAGTTGCTCATCTGCTCCACCGGAAAGGTGTCCGGCAAGATCCGCTACGGTAAGCTCGCAGTCGAGGAGGGCGGTCAGATCTCCGGCGACATCGCATCCCTGACCGATGCGCAGGTGAAGGGGAACGCACGGTCCGATTCGGGGCGTGCTGCGGCCGGCACTCCGCCGCTGCCCGCTCTTACTCGGCCCGCGGCGTAGGCCGGCTGACCCGCTCGAAATAGGCCAGGAGGATCAGGCTCGAGACGACCAGACTCGCGACGCCCGCGAGCCAGAATCCCGCGACGCCCATGGGCGTTGTGAGTCCGAGCATGTCGGGGCCCTCCAGACGAGTCAGGCCGAGCGCATAACCGCCGCCCAGTCCGATTCCCCAGAGTGCGACCGCGTAGACCAGCATCGGCACCACCGCGATCTTGTAGCCGCGCAGTGCATTGACGATCACGACCTGTAGCGTGTCGAAGAGCTCGTAGAACGCGACGAAGACCAGCAGCTGCACAGCCAGTTTCTGCACTGCTGCGTCCTTCGTGTACAGCTGTGCGATGCCCGGCGCCGCCAGCAGGATCGCCGCGCCCAGGGACGCCGAGACCGCGACCATGATTCCCATGCCCGCGAAGCCGGTCTGCCTCGCTCTGCGGGAGTCGCGCGCGCCGACCGCCTGTGCAGTCAGCACGCCGGTGGCCGTACCCACCGCTATTCCGAACATATAGACGATTCCCACTAGGTTGGACGCGATCTGGTGGCCGGCAGATGTCGCCACGCCCAGGTGCGCGACAAACAGCGCGATGAAAGTAAACGAAGTCACCTCGACGAAAGAAGCCAATCCGATGGGCACGCCTAGCTTGAGGAGGGCCCAGATGGTACGCGGGTCGGGCCAGGACCAGCGCGCGAACACGCCGAACGGTCTGTAGAAAGGCCGCGTGCCGCAGTAGATCCAGGCGATGAAGCACATCATCCAGCTCGCAACGGCGGTGCCGACGGCGCAGCCCGGGCCGCCCAACTCGGGTGCGCCGAACGCTCCGTAGATGAATATTGCATTCAGCGGAACCTTCAGCGCGAGATAGATGAGATTGGTGAGCATCACGGCTCGCGGACGCGACACCGCGGTGGTGAGTGAGAAGAAAACGCGAAACAGCAGCATCGCCGGCGCCGCCCAGGCGGTGCCGACGAGATAGGCGCGGGCGCGGAGGGCGACCTCGGGCGGTGCGTCCAGCAGCCGCAGAAACGGATCCGGAAAGCCGAGAACGAGTACGCCGATCACGGCGAGACCGCCCGCCATCCAGGCCGTCTGCCGCGTCGCTTCGCCTATCTCGCCGTACCGTCGCGCGCCGAAGAGCTGCGCCGCCGTGGGCGAGAGCGCCTGCAGTACGCCGTGCAGCCCGATGAAAGTACTGTAGTAGACGCTCGCACCGATACCGACCGCTGCGAGATCGACGGCGCTATAGTGGCCCGCCATCACCGTGTCGAGCACGCCGGTCGCGATCACCGCCAGCTGCGCGACCAGGACCGGCCAGGCGAGACGAACAATGGCTTTGGCGCCGTGCGGCCCGGCCGAAATCATCACTTGATCCCTGTCTGGATAACACGACCGCGCCGACGCGGCACGCTGGTGCGCATCAACGCGCGGGATTGCGGCGGCTTCCCGGTTCTGCCCGGTGCGTCATTGTACGTGGGACTACGCCCTGTCCCGTTGCTGTCAGAATATCCGCTTGCGTTTCAGGCTAACCAGAAAGGACCTCCATGCGCGAAGAGACGACGATCGTCCATTCCGGACTTCACCCCGAGCGGCATCAAGGCGCCGTCAATCCTCCGGTCTTCCACGCTTCCACGATTCTCTCGCAGACCGTCGAGGAGTTCCGGCGCAGGCGCAAGAACTGGCTCCTCGATCAGCCGGGGACCTACTACGGACGCTTCGGCACCCCGACGACCGAGGCGCTTCAAGAAGCGCTTGCCGCGCTCGAAGGAGGGTATCGCACGGTCCTCTATCCCTCCGGCCTCGCCGCGTGCGCCGGTGCCTTGCTCGCCTTCCTGTCCTCCGGCGACCACGTTCTCATGAGCGACAACGTCTATGGGCCCACGCGCAATTTCGCCACGGGGTTCCTGCGGCGCTTCGGGGTGAGGGCGAGCTTCTTCGATCCATTGGTGGGAGCCTCGATCGACGCGCTGATCACGCCCGAGACCCGGGTGATCTATCTCGAATCGCCCGGCTCTCTCACTTTCGAAATCCACGACACGCCGGCGATCGCCGAAGCCGCACACCGCCGCGGCATCACTGTCATTGCCGACAATACCTGGGCGACGCCGCTGTATTTCAAGCCGTTCGCTCATGGGGTCGACGTTTCGGTTCAGGCGGCGACCAAGTACGTGGTCGGACATTCCGACGCGATGCTCGGGGCGATCACTTGCACGAAGAGCGCCTGGCCGAAGCTGAAGGGCTCGACGTACGAGCTCGGTCAGACCGCCGGCCCGGACGACGTCTATCTTGCGCAACGGGGCTTGCGCACGCTCGCGGTTCGGCTCAAGCAACACTGGGCGGCGGGCCTCGCGCTCGCCGAATGGATCGCGCGGCAAGCCGAGGTCGAACGCGTGCTCTACCCGGCGCTCCCCGGAGATCCGGGGCATGCGATCTGGAAGCGCGATTTCACCGGGGCCTCGGGGCTCTTCGGGGTCGTGCTCAAGGAAGGCATAAGCGATCGCGCGCTATGCGCGATGATCGACGGGCTCGAGCTCTATGGGATCGGGTCTTCCTGGGGCGGGTTCGAAAGCCTGATCGTGCCCTTCGACGTAAGGGAAACGCGCACCGCCAAAGCTTGGCCATACAAGGGGCCATGCTTCCGGATCCACGCGGGCCTGGAGAATGTCGACGACCTGATCGCGGATCTCGAGGCGGGGTTCCAGCGGCTGCGCTCCGCTTGAAAACGCCGCCGGCCCTGCGTGCAGGGCCGGCTCAAGTCGCGTTCTGACGTTGCTGCTAGTTCAGGGTTCCGGTACTCCCAACATTGCTGCACGGCAGCCCCACAACCTCTAGGGGGCCCGCCCCGACGGTCGCCGAAACGGTGGCTCCTCCGCCGGCCCCCGCGCCGGTGTTGTTGCTCAGCGAGATATTGACAACGTAGGGTCCCGCTACGTCGGTATCCGCTACCGTGAAGCTCGTGGTGCCCGTCAGCGTTCCGAGCGTCGTCCCGAACGAAACGGTCGTGCCGGCAATCGGAGTGTTTCCGTTCTGGTCGGACATCGAGAATGTGAAGGACTGTGTCGCCCCTTTCGCAACCGTAAAGCCTTGAGGCGAAAGACTGCAGATCGTCGGATTGCCGGTAAACAGGATGTTCATGGAAATCCATATAGTCGGGCTCGAGATACAGCCGGCCGCCGGACAGCTGGGGCCGTCCCAGACGCCGTTGGGCCCGTCGAAGACGCCATTGCCGTTGGTATCGACGTAGAACTCGCCCGGATCCCATTGGCCGTTGTCATTCGCATCGATGAAAGGCTCGCTCGGTGCATCGGTGAACGGCTCGCCGAGATCGTAGACGCCGTTACCGTTCGCATCGATGAACGCTTCTTCGCCGCGCACTACCGCGATGAGCCTGGACAGCCCGTCCCCGGGGTTGGGGAGGCCCAGCGGGGGAGTGTCGTCCGGGATCGGCAGCTGCGTGCGCAGCTGAACGGTCCCCGCACCCGTGGCGTCCAGAACCGTGCTCGAGCCGACGGCCCCAGCCTCGGTATAGAAGGACACGACCGTTCCGGCCAGGATGGTCGAATTGGTAAAGCGATCGGCAACCAAGGCGAGCACCTTGCTCTGGACGTTGTCACGCACCAACCCGGGAAGGTTGAGCACCGACGCCGAGAGGCTGAAATGTCTCGCCGAAGGCACCGCGCCGCCGACGGAGATGACCGAGGACGCAGCCGTGAAGCTCGCGCTACCCGCCAAGACGGTCGCGGATATCGTAACTGGGCCGGCGACGTTTCCGCTGTTCAGGATCACCGAGACGTTCCCAGACGCGTCCGTGACGCCGCTCGCGGTGGTCGGTGTGCCATCGTTCGGGGGACCGATGTAGGTGCCGCCGCTCGGGCCCGACATGTTGAAATTGACCGTGGCACCGGGCGCCGGCGTGCTTGTGGCGTCGGTCACCTGGAAAACTACCGTCGCGGTCGTAGGCTGTCCCGACCCCTGCACGCCTATCGAGGCGGGAGTGGCCGAGATGAACTGAATTCCCCCTGCGGGGTTGACAACGGGGCCGCCGGTAGTCGTGCCACCCGTAGTCGTGCCGCCGGTAGTCGTCCCACCCGTAGTCGTGCCGCCGGTAGTCGTCCCACCCGTGGTCGTGCCGCCTGTGGTCGTGCCGCCACCCAAGGTTCCGCCACTGGGGCAGCCTGGCCCGAGTCCGCACGAAGATGAGGAGGCACTGGTAGTGTCCTCGCCTGAGCAGCCCGCGAGCACCCCAGCGACTAGGAATGCCGCAACGATCGCTCTGCCGCCAGTTTTCATGACTCCCCCTGCGAACGCGCTATTCCACACGAAATGCCGAAGGGGGTACAAGGAAATAGGACCCCCTTGACCGGGTTCTACGGCTCCCTTCGAACTGGAACTGTATTCTGCAGCGCCTCAGGGCATCGTATATACAATTACCCCTTGGAACCCAATATGATAGACGATAATTCTAATTTTGTAAATTGACTAGCGTCCGTATGTCCTTGGTTCTTAGGAGAACCACCGGAGAGGCTGGAATGGGTGCCGCCGACCCGGACTTTGGGAGACGAGCTGCTCGGGCTGATCAGCGCTTGGCGTCGGCCTCGGCCCGGACGATTCTCGCCCCCTCGACCATCGCTTGTATCTTGCCGAAAGCGACTTCCCGCGGAAGGTATTTCATGCCGCAATCGGGGGCCACGATGAGGTCTTCGGCCGGGACGTAGGGCAGGGCGCGGCGGATGCGCGTCGCCACCTTCTCGGGGGTTTCGACCGTCATGTCGTTCAGGTCGATCACCCCCAGAATGATCTTCTTGCCAGAGAGGGACTTGAGCACGGAGCAGTCGAGATTGGATTGCGCCGTCTCGATCGATACCTGCCCGCAGGAGCAGCCCGCCAGCTCGCTCAGGAACGAATAACCGGAGGGCCGCGCGTGGATCACGGCGGCGTAGCCGAAACAGATGTGCACCGCGGTCGTGCCGTTGATGCCTTCGAGCGCCCGGTTGAGCGCCTTCAGCCCGTAGGCCCGGGCTTTTTCCGGCCGGGCCTGCATATAGGGCTCGTCGATCTGCACGATATCGGCGCCATTGGCGAAGAGGTCGCGAATCTCCTCGTTTACGGCGACGGCATAATCCATCGCCGCTTCCTCGTCCGACTTGTAGAAGACGTTTTGTGCCTGCTGCGACATGGTGAAAGGACCGGGCACGGTCATCTTGATTTTCCGGTCTGTATGTACGCGCAGAAATTTCAGATCATCGACTTCGACGGCATGGCGCCGCCGGATCTTTCCAACGATACGCGGGACGGGGTTGGGATGGCCCGAGCGATCGAGTGCCGTACCCGGATTGTCGATGTCCACGCCTTCCAGCGCGGTGGCAAAGCGGTTGGAGTAACTCTCCCTTCTGATTTCGCCGTCCGTGATGATGTCCAGCCCGGCGTGTTCCTGAGCGTGGATCGCCAGGCGCGTCGCGTCTTCCTGTGCCTGGGCGAGAAATGCCTCGGGAATGCGCCACAGCTCCTTCGCGCGAACGCGCGGCGGAAAACGCCCCGCGAGTTTTTTCCGGTCGATGAGCCAGTCGGGCTGCGGATAGCTTCCGACCAGGGTCGTGGGAAACAGCACGATCTGCGGCTAGGGCTTGAGGCCCTGGAACAGCTTCTCGCGCCCGAGCTTGATCCCGGGCTTGCCTTCGTACATGAAGATGTCGGCGGTCGCGAAGGTGTCCGGGAAGTTCTCCGGGATGAAAGAGCCCGTGCCCACCACGTCCAGGGGCGCGCGGGCGTTCGCGAACATCTTGCATTTGAACAGGTTGAAGCCGGAGGAACCTACGATCTTGGCGGCGTTGAAGCCGCCCGCGTCCAGCGTCTGCCGCAGCTGGATCACGGACGCGACCGAGACGCCGGTGCCGAACAGCACCTTGCGCACGCGATCCTTGACGATGTTCAGGCTGTCCGCATCGAACGCCTCTTCACCCATCACGTGTCGCACCGCTTCGTACTCGTTCGGCACGTGCAGCCACTTGACGACGATGTCCACGGACTTTTCGTAGTCCAGACCCTCGGCGTAGCGCTCGCCGTGCGTATCGATGCGGAAAGCGAACGCCCGCGCGCCGCTGGGGTCGCGCGGGAGGATATCGTGATACCACCAGCGACAGACTTCGAGCGCGTCGGAATACTCCCGGCCGAAATAGTCGATCAGCACGGTGAGATTGTCCTGGGGGTGCGTCTCGATGTACATTTGCGCGGCCTTTAACGTCGACCCGGCGTAGCCGATGATGCCGTGGGGCATGGTGCCGATGCCTTTTTCCTGCCCGTAGAAATGCGCCGTCAGGTCCTGCGAGGAGCCGATGAAGCCCACGGCGCCCGCGAGCTTGGCCATGCGGCTGCCCACGGATGCACCGTAGGCGGCTAGGAGCGAAAGGTCGTCTCCCGGCGAATGGCGCGCATGCATGTCGATGAAGGCGACCTTCTTCAAGCTCATCGCCATCTTGTAGGCGCTGTACGCCGATACGCAGGCGACGCCGACGCGTTGCAGAATGAGCGTCTCCAGTTCCACCAGCGCAGCGAACGATCCGGTATAGGTGAACAGGGGTTTCTGGTCGGGGACCAGGGCGCCTTCCTCGTACAGCCTGGTGATCCGGAGCGGCTCGGCTTTAGTCGAATAGTAGGTGCGCAACACGTCGATCGCGGGATTGACCGCGCAGATCACGCCGCGCCGCAGGAACACGCCGTAGGTGACGATTCGGTCCCCGAATTTCTCGACGATGCTCCGCGACTTGGTGAAGTACTTGTCGGTGCGGTGCTTCAGGTATTCGAGCTTTTCCGCGGGCAGGGATTCGATCGGTTTGTTCATGATGAGCTCCGGCGGGCATCGCCCGCGCGTACGGGAGAGTCGGATTCTAGCCAAGCGCATCGGTGCGTGCTAGCCTGAATGCCGTGCGCGGATTTCTCCCCATCATCGCCTTGGCTGCAGTCGTGTTTCAGGGATGCGCGGTACGGATCTCATCGGACACCGGCAGCAATAGGGGTTCTCCGAGCGTAAACGCCTCGACGGGCTCGCCGGTCGGAACAGCGATCGTCGTGGGCGTCATGGCCGCGGACGCGGTTCACTACTACCGCATGGGCCCCGACGGCAAGACGCCCATGCACGGGGCGCCCGAGCCCGACCCGTCCCGCAAGATCAACGTCCAGGATTGCACCAAGCCGGTCGATTTCAACGCCGGCAATCTGCTTTGCCGGTAGTTTTTTAGAAGGTCATTTCATGATTCATTTCATTGTGCACGATGAAGGTGACTCGGTGGGTGTGGTGGTCGTCGAAGGCGTAAAGGCCACCCAAAACCTGACCGGCTGGATCATGGATCAGGACCGAGAGATCGAGGTTCGTGCACAGAGCGACATCCCGATCGGTCACAAGCTCGCCATTCGCGCGCTCGCCGCCGAAGATACCGTGATCAAGTACGGCGTCGACATCGGCCGCGCCGTGGCGCCGATTAAAATCGGCGAGCACGCCCACGTTCACAACATCAAGACGAAGCGCTGGTGAGCGTATGGGCATCGATTTGAAAGGGGCGACGTTTCGCGGCTACAAGCGGGAGAACGGCCGTGTCGGCGTGCGCAACCATGTCGTGATCCTGCCCGTGGACGATCTTTCGAACGCTTCGTGCGAGGCGGTTGCGAACAATATCAAGGGCGTCCTCGCCATCCCGCATCCTTACGGCCGGCTGCAGTTCGGCGCCGATCTGGAATTGCATTTCCGCACACTCATCGGTACCGGTGCGAATCCCAATGTCGCTGCCGTGGTAGTGATCGGAATCGAGGATGGCTGGGCTAAGCGTGTGGCCGACGGCATAGCAATGACCGGCAAGCCGGTATCCTTCTTCGGTATCGAAGGCCACGGCGATCTGGAAACGATCCGGCGCGCCTCCCTCAAAGCGAAGGAATACGCGCAGTGGGCCTCCGAGCTGCGTCGCGAGGAGCGGCCCCTCAAAGACTTGTGGGTATCGACCAAGTGCGGCGAATCGGACACGACTTCGGGCATCGGCGCAAACCCGTGCGTGGGCAACGCCTTCGACAAGCTCTATCTGCACGGCACGACACTGGTGTTCGGCGAGACGACCGAATTGACCGGCGGCGAGCAGCTCGTCGCGGCGCGCTGCCGCACGCCCGCGGTGCGCGACAAATTCATGTTCATGTTCAACCGCTACCAGGAAGTCGTGAACCGCCACAAGACGAACGATCTGTCGGAGTCGCAACCCACCAAAGGCAATATCGCGGGCGGTCTGACCACGATCGAAGAGAAGGCGCTCGGCAACATCCAGAAGATCGGCAGAAAGTGCCTGGTGGACGGCGTGCTCGACAAGGCCGAGGCGCCCACCGGCCCCGGTCTATGGTTCATGGATTCGTCGTCGGCCGCGGCCGAGATGGTGACCTTGTGCGCGGCGAGCGGCTACGCGGTGCATTTCTTTCCGACCGGCCAAGGCAACGTCATCGGCAATCCGATCCTACCGGTGATCAAGATTTGCGCCAACCCGCGCACCGTGCGGCTGATGCCCGAGCACATCGACGTCGACGTCACCGGCATCACGCGACGCGAGATCAACATGGACCAGGCCGGCGACAAGCTGCTCGAAATGATGTTCCGCACCGCCAACGGCAGGCTCACCGCGGCCGAGGCGCTTGGCCACCGGGAATTCGTCCTCACGCGCCTCTACGAGAGCGCCTGATGCGGGCGGGAGTGCTCCTCTTCGCCTTTCTCGCCGCGCCCGCGCTCGCGGCGGAAGTCGCCGGCGTCAAGGTCGACGAGCACGTCAAGTTGGAATCGAGTGAGCTGGTACTGAACGGCGCCGGACTGCGCAGCAAGGCCTTCTTCAAGGTCTATGTCGCGGGGCTCTATCTCTCGGAGAGGAAAGCGACTACCGCCGAGGTGCTCGCCCTGGCAGGCGCGAAGCGCGTTTCCATGCGGCTGATGCGCGACCTGAGCGCGAGGCAGCTGATCGATGCGCTCGACAAGGGCATCCGAGAAAACACGACCGTCGCCGAGCAGGATGCCCTGAGGGGGCGCGTGGCGGAGCTCAGCGCCATCATGACCGCATTGCAGTCGGCGAAGGAAGGCGACGTGATCGCCCTTGACTGGCTTCCGACGCTAGGCACGTTGATCGTGCTGAACGGCGTCCGCAGGGGCAAGCCGATCGCCGGCGAGGATTTCTACCGCGCGCTGCTCAGAATCTGGCTCGGCGATGATCCGGCCGAAGAAAGTCTGAAAAAGGCTCTGCTGGGAAGGGGAGGATGAAATGTTCATCGGCCACTTCGCGGCCGCGGCGCAGCTCGCGCGGCGATTCAGCGCACCCCGGCGATCTTGACCGAGCGGTAGCGAATGGGCGGCGCCTCGCCGACGAGTGCTTCTCCGCGCGCGGTCTCGATGAGCGCGTGAGTCGGTGCGAGGGTGCAGGTCGGATCGGTCGCCGCGGCGTCGCCCGTCAGGTGGTAGGCCTGGCAGCGGCAACCGCCGAAGTCGACGCCGCGTTTGTCGCAACTCTTGCAGGGCTCGGGCATCCACGCCTCGCCGCGAAACGCGTTGAACCCCGCCGACTCCGACCAGATCGCGGCGAGGCTGCGCTCGCGCACGTTCTCGAACTTCAGGCCGGGCAGCGTATGCGCCGCGTGGCAGGGGAGCATCAACCCGTCGGGGCTGACGACGATGAAACGCCGCCCCCAGCCGTCCATGCAGCTCTTCGGATAGTCGGTGTAGTAGTCGGGCGTGACGAACAGCACTTCCATTCTTCCGAGCAGGCGCTTTCTTGCCGCCGCCGCGACCTTGCGCGATGCCTCGAGCTGCTCGCGCGTCGGCAGGAGCGCGAGCCGGTTGACGAGCGCCCAGCCGAGGTATTGGGTGTTGGCGAGCTCGAGTCGGTCCGCTTTCAGCCGCTCGGCGAGCGCAATGATCTCTGCGACATGGTCGAGGTTGTCGCGGTGGAGCACGACGTTCAAGGTGAGCGGCATGCCCAAGTCTTTCACCCAGCCGCAGACTTCGAGTTTTTCCTCGAAAGAACGCAGCCCCGCGATCCGATCGGAGCCCTTGGCGTCCACGTCCTGGACCGAGACCTGCACATTGTCCAGACCGGCGGCGCGGAATTTTTCGAGGCGTGCGCGCGTGAGCGGAATGCCGCTGGTGATCAGGTTGGTATAGAGATCGAGCTTTCTCGCGCCCGCGATCAACTCTTCGAGGTCGCGGCGCAGGATCGGCTCGCCGCCCGTAAGATTCAACCCGACCACACCCAGGTCTTCCGCCTCGCGGAACACGCGCAGCCAGGTTTCGGTATCCAGCTCGTTCTTGCGCTTCGCCCACTCGATCGGATTGGAGCAGTAGGGACAGCGCAGCGGGCAGCGGTAGGTGAGCTCCGCGACCAGCGTATAGGGCCGCAGCTCGTCGCTCAAGTCGCCTCCTCGAGCAGGCTGCGCTCGGCGAGCGCCGAAAGAAACTTCATCACCTCGCTCTCGATCGAGGCGGCGTCCTTGCCGTACTGGGACGCGAGCCGCGCGACGATGGCGCCGACGGAATGCTCGCCGGTGCACAGCTTGGCGATCTCGGCGGCGGTCGGGTTCAGCACGAGCCCCTTCTCCGGATAGAGCAGCAGGGTGCGCCCTGTCTTGCGATCGTAGCGCAGCCGCGCCTTGGAAGCGATCCGCGGCCGGGTGTCGGCGGAGATCACCGCGGGCCGCCCCTGCCCCAGGCGGGGTCGATGTACGCCGCGTACACGCTGTCGAGGAGCTGCCACAGGATCTCGGTCTTGCGGATCAGTGCCGCGACGCAGCGCTCCTGCAATTCGTAGGTGATCGCGTGCTGCACGGCGAATTCGATGGCCTCGGCGGAATCGCGTCTGGCGCGCGTCACCCGCCCGCGAAAGTACGCGAGCATCTCGGGGCTGACCCAGAGGTAGTGTTTCTCCCAGGCGAGAACGCGCTTGGTCATGATGTCCGGCGCGAAGAACTCGGTGAGCGAGGACGCCACCGCCTCGATCAGGCTGCGGCTGCGCACCAGATCCACGTAGGCGTCGCAGGCGAAGCGCACGCCCGGCAGCACCGAGCGGCAGCTCGCGACTTCCTCGCGGTCGAGGCCGACGCCTTCGGCCAGGCGCAGCCAAAGAGCGAGGCCGCCTTCGCCTTCCGTCTCGCCGTCGTGCTCGTGGATGCGGCGTATCCACATGCGGCGAAACGCCGGGTCTTCGGACTTGGAGACCACGATAGCGTCCTTGATCGGGATGCGCGTCTGGTAATAGTAGCGGTTGAGCACCCACTGCTGGAGCTGCTCGCGCGTGAGCTTTCCTTCGTGCATCAGCACGTGATAGCGGTGCCGATCGTGGTAGCGCGCCTCACCCTCGCGGCGCAGCCATTCGACGAATTCCTCCCGCGGCAGCGGCGCGCGCTCAGGGGCACTCACAGGTTGACCTCCATGCCGTCGTAGGCGATCTCCCAGCCGCCGGCTTCGGCCTGCTTGCGCTCGGGCGAGCGCGGGCGCAGCAGCGGGTTGGTGTTGTTGATGTGAATGTAGATCCGTTTCGGTGGACGGGCGCCGGCCAGTGCTTGCAGGCTGCCGCCCTGACCCCCGACCGGCAAATGCGCCATTTGTTCGGCGCGCTTGTCGCCGAGGCCGAGCGCAATCAGCTCATCGCTCGCCCAGAAGGTCCCGTCGAAGAACACACAGTCGGCGTCGTCGATGGTTTTTCTCATCGCCGGCGTGATCGCCGCGGCCGCGGAGAAATAAGCGAGGCGCTTCCCGGTGCGGCGGTCCTGGACCAAGACGCCGATGTTTTCTCCGGCATCGGGAGCGCCGATCCCTTCGAGGTGGACCGGGGGTTTTCCGGGGGCAGGTACCGCTTCGACGGTGAGGCCGCTCGCCCGGCCGTCCACACCGCTCAGGTCAGTCTGCTTGTGCGCCTCCAGCGTCCGCCAAGTGACCTGGTCCGGGAAGCGTTGGAGCGTGCGGTAGAGGACGTTGCCTTCGGTGAAACCGCGGTGCACGCGCTCGGTCGCGTAGATCACCAGCGGGTGCGATTCGCGCAGCGAAAGCAGGCCGAGACAGTGGTCGAGGTCGCCGTTGGTGAGCAGAATTGCGGCGATCGGAGAATGACGCGGCCCGCGCGGGTGCAGAACCGCATTGCTTTCGATCTGCGAGCGGATTTCGGGCGAGGCGTTGAGGAGAAACCAGCGCTCGCCGTCGGCGCTGACTGCGACGCACTCCTGCGTCAGCGGCTTTGAGGCGAGAGCGCCGGAGCGGAGGTCACGGCAGTTGGGGCAACCGCAATTCCACTGAGGAAACCCGCCGCCGGCAGCGGCTCCCAGCACCCGGATACGCATGTTGGAAGCGCGAACCGCCCCACCGGCC
>Ga0137397_10000076_pt1 | contig 60963 bp, 60 predicted proteins | sample czorhiz116metaG_FD_106658 | JGI IMG/M metagenome (GOLD analysis project Ga0137397, IMG submission 106658) | Vadose zone soil microbial communities from Angelo Coast Range Reserve, California, USA - czorhiz1.16 metaG | ecosystem: Environmental > Terrestrial > Soil > Vadose zone | place: USA... | reverse complement strand
CGGGAAGAGCCGAAACGGGTGGGGCGGGCGCCGAGGACGGGCTTCTGGAGGGCCAGCACGCCGAAGGTATCGTTGAACTGGCAGGCGGCGAGGGCCTTCGACCAGCCGCCGAGGATTCCCGCCGAGGACATCTCCCAGAGGACCTTGCGCTTGAGCGCGTACGGGTCGACGCCCGGCATGTTCGACATGTCCTCGGTCGTGACCGCGCTGACGAATCCTTCCGCGCGAAGCGCCTGCGCTACCCCTGCGCTGTACCAGCCGTTGCAGTAGGCGAAGTGGCGCACCGGCCGCCCGGTGCCCTTCTCCAGGACGCTCTTGCAGGCGGCGATCTCCCGGCGCGCCTCGTCGAGCGGCTGGTTGGTCAGCACGGTGTGGTCGGCCGTGTGCGCGCCGGTCTCGACGCCGTGCGCGCCCATCTCGCGGAGCATCTCCCAGGCCATCGGCAGCTGCCCGCGCGGCGCCTCCGCGCGATCGATCCGCAGCCGCTCCTCGAGTGCCTCGGCGAGCCCGTAGAGCACCGGCGTCGGGTTGTCGGAGATGAGCCGCTCGAGCACCTTGTTCGGTGTCGGCGCTCCCTCGAACGCGTGCAAGAGGAGGCCCTCGTACCCTGCGCCCGCGCCCACCGACATCGGGCCGAGCGCGCGTTTCTCCATGGTCTGGAGCACGGCCCAGAGCCGATCGTGGGCGAGCCGCTTCTCCGTCCCGATGAATGCGGAGGGAACGTAAGCGACCGCGGGCAGCTTCATTTCGCGCAGCACCGGGAAGGCATTCTCGTAGACGTCGCGGTAGCCGTCGTCGAAGGTGATGACCGCCAGGTCTCGGCGCGCGGCCCGCCTGCCAGCCAGCACCTCGAGCGCGTCGTCCAGCCGCGTGACCTGGTGGCTCTCGCAGAGGACCTCCAGGTGCCTGCGGAAGGTCTCCCGCGAGATGTTGAGCGTTGGCAGCCCGCGCTCGGACTCCAGCCCGTAGTTCCCCACCACGCGGTGGTAGCTGAGGATGAGCACGCGCACGCCGCCGACCGCGCGCCGCTGCACGGTGGAGATGAGGTCCTGCGCGCGGCTGTAGTGCAGCGCGAGCGCCGCCGCGCCCTTCAGCGCCCTGCGCGCCACCTGAACCGCCTGCTCCTTGAGCCGCTTCATCCTCCCCCTCCTCCAGCAGCCGCCGGCAGGGCGGCGCCGCGCTCGCATGGCAACCTCATCCACCCCTGACGGCGCGCAGCACCGCCTCGATCCGCCCCATCCCTTCGGGCCTGGGCGCCCGGAGCAGCCGCCGCGCCCTCCGCGCAGTCTCCAGCGCTCCCCGGGGCAGGGCCGCCTTCACCGACTCGCGCGCGAACAGGGCCGCCTGCTGCGCCGCGCGCGCCGCCTTGCCCCGCGCGGAGCGAAAGAGCCGCATCTGGATCGTCCAGCGCTCGCCGCGCGCCCACTGTGCCTTGTACCCCTCGTTGCCGCGGAGGAAGTCGAACTCGTGCAGCCCCTCGCCGTACGCGTCCTGCACCGTGCGCGCGAGCAGGACCAGGCCCACGCTCCTCGACGCCCAGGCGGGATCGTATCCCGACTGGTAGTAGAGGAACTTCCCCCGGTGCGCGACGCCGTAGACGGAGGCGACCGGCCGCCGGGCAGCGAACAGCGTGTAGAGGCGGAGCCAGCCGCGCTCCGCCAGCTCCTGCACCGCGGCGCGGTGGAACGCCTCGTGCCGCGCGTCCGCGAGCCCGTCCGAGCCGCCCTCGACCGCCCAGCGCGCGCGGTGCAGCTCGAGAAAGCGCTCCACCGCGATGCGCGCCTCCTCGGGGCTGCGGGCCACCTCGATCGACACGCCGGGCTGCCGGAACAGCCACTTCTCGCGGCGGCGCAGGTTCTCGCGCCGCCCCAACCCTTGCAGGTATTCCTGGTACGACCCGACCAGCGGGATGTGCGGGCAGACGAACCGCAGCCGCGCGTCGCGCACCACGTCGGCCGGCGCGCCGCCCAGGCCGGCGGCGGGCGAGCGCACCGCGCGACCATTCGGGAACAGCTGCGCGAGGTGCAGCGCGGTGGAGCTGTCCCGCAGCAGGCCGTCCAGGTCGCACACGTCCCAGGGCAGCCTTCCCAGCGCCTCGAGCGCGGCGGCGCGCACCTCGGCCTCGCGCCCGGGGGCGGCGAGCACGTCCAGGTAGTCGCACCCGGTCGCGCCGTCGCCGAGGAACGCCACGCGCCGCGCGGGCATGCCGGCGAGCCGCACCGGCTCGGAGAACAGGGGCAGGAAGCCCACCAGCCGCTCCCGCTCGAAGAGGGCGATGCAGCAGGCCTCTCGCCCCTGCCCGAAGCGCTCCCACCAGGGGACCAGCCACTCGGGCGAGAGGAACAGGCAGCCCGAGCGCGCCTCGGAGCACAGCGCGCTCCACTCGGCGCGCAGGCGCAACAGGCCCGCCGCGTCGCGGACCACTTCGGTGCGCAGGGCCGCCGGCGCCTCCACGACGCGCACGGTCCCGGTCACGAGAGCAGCTCCCGCACGCAGCTCGCGACGTGCTCCGCGTCGGCGGGCGACAGGTCCTGGTGCACCGGCAGCTCCAGCACCGTCTCCCGCAGCCGATCCACCTCGGGGAACTCGCCCGGCTGCACCGCCGGATGGCGCATGCGCCAGAAATCGACCGTCTCCACGCCCCGCGCCAGCAGGCGCGCCATGGCCGCCGCCTTGTCGCGCACCGGCATGGGGTAGAAGAGCGGGCACACGCCCGGCTTGAGCTCTCCGGTCACCGGCGGCGCCAGGTCGCGCAGCGCGGCGTAGAGCAGGAAATAGTTGCGCCGCCGCCGCTCGACGATCAGCGGCCAGTCCTGGTTGCGCAGCACCAGGTGGCTCATGGCGCTCATCCCCAGCTTCACCGCGGCGGGATCGAAGTGCTGCGTGCCGGTCGAGACGCGCTCGACGCTGGTCTTGCGGAGCACCCACAGCGCCGCGCCGCGCACCGTCTCGCGCACCCTGCGCCCCAGAGGGCCCGCGCGCAGCTCCAGGTTCGAGAGCAGGCTGCCGGCGAGGTGCGACGCGGTGGACGGCCAGCTTGGAGGCTCGATCTCGGCCAGCCGATGCAGCTCGTCGCGGAACCGCCCGCGCGCGAGCAGCGCGCCCCCGTTGGGCACCGGCAGCGTCTTGTACAGGCAGAAGACGGACAGGTCGCCGGCCGACCCGAGTGGCTTGTCCCCGTTGCGGGAGAGCAGCGCCAGGGCGCAGTCCTCGATGAGCGGCACGCCCAGCTCGTTCGCCAACTGCCTGGCCGCCTCCATGTCCTCGGGGAACCCGGCGTAATGGATGACGTAGATCGCGCGCAGCTCCGGCGTGGCGCGCCGCCGGGCGTCCTCGAAGTCGCAGCGCATCTGCGCGTCGACCCGGAAGAAGACGGGCCGGACGCCCGCCGCCAGGAGCGTCTCCAGCTCGACGCCGTGGTGATAGGCGGGCATCAGCACCTGCTTGCCGGCCAGCTCCAGGAGCTGCACCGCGTCCCAGACCGCGTTGCGCGCGAAGTACCGGTACCGCAGCCCCGGCTGGTCGAACGGGAACACGAGCGGGACCGCCGCCGAGGGCCGCGGCACCAGCATGTGCGGCCAGGCCGTCTGCATGCACGGCACCGTCCGCTTGGGCGCCGGCGCGCGCTCCCCGAGGCCGGCCTCCACCCGCATCCGCCGCGCAGCCTTCACCTTCAGCCCCCCCTACCCAGCCCTCGCCGGACCTGTCCGGCGAGCGCGCGCGCCACCGGCCAGGCCGTGTAGCGCGCCTCGTGCACCAGCCGACCCGCCCTCGTCGGGCGGAAGATGGTCAGCCAGGTGTGGGTCCTCAAGGCCGGTTCCCAATCCAGCTTCCAATCCATGCAGGGCCCGAGGAAGTCGAACTCGGTCAGGCCGCGCTGGCAGGAGTCGCGGATCATCTCCGAGGTGAGCTGCTGCCCCGGGCTGAGCTCGTGGAACGACTCGTCGTAGCCGAGCTTGAGCAGGTAGTGCCGGCCGGCGTGCAAAAGGCTCAGGTGCGCGGCGATCCGGCGCCCGCCCAGCTCGAGGAAGCCCAGAGCGAGCGCTCCCCGCCGGGCCGCGTCGCGCGCCATCTGCGCGTAGAAGCCCACCAGCTCCGGCCGCTGCGCGATGGAGGTACCCCGTCTACCCTTCCAGCCGCTGGCCTCGATGACGAAGAAGTCGGCCAGCGCGCAGTCGAGCTGCTTTGCGTCCTTTCCGTCGAACAGGACGTACTTGACCCCGCCCTGCTCGGCCAGCCTGCGGCGCCGGCGCCGGAGGTTCTGGCGGAACTTGGAGTCCAGCCGCGATTCCACCATCTCGTACCGGCTGGCCCCCTGCGGCTTCCGGCTCGCGGGCTTGTTCGCCTCGACGACCGCGACCGCCGGTTCGATCGCTGGCAAGACCAGGTAGGGAGAGCGGAGCGAGGTCCACAGGCCGCAGGGAAAGCCTGCCGCCTCGGCGAGGTCGCGGAGCCTCCACTCGGGGGCGCCGTGCGGGAGATCGCGCAGCCGCAGCCGGTCCCAGCCGGGGACGCCGGCCAGCTTCTCCCACAGCGCCGCCAGGGCCTCCTTGCCGCGGCGGCCCAGCAGGACCCCTCCGCGCTGCGAGTGGTCGTTGTGCGGCGTTCCCCACGTGGTCAGCGGCACGAAGCAGGTGTCGGCGTTCCGCTCCTTTTCCTCCAGGAGAGGCATCGCCGCATGCAGCTCGCGTCCGGCCCGCGCCAGGAAGGTCCGCAGCGGCGCCCCCGGGGCGAAGTTCTCGATCCAGGCGCGCACCCATTCGTGCCGCAGGGTCGGCTCGTCGCGCGGCCCAAGCGCGAGCGCCGCGTTCCACTCCTTCTCCAGCGCGTTGAACGCCTCGCGCCCTTCGACCAGCTCGACGGAGAGCGGCGGCTCCGGGTTGCGCTCCAGCGCGCCGGACTCTTCTCGCACCGCGACGGCCACGGACATGGAGGTCTCCTACCTGGCGCCGCGCCCGAACAGGACGATCTTGGCGGTGTGGAAACAGATGGCGAGGTCGAGGAAGAGCGAGCGATGCTCGACGTAGTACAGGTCGTACTCGAGCTTGTTCTTCGCGTCCTCGATGGTGGACCCGTACGGGTAGCGGATCTGCGCCCAGCCGGTGATGCCCGGCTTCACCGCCTCGCGCAGCCCGAAGAACGGGATCTGCTGCTTGAGCTGGTTCACGAAGAAGGGACGCTCCGGGCGCGGTCCCACGAAGCTCATGTTGCCGCGGAAGACGGCGAAGACCTGCGGGACCTCGTCCAGCCGCGTCTTGCGCAGGAACGCGCCGAGCCGGGTCACGCGCGGGTCGCGCTGCGAGGCCCAGACCGGGCCCGAGAGCGTCTCAGCGTCGTTGTGCATGGTCCGCAGCTTGTGGACGCCGTAGGGCTTCCCGCCCCGGCCGGTCCGCTCCTGCAGGTAGAAGACGGGCCCCTCGGAGTCGAGCTTGATCAGCACCGCCAGCACGGCCAGGAGCGGCGCGGCGCAGATCAGCAGCAACGAGCTCATCAGCAGGTCGAAGATGCGCTTGCCGGCCTGCGACATGGGCGAGGTGAGCGCGTTTCCGACCGCCAGATCGGTCGGCCGGAGCAGCGAGAGCGGCACCCGCCGCAGCACCCGCTCGGCGAAGCGCTGCGCCGGAAGCACGGTGACGCCGTGCAGGCGGACGCGGATCAGCTCGTCGACGGGCAGCGGCTCCTGCGCGTCGTCGGTGGCGATGACGACCGTGTCGGCGCGCAGTTGCTTCACCGCTTCGGGCAGGCTGCCCGCGGCGATCTGCAGCGTCTGGGCGGGCGCGCTGGGCAATTGAACCACCGGCGCCAGGGGACCTACCTCCACACCGCCGGCGCGCGGCTGCGCGGGCAGCGCGGCGACGGAAGCCTCCACCGACGCGGAGGGCGCGGCCACGATGAGCTGGGTCCCCGGGACGACGGCCGGCACGGGAGCCAGCGCGACTTCCGCCGGCTGCGGCTCGGCTGCCACGGTGACGAGCGGCAGCGGAGGAGCGGGCTCGACCCCCGCGACTGCGCGCAGCACCTCGTCACCGTCGTTCGACGCCGCGCCGAGATCGAGCTTGGGATCGAGGGTCCCGGCCACCTGGTACTCGCCGAACGCCTGGGTCCGGATGAGCCGGGCAATCTCGGCGGCCCGCGCTCCGGCGCCGAGGATGAGGACCCGGCTGTGTGCGTCCTCGTCGGTGCGCGTGACCAGGGCGGCCCGGGCCAGCAGGACGCCGAGGCTGGCGACGCCGAAGGTGCCGATCAGTGCGCCCTTGGGCAGGCCGCCGCCGCCCAGCACGCCGATGATGGCGGCGAACAGCGCGGCGAACCCGAGCGCCTTGAGGGTGCCGCTTCCCCGCGCCCGGTCGTTGCGCATGACCTGAGGGTCGTAGAGGTCGGCCAGGTAGAGCGCCGCGGGAACGCAGGCGGCGGCGCCGATCAGCGCCGCCAGGCCCCGCAGGTTCCCGGCGGCGTGCCTTCCGGTCACCCAGAGCGAAAGCCCGACGAGCGCCCCTTCCACGGCGCACAGCCGCGCCGCCCTCCCGCTGTACCAGTGACCCGCGAACTGCCGCACGATCCGCCTCCCCGTCCCCGCCCACCTCGAGCCACGAAACCGGCGGGCGACGCCCGCCGGCCATTCCTCCGCAGGCCGCTGGCTGCTCCGCAGCTACTTGCCCGCCGTCAGCTGCCCCTTCACCACCGGCAGGGGCGGCGGCACCCGCGACGGATCCACCCCGTTCAGCACCACCCCCCAGACCGGCGCTCCCGCGAGCACCCGCACCGCGCTCGCCACCTGGTCGCGCGGAGTCGCCTCGGCGCGCACGACCATCACCACTCCGTCCGACCGGTGCGCCACGATCGAGGCGTCGGCCGTGGCCAGCGCCGGCGGCACGTCGAGGACGATCTCGTCGAACAGGCTCCGCAGCGTCTGCAGCGTGGCGACGAAGCGCGGGGAGGAGAGCAGCGCGGCGGGCTCGACCGGCGCCTTGCCGGCCGCGATCACCGCCATCTGTCCCTCGTGGAACCGCCCCAGGGCCTCGCCGATCTCGCACTTGCCCTGCAGCAGGTCCGACAGCCCCATGCGCGCGCCCATGCCGAACAGCGCCGCCTGGGTGCCGCGGCGCAGATCGCAGTCGACCAGCGCCACCCGCGAGTCCCCCGCCCGGGCCGCGGTGAGCGCCAGGTTGGCGGCGGTGAGGCTGGTGCCCTCCTCGCGCAGCGCGCTGGTCACCGCGATGACCGCCCCACCCTGCACGGCGCCCCGCAGCGAGCGCGCATAGCGCAGCCGATGCAACAGCATGCGGTACTGCTCGGCCGCCGCGCCCTGCGGATCGGTGATGGCCACCAGCCGCTCGTCGATCATCACCTCGGCGCCGCCGCCCTCGATCCGCTCGAGGAACGGCGTCCGGGTCCCCGCTACCGCCTTCGGAATGCTCGTCATGACGATTCTCCCTCTCTCCGGGACCACCCGGCTCCTACGCCTGTTCGCCCTGTATCGCCGGCAGCGCCAGCACCCGCCCCGCGCCCGCCGCGTGCAGCCGCGGAACGGTGGCCAGGACCGGCAAAGCCAGCGAGACCGCCTCCTCCTCGCTGCGCAGCGTGCGGTCGGACAGCTCCTGCCCGACGGCGACCGCGCTGCCCAGAGCGACCGCCGCGAGCAGCGCGAGCAGCAGCATCTGCGGCCGGTTCGGACTGGCCGGCAGCCCCGGCGTGGTGGCCGACTCCAGCACGCGGAACTCGGACGGCGCGCTCTTCGCCTCCAGCTCGGCGGTGATCTCCGCCTCCGCCTTCTTGGAGACCAGCGACCCCACTTTCACCTTGAGCATCTCGGCGTCGCGGTCCAGCTCGGCGAGCTGCGTGGCGGTGAGCGGCGCGGCGGCGATCAGCTTGTCCACCTCGGCCATGCGCGCCTGGTACTGGGCGATGCTCTTGCGGCCCCGGCCCACCGCGTCGGTCATGCGGCGCAGCTCGAGGTCGTTGGCGGCGGCGCGGGCGCGGGCTTGCTCCAGCCGCGCCTGGGCATTGCCGAGCTCGCGGGAAAGCGCCTGCACGTCGGGGTGCTCCGGCGTGAGCGCCGCGCGCACGGTGCCGAGCTTGCCGCGCAGATCGTCCACTTGCTGCTCGATGCGGCCCACCTCGGTCTCACGGCCGGCCGGGAGCACGCCGATGAGGTCCATGCGCTGCTGGGCCGTCTGGACGAACCCCGTCTCCAGCTCGATCTGCTTGGCGAGCTGGTCGCGCTCGCGCATGCGGGCCTCGTTCAGCTCCGGCAGCGTAGTCGAGTTGGCCCGCTTGAAGGCGGCGATCTTCGCCTCGCTCCTGGAGAGCTCGGCGCGCATCTGGGCGAGCTGCTGGGTGATCACCTCGCGGGTCCGCGCCACCTGCCCCGCCCTGACTTGAAGATTGCCTTCGATGAACAGCTCCGCCAGGCGGTTGGCCGTCTTCGCGGCCAGCGCGGCGTCGCGCGAGCGCACGGTGACGCTGAAGGCGTCGTCGCCCTCCCCATGCACCTCGGTATCGTTGCGCAGGGCCTCCACCGCGGCATCCATCCCGTCCTTCTCGCGGGCCTGTGGATAGAGCTTGAGCTCCTCGATCGCGGTCGCCATCAGCTGCCGCGCGTACACCTGCGAGCGCACGGACTTGACGCGCTCGTCGAGGGTCCTGGAGATCACCGGCACCACGAGGTCGGGGTGCGGGTGCAGGGGCTCCACCATGACGAGCGCCCGCGCGCGGTATTCGCCGGGCAGCCGCGCGATGATCAGCGCCGCCACGGCGAACACCGCCACCGCGACCACCGCCATCCACCTCCAGCGGCGCTTCACAGCGCCGAGGAGCTCATCCACCGTGTACGTGCGCTCCATTCTCTCCTCCTCCCCAGGTCAGAAGGGCCGGAACCGCTCCCAGGTGAGCCGCAGCTGCACCACGTCGCGGTCCACCTGCGGCCCTACGTTCGTGTCGTTGAGCCGCGCATCGCGCAGCCCGGCCAGGCCCAACGTCCACTCGCGGCCGATGCGGTAGTCGAGCGAGACCTCGCCCGAGTATCCGGCCGGGCCGACCGCCGTGAACTGCGAGTGAAGGTCCGAGTTGCGGTAGACGCCCGCGCGCAGCCCGCACATGAAGTCCCCCACCGTGACCAGCGTGCCCACCTCGGCCAGGTCGCCCACGATGGCGCCCGCCCGGAAGGCGCCGATGATCAGGTCGTGCGAGACGATCAGCCGGGCCGCGAGCCGGGGCGTGATCGATTCGATCTCCAGCTTCGCCGTAGGCGAGAACAGGCCGCCGTTCTGGCCGGTCACGTACAGGGGCCCGCCGCTCGCCTTGAGGGTCGCCCACGGCCGCAGCCGCCGCTCCCAGCCGAGCTGCACGCCGTGCGCCTGGGTCAGGATTCCGCCGGGAACTCCCGGCAGGCCGCTTCCCTCGGCCGGCGTGGCCCCGAAGGAGTAGAAGAGCTGCTCGCGCGCGGTCAGCGAGAGGTTGTCGTACGGGCTGGTCCGGTAGGCGTACCCGATCGAGGGCGTGAACACCGCGCCGTTTCCGGGATCGTTGCTCCCGAAGGCCAGGACCTGCGAGTCGAAGCCGAATCGCCACTGCGCGCGCGCGCTCACCGCGTGGTCGACCTCGGCCGAGAGGCCGGTGCTGAACACCTGCGTCTGCCCGGCCCGCAGCAGGAGGCCCAGGCCGGAGATGGCGAACGGGTCCTGCGCATACGTGCTCCGCAACAGGACGTGCGAGGAGGTGCGCGGCGACCAGTGATCCCTGTAGTGGACGATGCACTGCTCGCTGGTGGCGAAGGCGCCCCCGTTCAGCGCGAACCTGTCCGGGTGGAGCAGCCGTCCGATGCCGGCCTGGCAGTCGAGGTCGAGGTGGAACTGGTGCTCGCCGAACAGATCGAGGCGGATGCCCGGGCGCGTCTGGCCGAATCCGTCGGCGCCCGACCCGTCGAGGAGCACGTTGTCGTTGAAGCCGGCGAGGAACGACGCCCGCGGCTTCCACTGGACGTACACCTTGGCGCTCGCCGACCCCGCGGCCAGCGCCGAGAGGGCCGCGAGCAGCGGGATGTGCGCGCGGGTGGCCATGGGCTTCACCTACGGCACCACCACCGTGTCGCCGGCCGAGAGCTGCCGGCGGACCTTGCCGTTGACCAGGTCGTCGTAGGTGACCACGTGGCGGCTGCCGTCTGCGTGCAGGACGGTGATCTCGCCCCGGTCAGCGAACTCGGCCAGGCCGCCAGCCATCGCCAGCGCCTGCAGGACCGTCATGTGGCTGCGCAGCGGGAACGCGCCGGGCCGCGTGACCATCCCGGTCACGTAGATCCGGCTGCCGTTCACGTCATGCACGATCACCGTCACGCGCGGGTCGCGGACCAGCGGCGACAGCTTGTCCTGGACGGTCTTCTCCAGTTGCCCGGGCGTCAGTCCCTCGGCCGGCACGTCGCCCAGGAGGGGCAGCGTGATCTTCCCGTCCGGCCTTACCGGCACGGTGCGGGACAGCTCCGGCTCCTTCCAGACGGAGACCTCGACCACGTCCTCCTTGGCGAGCCGGTACTCCTGCACCACCTGCTGCGCGTCGTCCTGCTGGGAAGCGCCGTGGTGCGCGCAGCCAGGTCCGAACGCGAGCAGCGCCGCCGCAGGCCCCCACCACCATTTGCAGCTCACGGACATTCGAATCCCTCCTCCGCCACCGCCGGACAGGCGGGTCTCGGCCCGGTCCAGGAGCACGGCGCGTGCCAGACCGCCGGGCGCTCAAGGAAGCCCACTGCGTCTTCCCTGCGCGCGGTCGGGGGCGAGCGGTCAGGCGCTTCTGCGCCTCGCAGCGGGTTGCGCTCCGTCGCGTTCCACAGAAAGGGAAACGCCGTTCCCACTCGCGTGGAAAGCGCGGCTCTGAACATCGATTGGCTCGGATCGTGCTGGGCTTCCCGTACGTGGAGCGCCCTCGCATCGGGCGAGGATCCAAGGGGACGCCGGAGCTCATGCACCGCACCATCGCCGCCGCCGCCGTCGTGTTTGCCGTCGCCGCCTTGGCGCTGCAGAGCGCATCCCTGGGCCCTCTCGAGGAGCCGCTGCTGCTCCTGTCGATGGGCACCCTCTTCCTTGTCTTCGGCAAGCTGCTCGCGCCGCACACCTCGCGCAGGCACCGACCAGCCGAGCCCGAACAGCCGGCCGCCCCGCACCTCGTCCCCCACCGCGAATCCCACCCCTGACCCGAACTACTGTTTCACGCAGAGCCCGCGGAGATCGCAGAGGGGATCGGTTTGGCGGCTCCGATCGGGCGCCAGCGCACGATCGAAACAAACCCAGAGTTCCTCTGCGCCCTCTGCGCGCTCTGCGTGAAACCGCTTTTAGTCAGGAGCTGCTGCGGAGAGGATCGTTGGCGGCGGCCAGGCCGACCGTCGGGAGGTCGGGGATGCCCGCGCTGATGCGCGGATCGGTGAGGCCGCAGTCCTTGATCTTGTAGAGCAGCGCCTTGTAGCTGATCTGGAGGCGCGCGGCCGCCTTGCGCTTGTTCCAGTTGGTGCGCGCGAGCATCGCGCTGATCGCCTCGCGCTCGGCGCGCAGGGCGGCCTGGCGCGCGATCTCCTTGAGCGACACCGTCTCCGCGCTGCCGAGCATCGTCGGGACCGCCGGCGCGGGCGGGCGCGACGGCGGCGCCTCGAACCGCTGGCCCTGGCTCGCGGGCGGCAGCGCGCCGCCGGCCGAGCCCGCCTGCAACGCCGTCTGCAGCGGCGGCCTGCGCGCCTGCGTCGCCTTCAGCTCGTCGAGCACGAAGCGCTCGTCGCGCAGCACCACCAGGCGGCGCACCAGGTTCTCCAGCTCGCGCACGTTCCCCGGATAATCGTACTCGAGCAGCCGGCGCGTGACGTCGGGCGTGAACTCCATCGCGCCCTGCTTGTATTTGCTGCCGTACTTGCGGCGGAAGTGCTCGATGAGGTGCGGCACGTCCTCCTTGCGGTCGCGCAGCGGAGGGACGTGCACGCTGACCACGTTGAGCCGGTAATACAGGTCCTCGCGGAAGTTGCCGCGGGCCAGCTCCTCTTCCAGCACGCGGTTGGTGGCCACCACCACGCGCGCGTCGGCGCGCAGCGGCCGCTTGCCGCCGACCCGGTAGTACTCCTCGTCCTGCAGGACTTGGAGGAGCTTGGCCTGCAGCGCGGGGTGCATCTCGCCGATCTCGTCGAGGAAGATGGTGCCCTTGTCGGCCAGCTCGAACTTGCCGGGCTTCTCGCTGGTGGCGCCCGTGAACGCGCCGCGCTCGTGGCCGAACAGCTCGCTCTCGAGCAGCTCGCTGGGGAGCGCCGCGCAGTTGATCTTCACGAACGGCTTCCCGCGCCGCGGGCTCCGCTCATGCAGCGCGCGGGCGATTCCCTCCTTGCCCACCCCGCTCTCGCCGCGGATGAGCACCGGCACGTCGGTCTCCGCGACGCGGTCGACCATGTCCCAGATGCCCATCATGGCGGGACTGACGGAGATGAAGTCGATCGGCGGACCGCGGCGCGACCCGGCCATGGGCGCCACGGGAGGCGGCGCTCCGGTCTCGCGCACGACGATGGCGGGCACCGGATCGGGACGCGAGGGCACGGCTGCGGGGACCTCTTCCGCGCCGGACGGGCGCGCCTGCGCGCTGCAGCGCTCGATGGCCTCGCGCAGCTCCTCGGGCTCGATGGGCTTCACGAGGTAGTCGCTGGCGCCGAGCCGCATCGCCTTGACCACCGATTCCTTGTCGTCCATGGCGGACAGCGCGATCACGGGAGCGAGCCCTCCCTGGGCGCGGTACCGCCGCAGGACCTCGAAGCCGTCGATGCCGGGCATGCGGAGATCGAGCAGCACCGCCTGCGGCGGCACCGCCGCTCCGGCGAGCAACTCCAGCCCGGAGCGCCCGTCCGGCGCGGCGAACGCGTGATAGCCGACCCGGCCCAACAGCTCGACGAGGATTTCCCGCGCTGCCTCGTCATCGTCGATCACGAGTACCTGGTTCGGTCGCTCCATCGATCTCCGCTCCGTGAATTTTACCGGCTCGAATCGAACACTTACCGGTCAAGGTTTCTAAGCCGCCCCCCCGAGGACGATGTTGCGCGAGGTTTTGAGCAAGCTGTGTGCCACTGTGGGAAAGCGCGACGGTCGCGGTCCGCTGCGTTTCCCTGGAGCAGAAGCGGAGCGCCTTTACGGCGAGCGCGCCCACAGTGCACGCAGCGCGGCATTGACCGCGCGTTGCCCTTCCAGGTTCACGGCGTGCCCGACTTCGGGAAGGACGAGGAGCTGCGCGCCGGGGATGAGCCGCGCCATCTCCTCCGCACCCGCGGCCGGAGCGAGCTGATCGAGGGCCCCGTGGGCGACCAGGGTCGGAACGCGAATCCCTGGAAGGCGACTCGCGGAGTCATGCGCGAGCGCGGCGTCGATCTGGCCGAGGAACCCCTGCACGCTCTGGAACGGCTGCGACCCGGCGAACCGGAGCGCGGCGCGGACCGCCGCCGCGTTGCGCCAATATGCGCCGCTGAACAGCCAAGCATACGCCTGCTTCTCCCACGCGGCGCGCAGCGGAGCCGATTCCGCCGCGACCGGGTACAACACCCGCCAGGCCTCCATCAGCGCGCGCGAACGCGGAGCCTGCCGCGCGAAGCTCGCGAGGAGCGCGAGCGAGCGCACCCGCCCCGGATGGGCCAGCGCCAGCTCCTGCGCGGCCGCCCCGCCGAGCGACAGTCCGACGACGTGGGCCCGCTCGACCTCGCAGGCGTCCAGGACGCGCAGCGCGTCGTCCGCGAGCTGCTCCGTGGTGTACGGACCCGGCGGCGCGTCGCTCTTGCCCACCCCGCGGGCGTCGGGAGCGATGCAGCGGTGCGTGCGCGAGAAGTGCGCGAGCTGGACCGACCAGGCGGCGGCGGGCGCGTTCAAGCCCTGCAGCCAGAGCACCGCGGGAGCAGAGGGATCGGCGGGACGCTGGTCGATGACGTGCAGCCGCGCCCCGTCCTGCGCGACGACCTCTATGTGCCCTCCTCGTCGAGCACGTGGGACAGGCGCTGGTGATCGGAGTCGTCCATGTCGTCGAAGCGCACGCCCACGTCGTACTTCGCGGGACTGCCCGACGGCAGCGGGTGGACCCAGACCACCATCGCCTTGGTGGCGAGGGTGGTGTCGTCCGGAAGGAACAGGTCCAGGTCGAGGCGCGAGCCCACCTTCAGCTCGTCGTCGCTGTAGATGCGAACGCCGCCCAGGCTGATGTCGATCGCCTGCTGCCGGTCGTCCTTCCCGCGCAGGCGCCGCAACAGCGACGGACCGACCGGTCGGTAGAAGACCGGCGCCTTGAGCCTGCGGAACTTGCGCCGCTCGTCATCGTGCTCGGATGCCATGAAGCGGCAAGGCTAGGGCAACCGCAGGCAACCCACAAGTTACATGTACTGCCCGCCGTTGATGTTCAGCTGCGCCCCGGTGATCCAGTCCCCCTCGGTGCAGAGGAACCGCACCAGCCGCGCCACCTCGTCCGCCTGACCGAAGCGGCCCAGCGGAATGCGCCCCCTCACGGCGTCCCGCGCCGGCGCCGGCATGGTGGCCAGCATGTCGGTCTCGACGAACCCGGGGCAGATGGCGTTCACCGTGATCCCGAAACGCGCCAGCTCCTGCGCCACGCTCTTGGTGAACGCGATGATGCCCGCCTTCGCCGCCGCGTAGTTCGCCTGCCCCAGCGCGCCCGTCTGCCCGATGATGCTGGCGATGTTGATGATCCGGCCCCAGCCGCGCGAGATCATCGGCTCCAGCCCCGCCTTGGTGCAGTGGAAGACGCTGTTCAGGTTGACCTGGATGACCTCGTCCCATTCGGCCGCGCTCATCTTGCGCAAGGTCCGGTCGCGGTTCACGCCCGCGTTGTTGACCAGGATCTCCACCGGCCCGAGGTCGCGCGCGGCCACCGTGAGGACCTTGTGGCAATCCTCGGGGCGGCACAGGTCTCCCTGGACGAGCCGCGCCTTGGCGCCGAGGTGCTCGATCTCCGCCGCCAGCGAGGCGGCCTGTTCCTCGCCGCGGCAGTAGTGCACCGCGACCGACGCGCCCTCGGCGGCCAGCACGCGCGCGATGGCGCGGCCGATCCCCCGCGACGAACCGGTCACCACCGCGACCCGGCCCTGCAGCCGCTTCGCCGTGCTTGGTGCGCCGTCGAGATCCACGTCGGTCTCCCTGAGCATTGCATCCCTCCGCCGTCGGACCATTTGCACGCTCGACGCGCGGCGCAAGCCAGGCGCCACGAGCGCGGCGCGTCCGTCCCCGGAGGAGGTGGCGAAAGCGCATGCTACACTACACTCACGTGCGCACCGCCGTCATCGTGGCGACGTACGACCAGCCCCGCTGGCTCGACCTGGCGTTGCGCGCCTGGGCGCGCCAGGAGCTGCGTCCCTCCTTCGTGGTGGTGGCGGACGACGGCAGCGGCGCCGAGACCGCCGAGGTGGTGCGCCGCTGGGGCGCCGAGCACGTGCGGCGGGAGCGCGACGGCGGCCGGTTCGGCAAGTGTCCGGCGGTCAACGCGGCCGTCCGCCGCGCACGCGAGCTGGGATGCGAGCTCGCGCTGTTCACCGACGGCGACTGCCTGCCGGCGGCCAGCCTGCTCGCGCGGCACGCGGAGGTCGCGCGGCCCGGGCGCTTCGCCGCGGGAGGGGTGGTCCGCCTGCCCCGCGAGGCCTCCGCGGCGCTGACCGGCGAAGCCGTCGACGCGGGGGCGTTCGAGAGCGGGCGCGGAGGCGACAAGCGCCGCTACGCGCTCCCGGGGCCCGCCGGCCGGCTGATCGAGCTCGCCTCGCCCCGCCGCACTCCCTGGAAAGGCGGCAACTCCTCCGCTTTCCTCGGCGACGTGCTGCGCGTCAACGGGTACGACGAGCGCTTCGGCTGGGGCTCCGAGGACAAGGAGCTGGGCGAGCGCCTCGAGAACGCCGGCGTCCGCGGCTACTCGATCCGCTACACCGCGCCCGTCTTCCACCTCTGGCACGACCGCCCTTACGTCGACCCGGTCGTGATCGCCCGCAACCGCGCCCTCCTCGCCGAAACCCGCCGCACCCATTCCACCTGGACCCCCTCCGGCATCCACCAATCCCGCTGAACTTCCGGAAAAACAAACGCACCAATTGGTTTGTCACCCTCCGAGGAGATCGCGGGCGAGAGTCAGCACATCGTCGAGCATGGAGGGAGTGAGCTTGCCGGTGTTCGTGTTTTGCTGGCTCACGTGGTAGCTGGCGAGGAGGATGGGGGCGTCGGGGATTCGCGCGACGGCGCCGTGGGAGAAGCGGGGGCGGGGGCGCGGGATGGCGAGGCCGCGGCGGGAGAAGTGTTGCAGGGCGGCGTCCCAGCCGACCCCGCCCAGCGCGAGCAGGACCCGGGCACGGGGGAGCAGCGCCAGCTCGTCGTCCAGCCAGGAGCTGCAGCGGCGCAGCTCGTCGGGGCGGGGGATGTTCTCGGGCGGAGCGCAGCGGCACGGCGCCACGATGAACGCGTCGCGCAACCGTAGCCCGTCCTCCCGGTGCACGCTGGTGGGCTGGCTGGCGAACCCGGCGCGGTGCAGCGCGGCGAAGAGGAAATCGCCGCTGCGGTCCCCCGTGAACATGCGCCCGGTGCGGTTGCCCCCATGCGCCGCCGGGGCGAGCCCGACCAGCACGAGCCGCGCCGCCGGATCGCCGAACCCGGGCACCGGCCGAGCCCAGTAGGTCTGATCCGAGAACCGCCGCACCTTGACCCGGGCCGCTTCTTCGCGCCAGGCGACGAGGCGCGGACAGGCGCGGCACTCGACCATGCGCGCCTGCAGCGCGCGGAGCGCCTTGGGTCCTCCGTGCGCTCCGACGATGTGGAGCGCCGGGGCCGCCTCAGCTACCCCGCGTGCCGCCACGGCCGCCGCCGCGCGTGCTGCCGCGCGGCATCTGCTGCATCGGACCCCGCGAGCCGAACCCGCCCTTCGCCTGATCCCGCGCGTGCCCCTTCTCGGTGAACGCGCTGCGGAATCCGCTGCCGGCCTTCGCCGGGCCCTTGTCCTGGGCCTCGTTCACCACCAGGGCGCGGCCGCCGAAGTCCTTCCCGTTCAGCTCGGAGATCGCCTTCTGCACCTGGTCGGCGCTCTCCAGGTCGACGAAGGCGAAGCCGCGCGACCTCCCCGTGTCGCGGTCGGTGACGATCTTGATCGAGCTGACCGTCCGCCCTTCCCCTTCCACGAACGAGCGGATCTGCTTCTCGGTCGCGTCGAACGGCAGGTTTCCCACGTAGAGGCGGTTGCCCATGTCCATCTCCTTCGCCGCCTCTTCTACGACAGATCGGCACCGCGTGCGCGACTTCCGCGCCGCTGTGGCATCTTCCCTGCACCCGATGCCCACGGACCGCACCCCCGCAGTGCGCTTGCGGAACGCCACCAAGCGCTACGGCAGCTTCACCGCCCTCGACAACGTCTCGCTCGACATCCGCCAGGGAGAGGTGTTCGGCCTTCTCGGCCCCAACGGGGCGGGCAAGACGACACTGATCAGCCTGGTGGCGGGGATTGCCCGGCCGACCTCCGGCAAAGTGGAGGTGCTCGGCTACGACGCGGTTCGCGACTACCGCATCACGCGCCGCGCGGTGGGGTTGGTCCCGCAGGAGATCAACTTCGATCCCTTCTTCACCGTCGAGGAGACGCTCGTCTTCCAGGCCGGCTACTTCGGGATCCATCTGTCCGAGGAGCGGCTGGTGGAGCTGCTCTCCGCCCTGGGCCTCCTCGACAAGCGCCGCGCCAACACCCGCGCGCTCTCCGGCGGCATGAAGCGGCGCCTGCTCATCGCCAAGGCGCTGGTGCACCGGCCGCCGGTGCTGTTCCTCGACGAGCCCACTGCGGGCGTCGACGTGGAGCTGCGCCGGGATCTCTGGACCTACGTGCGCAAGCTGACGGGCGGCGGCACCACGGTCGTGCTCACCACCCACTATCTCGAGGAGGCGGAGGAGCTGGCCGACCGCATCGGCGTGATCAAGAACGGCCGCCTCCTGGTCGTCGAAGAAAAGCAGGCGCTGCTCGCGCGCTACGGCAAGCGCACCGTGCGGCTGCGGCTGCAGTCGCCGATGCCCGAGGTGCCGCACCGCCTGCTCGCGGCCGGCGCGGAGCTGCACGACGGCGGGCGGTCGCTGGTCCTCTCCGCCGGCGCGGGCGAGTCGCTGGTCGCGCCGCTCCGCGCCGTTGCCTCGGAGGGCCTCCTGGTCGACGACGTGCAGACGCACGAGCCGCGCCTGGAGAGCGTCATCATCGAGCTGCTGCGCGACCACGACCCGGAGCACTCCGCGCCCGCGATCGACGACGTCCCTTCCTGCCCGGTGCCCTTCACGCCGGCGGATCCGATCGACCCGACCCTCGGCGTGCGCACCCTCTTTCGCAAGGAGGTGAAGCGGTTCCTGCGCGTCCCGGGTCAGACGGTCCTCTCGCCGCTCATCACCACCGCGCTCTATTTCCTCGTCTTCGGGTATTCCCTCGGCGGCCGCTTGCGAGAGGTCGACGGCGTGCCGTACAGCCGGTTCCTGGTGCCGGGCCTGGTCATGCTCGGCCTCATCAACAACAGCTTCCTCAACACCTCGTCGTCGCTGTTCATCATGAAGCTGCAGGGCACCGTCGTGGACCTCCTCGTGACGCCCCTCTCGTACCTGGAGATCCTGGCCGGGTTCGTCGGAGCGGGCTGCACCCGCGCGCTGCTCGTCGGCGTGTTCACCTGGGCGACCGCCGCGGCCTTCGTGGGAACTGCGCTCCCGCACCCCTTCCTCGCGCTCGCCGCCGCCCTGCTCGTCTCCGCCTGCTTCGCGGCCTGCGGCCTGATCGTCGCGCTGTGGGCGGACAAATTCGAGCAGGTGAACTTCCTGCCGACGTTCGTGATCACGCCGCTGACGTTCCTGGGCGGGGTCTTCTACTCGGCGACCATGCTCCCGCCGCGCTTCCAGGCGCTCCTGCACCTGAACCCCATCTACTACTTGATCGAGGCGATGCGGTTCGCCCTCATCGGCCGCACCCACATCCCGCCCGCCACCGGCTTCGGCCTCATGGCGCTCCTCGCCGTGGCGATGCTCGGCATCGCGCTGGAGCTGCTCCGCCGCGGCTACAAGCTACGCACCTGAAGGGATCTGGGGACACCATACGTAACTCCGCCGAAGGCCGGAGTTACGTATGGTGTCCCCAGATCGTCAGCGGGGGAGGTCGCCGGTGAAGCGGGCCACCACGACGTGGGGCTTCACGGCTTCGGTGCTGCGGACGGTCAGCGTAGCGGGACCGCCAGAGGACGGCCCGGTGACCAGCACCGCCAGGCCGTCCGTGCGCAGCGAAGCGTCGGCGCCGGACGCGGGCAGCGGCTGCCAGTCCAGGTGGCGCAGCCGGACGTGCAGCGGCGACCAGCCCGCGCCGAGGTAGTCGAAGCGCGCGTCCGGCGTGGCGCCCTCGTTCGAGAACAGCAGCGCGGTCGCCCAATCCGCCATCGCACGGGCGAAGGGCATGTGCAGCGCGCCCTCCAGCCCCGCGACGCCGCCCCGCCCCTGCACGAGCCGCGCGCCGAAGTTCGCTCCGCGGCGGTCGGCGAAGTAACGCACGAAGCTGTGCGCGCCCTGGTAGTTGCCGATCGGATCGCCCTCCCAGCGCGTCAGGCTGCGCCCGTCGTAGCCGCGCAGTTGATCGCCGCCGCGCCCGAGGTACTGCGCGCCTTCGCCGCGCCCCTGCGGGTCGTTCCAGCCGAACCCGGCCAGGTCCTCGGCCACCTTGGAGAGTCCCTCGTTGAGCCAGGTCTCCTCGGCGCCGTTGCAGCGGCGGACCAGGCAGCGCTGGTTCAAGTTGATGAGGTGCTGCAGCTCGTGCGCGAGAGTGGCGGGAAAGACGGAGCGCGCCGCGTCGTCGGCGGAGTAGCCGTTCGCCTGCGCGTTGGCGACGTCGTTCAGGTAGATGATGTCCGCTCCGTTCGACCCGCCCGCGCCGCACCAGGGCGTCGGGTCGCGAGGGCGCAGCACGTCGTCGTTGCCGAAGTACCCGAGGAGCCAGCCCCCGTTCAGATGGGCGCCCAGCTCGTGGCTCAGGACCACGAACAGCTTGCCGTTGCCGTCCACGTCGCTCTCCGCGCCGAAGGCCAGCCGGTCGGCGGGATACGCGCGCGACTCGAACAGCCCGCCCAGCGTGTCGAAGAACCCGGCCGGGTAGTGCGAGAGGTCCTCCGCGTCCACGTAGAACGCGGCGTGCTCCGTCTCCAGGACGCGCACGGCCGCCTTGCGCACGCGGTTGCCGAAGTCGAGGCCACGCACGATGCAGAAGGTGGTCTGCGCCGGCGCCGTCGACGAGCCGCCCGGCGCGGGAGCCGGGATGCCCAGCGCCAGCGCTTCCCAGAGCGTCGCCTGCTCGTGCGCCCGCACGGCCTCGTGCAGGAGCGGCGGGGCGGAGGCGGTGCGCAGCGCGTTCCCCGCCGGGGCCGCCGCGAGAGCAGGCTCGGGATCGGCGGTGCCAGCGATCTCGAAGCGGGCCCGCGCGCCGTCCTTTCCTCCGGCGTTGAGCGCGATGACCGCGAGCCGCTCGCCCGGAGCGAGCTGGGTGAACTCCGCCCGCAGCGTGTCGCCCGAAAAATCCTCGGGCGCGAACATCTGCCACTTTGCTCCGTTGCCCCCGGCCTGGCCGGCCGAGACGAATCCGGCCGCGCGCGACACGGCCAGCGGCGTGCCGTCCGGCTCGAGCGCGCTCCACGCCTCGACCGCGATGCCGGCGCGCTGCGCGGACAGCGCGCCGAGCGGGATCGACCCCGAGTTGCCACGCACGAAGACCGCCTCCCCGGCGGGCTCGTCCGCTCCGAGGTCGATGAGCTGGACCCGGTAGCCGGCCGCGCCGCGCACGCCTTCCCAGCTGGCCGAGACGGTCCCGTCGGGTGCGGTGGCGCGCACGTGCCGCGGCGGATCGATGCGGCCCGGGGACGCCGCCGCGCGCGCCCGCAGCTCCGTCGATCCGAGCGCGCCCGAGGCGGCGTAGTCGCCCGCGCGAGGAGGCTCGTCCAGGCGCGCCGAGCACGCCGCCTGCCCGGCGGCACAGAGCAGCTGGACCGGATCGCCGCCCGGCGGGACCACGGTGACCTGCGCGTCCTGCTGCTGCGGCGTGCCGTCCGCATGGCGCAGCCGCACCAGGAGCTCGGTGCCGCCCGCGTCGTCGGCGCCGACGGCCAGCCCCAGGCTCGAGGTGACGGTCACGTGGAGCGGCGCGCTCGCGACCTCGCCGCCCACGCCCACCACGCGCAGGACGTAATCGGTGTCCCGCGTGGGCCTCACCACCGCGCCCGAGGAGCCGACCGGACCTGCTCCGTCGAGGGTGAAGGTGTCCGCTCCGGTCACGTACCAGTGCAGCGCGAGCGGCTCGCCCCAGCCGGTCTGGCTCGCCTCCGCGGTGAAGGACCGGATCTCGGGCGGGGGACCGAAGCGCAGCCGGCCGCAAGCGGCGAGCGCGAGAGCGGCGGCGATGATCCGGCGCAGAGGTTCCCTCGGAAGCAGGGTCCGAAAAAAAATAATTTTTTTTCTCTGCGAGGCAGAACGATCCGGCTCCGGCTGCCCTTCCCGGGACGGGCAGCGGCGGCGCCGCCGAGACGCAGCGAATCGGTCAGGTGACGGAGGAGTGCGAAACCTACATTCGCGCAAGTCTTGGCAACCAATTGGAATCAGGAGAACTTGCAAAAAGGTAAGTTGTAATGAACTTGCCCACACTCCCAACGGCGGATGGCGCGAAGTGGAACGAACCCCCTCAAATGCGCGGCTCGAAGTCGCGAGTCCTCGGAGGGATACCGAATGCGCCTGCTCGCTCGGACGGCCGTCTGGACCGCGGCACCTGCCTTGCTCCTGCTGGCGGGCTGCGGCGTGCAGCCCGGAGCGGCGGACGAATCCGAATCCGTGGAGCTGCGCTCTCCTCGCGTCGAGACCGCGGTGCACCACGACCTCTCCGCCCCGCTGGAGCTGATCCTGCCGGTGCGGCCGTCGCTCGAGGAGAGGGAGCACCCGGTGAAGCCGATCCCCCGCCGCTTCAATCGCGGCGCGCGCGACCCGGTGGTGCAGGCGAGCGCCGTGCCCCTGCTCATCCCCGCGCCCGCCACCAACTTCGACGGCATCGGCCAGGGATTCAGCGGGCCCGCCGGCGTGTTCACGGTCAACTCGGCGCCGCCGGATACGAACGGGGACGTGGGGCCCAACCACTACGTGCAGATCGTCAACAGCGACTTCGCCGTCTTCAACAAGGCGGGCACGGTGCTCTTCGGGCCAGTGCCGATCAACACCCTGTGGAGCGGCTTCGGCGGCGGCTGCCAGGCGAACAACGACGGCGATCCGGTGGTGCTCTACGATCCGATGGCCGACCGGTGGGTGATCTCGCAGTTCTCGGTCACCACCCAGCCCTTCCTGCAGTGCGTGGCGGTGTCCACCACGCCCGATCCCACCGGCCAGTACGCGCGCTACGCCTTCCAGTACGCGAGCTTCCCCGACTATCCGAAGATGGGCGTCTGGCCCGACGCCTACTACGAGACGTTCAACCTCTTCAACGCCGCGGGCACCGCGTTCCTCGGCACGCAGATCTGCGCCTACGACCGGGCGAAGATGCTCGCCGGCCAGGCGGCGACGCAGCAGTGCTTCACCACCAGCACGGCGTTCGGCGGCCTCCTGCCCTCGGACCTCGACGGCGCGAGGCTCCCGCCCGCCGGCGCGCCGAACTGGATCGTAGGGATGGGCTCCGCCGCCAACCAGCTCGCCTTCTGGCGCTTCCACGTCGACTTCACCACGCCCGCGAACAGCACGCTGACCGGACCGAGCACGCTCGCCACCGCGGCCTTCGCCGAAGCGTGCAACGGCGGCACCTGCATCCCGCAGTCGGGAACGGCGCAGCGGCTCGACTCGCTCGCCGACCGCGTGATGTTCAGGCTGGCCTACCGCAACCTCGGCGACCACGAGGCGATGGTGCTGAACCACAGCGTGACCGCCGGCAGCTCGACCGGCATCCGCTGGTACGAGCTGCGCCCGAACGGCGCTTCCCTCTCCATCTTCCAGCAGGGCACCTACGCGCCAGACGCGAACTTCCGCTGGATGGGCTCGGCGGCGATGGACCAGGCCGGCAACATCGCCCTCGGCTTCAGCGTCTCCTCCACCTCGCTCCATCCGCAGATCCGCTACACGGGCCGGCTCGCGGGCGATGCGCCGGGCCAGATGACCCAGGGCGAGGGGACGATCATCACCGGCGCGGGGTCCCAGACCGGATCGAGCCTGTCGCGCTGGGGCGACTACTCCATGCTCGCCGTCGACCCCACCGACGACTGCACCTTCTGGTTCACCACCGAGTACATCCCGGCGAACGGCGCCTTCAACTGGAAGACGCGCATCGGCTCGTTCAGGTTCCCCGGCTGCGGCGCAGCCGCGGCGAACGACTTCTCCATCACGCCGAGCCCCGCCAGCCAGTCCGTGCAGCAGGGCGCCTCGACCAGCTACACCGTCGCCACGGCGGTGACGAGCGGCGCCGCGGAGACGGTCTCGCTCTCGGTGAGCGGCGTCCCGTCCGGCGCGACGGCGAGCTTCAGCCCGGCGGCGGTGACCGCCGGCGGAAGCTCGACGCTGACGGTGGGCACCGGTACCGCCGCAGCGGGCACCTACACTCTCACCATCACGGGGACGGCCCCGTCGGCGACGCACAGCGCAACCGTCAGCCTGGCGGTCACCGCTCCTCCGCCGCCGCCTCCTGCGAACGACTTCTCGCTCGCCGTCAGCCCAGCCAGCCAGACCGTCACCGCCGGTAGCAGCACGACCTACACCGTGACCACCGCATTGACGACCGGAGCTGCGCAAACGATTACGCTGTCCGCCAGCGGGCTGCCTGCCGGAGCCACGGCCAGCTTCAGCCCGGCGTCGGTGACGTCGGGCTCCAGCTCCACCCTGACCGTCGCGACGGCCTCATCCACGCCCGCGGCGACCACCACCCTGACCGTCACGGGCACCGCGGCGTCCGGGTCGCATTCCGCGACGACCTCGCTCACCGTCAACGCGCCGCCTCCTCCGCCTCCCCCGCCTCCCACCGGGCTGGTGAACGGCGGGTTCGAGTCCGGGCTCACCGGCTGGACGGTCCTCGGCTCCGCCACGACCAGCGCGACGGCCCACACCGGCGCCGCCTCGGCCATGGTGGGTAGCGCCGCTGCGTTCAACGGGGACAGCTCCGTCTCGCAGACCTTCACGGCGCCCGCGGGGGGCGGGACGCTCACGTTCTGGTACCAGCCGCACTGCACCGACACCGTCACCTTCGACTGGGCGCTGGTGACGCTGAAGGACAACGTCACCGGGACCACCGCGACGCTCCTGCCGAAGACGTGCGCCAACAGCACCGTGTGGAGGCAGGTCAGCTACGACCTGGCGCCCAACGCGGGCCACGGCGTGACGCTCACGCTGCTCGACCACGATGACAACTTCGCCGGGGACCCGACGTACACGCTGTACGACGACGTCGCGATCGGCGCGCCGCCGCCGGCCGCGACGGAGCTGATCGTCAACGGCGGGTTCGACGGATCGCTCTCCGGCTGGACGTTGGGCGGCGCGAAGCTGCCGATCCTGTCCACAGCGCAGATCCATTCCGGCACGAGCTCGATCCGGTGTGGGTCGTCCAACGGCACCGGAACCGATCTGAACGGGGACTCCTCCGCCTTCCAGAGCGTCTCCATCCCCGCGAGCGCGAGCACGGCGACGCTGACCTTCTGGTACTTCGCCGCCACGCTCGATACGATCACCTTCGACTGGCAGGACGCGCAGGTGCGCAGCTCGACCGGCGCGGTGCTGATCAACATCTTCCACATGGCCTCGAATACGCAGGTGTGGACGCAGAGGACGGTGGACCTGACGCCGTTCCGCGGGCAGACCGTGCAGATCTATTTCAACGCCCACGACGACGGGTTCTCGGGCGATCCGACCTCGCTCTGGATCGACGACGTGAGCGTGAAGGTGCAGTGATCCGACGAAACGATTGCACCACGGAGCGCACGGAGATCACGGAGTGCGGTTGTTCGAACTACCAACCTCCGTGCGCTCCGTGGCCTCCGTGGTGCAACGCTCTTAGCGCGCCGCGGCCACGATCGCGGAGAAGTCCGCGGCCTTCAGCGAGGCCCCGCCGACGAGGGCGCCGTCGACGTCGGGCTGCGAGAGCAGATCGGCTGCGTTGTCCGGCTTCACCGAGCCGCCGTACTGGATGCGGACGGCGCCGGCGACCGCCGCGCCCCCCAGCTCGCGCAAGAGGCCGCGGATCTGGGCGTGCACCTCCTGCGCCTGAGCGGTGGTGGCGGTGCGCCCGGTGCCGATCGCCCACACCGGCTCGTAGGCGAGCGTGATCCGCTGCAGCGCCGCCGCGTCGAGACCCCCGAGCGCCCCGCGCACCTGCCGGGAGACGACCTCCCAGGTCTTGCCGCCTTCGCGCTCCTGCAGGGTCTCACCCACGCACACGATGGGGTCCAGGCGCTCGGCGAGCGCAGCGCGGAGCTTCTTCGCGACCCACTCGTCGGTCTCGCCGAAGTACTGCCGCCGCTCGCTGTGCCCGAGGATCACGCCGTCGCAGCCGACGTCCTTCAGCATCGGCGCGCTCACCTCCCCCGTGAACGCGCCCTGCTTCTCGTGGTGGCAATTCTGCCCGAACAGCTGGATCGAGGACCCCTGCAGCGCCTGCTTCACCGCCGCGAGCGCGGTGAACGGCGGGGCGACCGCGACCTGCGCCGCCGAGCCGTCGAGCTGCTTCCGCAGCTCGCGGACGAGCTGCACGGCCTCGCTGGCCGTCTTGTGCATCTTCCAATTGCCGCAGATGAACTTACGCCTGGTCATCCAGGACCTTCACGCCGGGAAGCTCGCGGCCTTCGAGGAACTCCAGCGAGGCGCCGCCCCCGGTCGAGATGTGCGCCACCTTGTCGGCGAGCCCCATCTCCACGACCGCGGCTGCGCTGTCGCCGCCGCCCACCACCGTGGTCGCGCCTCGCGCGGTCGCCTTCGCCAGCGCCTGGGCCACCGCCCGCGTTCCCGCCGCGTACTCGGGAGTCTCGAACATGCCCATCGGGCCGTTCCAGCACACGGTCGCGGCGCCCGCGATGCGCTGCTCGTACTGGGCGACGGTCTTGGGGCCGATGTCGAGACCGACCCAACCCTCCGGGATCGGGCCGTCGACGATCCGCGTCTCGATCCCACCCTTCGGCTCTCGCGCCACCACGTGGTCCACCGGCAGGACCAGCTCCACGCGGGACTGCTTCGCCTTCTCGAGCACGCGGCGCGCCAGGTCCAGCTTGTCCTTCTCGATCCGCGAAGCGCCGACTCCGACGCCGCGCGCGCTCATGAAGGTGTACGCCATGGCGCCGCCGATCAGCAGCGCGTCCACGCGGGTCATGAGGTTCTCGATCACCTTGATCTTGTCGCTCACCTTGGCGCCGCCCAGGATCGTCAGGTACGGCCGGCGGGCCCCCTTGAGCAAGCCATTGAGAGTTTTCAGCTCGGAGAGCATCAGGAAGCCGGCCCCGCGCTGCGGCACGTGCTTGACCATTCCCACCGTCGACGCGTGCGCCCGGTGCGCGGTGCCGAACGCGTCATTGACGTACGCCTCGGCGAGCGAAGCCAGCTGGCGGGCGAACTCCTCGTCGTTGTTCTCCTCCTCGGGATGGAAGCGGAGGTTCTCGAGCAGCAAGACCTGCCCCTCGCGGAGATCGGCGACCAGCTTGCGGACGCCGTCGCCGACGCAGTCGTCGGCGAAGATCACGTCCCGGCCGAGGAGCTGCGAGAGGCGCGCGCCGACGTTCTCCAGCGACAGCTCGGGCACGAACTTCCCGTCCGGCCGCCCCAGGTGCGAGGCGAGGATGACCTTCGCCTTCCTCCCGATCGCGTAGCGGATGGTGGGCAGCGCCGCGCGGATGCGCGAGTCGTCCTTCACCGCGCCCGTCTTGTCGATCGGGACGTTGAAATCGACCCGGATGAAGACGCGCTTCCCCGGCAGGTCGAGCTGCTCGATGGACCGGATCATGATCGCCGATTACGGCTGCAGCCGGCTGCCGATGAGCAGCGCCACGTCCACCATGCGGTTGGAGAAGCCCCACTCGTTGTCGTACCAGGCGAACACCTTGGCGAGCCTGCCGCCTTCGGCCACCGCGGTCTGGGTGGAGTCGAAGATCGCGCTGGCGGGGTTGCCGTTGTAGTCCACCGACACGGTCAGCTCCGTGTTGTATTGCAGGACGGCCTTCAGCGAGCCTCTGGCGGCCTCCTGGAAGGCCTTGTTGATCGACTCGACCGTTGCGGGCCTGGACAGCTCGACGGTCAGGTCGATGAGCGACACGTTGGGCGTGGGCACGCGGATGGCGGTGCCGTTCATCTTCCCTTTCAGCTCCGGGATCACTTCGTGGATCGCCTTGGCGGCGCCGGTCGAGGCCGGGATCATCGAGAGCGCGGCGGCCCGGGCCCTTCGCAGGTCCTCGTGCGGCAGGTCGAGGATGCGCTGGTCGTTCGTGTAGCTGTGCACGGTGGTCATGAACCCGCGGTCGATGCCGAACGAGTCCATCAGCACCTTGGCGACCGGCGCCAGGCAGTTGGTGGTGCACGAGGCGTTGGAGACGATGTCGTGCTTCGCCGGGTCGTACTTCTCGTGGTTGATGCCGTAGGCCAGCGTGAAATCCTGCCCTTTCGCTGGAGCGGAGATGATCACCTTCTTCGCGCCGGCCGCGATGTGCTTCTCGGCGCTGGCGCGGTCGGTGAACCGGCCCGAGCACTCCAGCACCACCTCGCTGCCGTGCTGCTTGTGCGGCAGCTCGGACGGATCGCGCTTGGCGGTGACCGCGATCTTCGTGCCGTTGACCACGATCGCGTCCTCGGTCGACTCGACCGTCCCGTTGAAGATGCCGTGAACCGAGTCGTACTTGAACAGGTGAGCGAGGGTCTTCGGCTTGTCGATGTCGTTGATGTGGACGACGTCGAGCTTGGCACCGCGCTTGATCGCCGCGCGCAGGATGTTGCGGCCGATCCTCCCGAAGCCGTTGATCGCGATGCGAGCCATGAAACCTCCCTGGAGTGGGGCTACATAGGCCGCGGGATCCGGAGCGTCAAGCGAAGGCCTTGCGCGATTTCCAGCGGAGAAAACACAACGGGCCCCCGAGGAGAGAGGGGGCCCGTCGTACCGCAGCAGGGGGTCGTCGGTCGGCCCTACGCGGCTCCCTTGACCGCCTCGCGCCGCTCCTTCTGCAGATCCTGCGTGATGAGCTCGATCAGCTCGGTCGAGAGCGTGAGCAGCTGGCGGGGCGTGTATCCGCTCGAGCGAAGCTCCTTGTAGAAGGACCTGGCCAGGATGCGGGCCCCTGCGGACCGATCCAGCGCGACGGAGCTCTTGCCGTCTGTCGTTGGAGTTTGCGGGGCGAGCTTTTCCGACACGGTGCACCTCGCTCGAGGGGAAGCAGCAGCGTTTGCGAGTTGCAACCTGCCTGCCGACTTTACGATTCCTGACATTTCAACCACTTACGCGCCACAATGCAAGTCGCACCGCGGCGCGGTGCGAAGCGCGCCACGCGATTTCGGGACCAATGGCGTGTGCACTGCGCAACACGATTCGCACCGCGCCGCGGCAATGCGGGCAGGCGCCCGCTTGCCTCTCCGCGGCGGCATCTCCACCCTGCCCCGCGGATGAAGCTCCTGGTGCGCCACGCGGGCGGCGAGCTGACGGTCGGGAGCCAGAAGGAGTTCCTGCTCCTCTGGCAGCGTGGCGTGATCGCCGCCGACGACATGGTGCGTCGGGAGGGCCAGGAGCGCTGGACCGCGGCAAGCGAGCTGCCCTGGATCCACGGCATGCGGATGGAAGCGCGGAAGGACTCGCGCCGCCTGCTCTGGCTGACCCTGGTCTTGATGCTGGCCGGGCTCGCCGCCGCGATCTGGATCCAGGGACACGCCCCGCAGGTCGCCAGGCACGTCGGTCAGCGGCCACCCGGAGCCGTGCGCGCCGTCCCCCGATAGCTGGTAGAAGGTCCGCCATGGCCAAGGCGACCTGGGAGGGCAGGGAGTGCGACGTGCGCGTCGACTCCGACCTCGAGAGCAACTGGAGCGTGAGCATCCTCTCGGGCGAGTTCGATCCGGTGAGCCTCATCCAGCGCCCCGCCGCGCCGGTGATCATCAAGGTGCGCGCGAAGACGCGCTGGCTGGCGCTGGATCAGGGCCTCCGGTCGCTGAAGGCCCAGGGAAAGATCGCGGACTTCACCCTGGAGGCGCGGCCGGCCGAGGAGATCGCCGCGGAGGAAGCCGAGAAGGCGAAGAAGAAGGGCGGCGCGAAGGTGGAAGTCGAGGAAGAGGCTTGACACAGGGGACACCATTTCATGGTGTCCCATCCGCGAACACTGCATGCAGCCGTTCCAGCGCACCGCGGCGGTCTTCGACATCGACGACTCGCTGCTCGACGGCAACGCGGGCACCATCTTCACCTGGTTCCTCTATTCCAACCGCGAGATGGCCCCGCAGGTCCGCAGCCAGGTGCCGAGGGCGCTCTACGACTACGCGCGCAAGCGGCTCAGCGAAGCGGACATGGTCGCGCTGGGCAGCAAGTGCCAGCAGGGCATCCGCGCCGACAAGCTGCGCGAGCTGGCGCGCCGCTGCTTCGACAAGCACATCAAGAAGCGCATCACGCAGCAGGGGTTGCGGGCGGTGCGCCGGCACCTGCTCTCCGGACATCTAGTGGTCGTCGCCTCGGGCTCGCCGCAGATCATCATCGACGAGGTTGGCCGTTTCCTCCACGCCCACGAGGCCATCGGCACGCGGGCGTTGATCAAGGACGGCGTGGCGACCGACGAGCTGGTGCCGCCCATCGTCTTCAAGGAGGGCAAGCGCGAGCGGGTGAAGGAGGTCATCGCCCGGCACGGGATCGACATCTCGCGCAGCTACCTCTACTCGGACAGCGTCGCCGACACGCCGCTGCTCGAGGAGGTCGGCCACCCCGTGGTGGTGAACCCCAAGCCCGCCTTCAGGGGCGAAGCGCTGCGTCGCGGCTGGGAGGTGGCCGAATGGAAGGGCCGCTGGAAGACCGAGCCCGACGCCGAGGACCGCATCGGCGACGAGTGGCTCAGCTGGGAAGGGTGACCTACTTGTCGACGGTGAAGCCCGAGTCGGCGATGGCCTTCTCTAGATCTGCGCGCTTGGCCTTCGCGTCGTCGTAGGTGACCTTCACTTCCTTCTTGTTCTTGTCGGCGACCGCCGTGCTCACGCCCTTCACGTCCTTGAGGGCGGCCTCGGTCTTGGCCGAGCACCCGGCGCAATGCCAGCCGGACACTTTCAGCGTCTCGGTCTTGTCGGCGGCGAGCGCGGCTCCGGAGAGTCCGGCGGCGAGCGCGAAAGCGAAGAGCTTCTTCATGACGTCCCTCCAGAGATTCGTGAACCGCGCGAGCATCCAGGCAGGCGGCGCGCCTGTCAACAAGCCAGTCGAGGGCATTGGACGTCCCCGCCCGGCCGTTGATTCAGGCCGGCAGCCGGAGGGCCCGGCGGGCATTGTCGGTCGTCGCCCGCTCGACCTCCGCCAAGGGGAGCCCGCGCAGGTCGGCGAGCTTCGCGGCGGTCAGGCGAACGTAGGAGGGCTCGTTCCTCTTGCCGCGGTGCGGCACGGGCGCGAGGAACGGGCAGTCCGTCTCGACGAGCAGCCGGTCCAGCGGGATGCGCGCCGCCGCATCGCGCAGGGCATCGGCGGCCTTGAAGGTGAGCACGCCGCTCAAGCTGATGTGCAAGCCCAGAGCGAGGTAACGCTCCGCCGCGGTCCAGTCCCCGGTGAAGCAGTGGATGACTCCGCCCTCCGGCCCCAGCTCGCGCTCGAGGATGGACGCGGTGTCCAGATCCGCCTCGCGGGTATGCACCACGAGCGGCTTGCGGAGCGACTTGGCCAGCCGGGCCTGCGCCGCGAACACCTCCCGCTGCACCTCGCGCGGCGACCGATCGTAGTGGTAGTCGAGCCCGCACTCGCCCACCGCCACGCAGTCCGGGTCGCGGCAGAGGACCTCCAGCTCGCGCAGGTCCGCCGGCGTGGCGCGCGCGGCGTCGTGTGGATGGATGCCCGCGGTCGCGCTGAGGAACGTCCGGTCCGTGCGGGCAAGCTCGAGCGCGTCGCGCGCTGCCGCCATGCCGGCGCGCGTCCCGGGGCGATGCTCGTCGGCCTCGCGCCACTGGCCCACCACAACGACGTGCACGAGCCCCGCCTCGCGCGCGCGCCGCAGCGTGGCGGGGAGGTCGTCGCCGTAGTCGGCGAAGTCGAGGTGGGCGTGGGAGTCGATGAGAGGCACTGGTCGGAGGCGGAGGTCGAGTCGAGGAGGATCAGGTCGAGGTCAAGTTCGGGTTCGGGGTCGAGGTCGGGTTAGATCGAGGTCGGGGTCGGGTTCTCGGTCGCGGTCGCGGTCGCCGTCGCTTCCGCCCGGATCGACGCGATCTCCGCGAGCAGCTCCTTCGACAGTGGCCCGAGCTCGCCCGGCTGGTCCGCGAGCCCGCGCAGGGCCGCGATCGCGGCCGGCGACCCGATCTCCGCCAGGCCTTCCGCCGCATCCATGCGCAGATCCTCGGGCTCCTCCGCGGAAGTCGCTACGGCGAGCAGGCGCTCCTCGGCCCCGGTCGCGCCGAGGCGCCCCAGCGCGCGCAGCGCCGCGCCGCGCGCGGGCTCCCCCTCGGACGCGGCAAGCTCTTCGAGCGCGGGCGCCGCCTCGGCTACGCCGAGCCGTCCCGCCCACTCCGCCGCGATCGGCCGGTCGTCCCCGTCCGCGGCGATGCGTTCCACCAGGTGCGCCGCTCCGCGCGAATCGCCCAGCCGCGCCAGCACGGCAGCGGCGAGCGTGCGGTCCAGCTCGCCCAGGGACTCGTCCTCGAACAGCTCCGCGAGCCCGGGCAGCGCTCCCGGATCGCCGAGCGTCAGGAGCGCCGAGAGCGCCTCCTGGCGCCGGTACTCCTCGCGCAGCGCGGCGACGAGCTGCGGCACCGCCGCCGGGTCCCGCTGGTCGCTGAGCGCGCAGGCCGCCGCGAACCGCATCGGCTCCTCGGCGGAAGCGAGCAACGCCCTCACCTGCTCCCGCGCGGCCGGCCCGGGCAGCCGCGCCGCCGTCCACACCGCGGCGGTGCGCACCTGGGCGGCGCGGTCGGCCAAGAGCAAAAGGACCGCGCTCGCGTGCTTCTCGAGGTTCTCGGGCTTGCGCATCATCCGGACGGCGCCGAGCGCGGCGATGCGCACCTGCGGCTCCGCATCCTCCAGCAGACCCTCGAGCCGCCCGACGATCGCCTCCGCGGCCTGCACGTCCCCCGCGCGCCATCGGTCGACCAGAGCGCGCGCGGCGTCCACTCGCGCCGCTCCGTCCGGCCCGCCGAGCGCCTCGGCCAGCTCGTCCACGGTCTCCGGAACGGGTCCGGAGGCGGTGGTCCCCGACTCGTCCTGTCGAGGAGCCTTCTTGATCCAGGAGAAGAGCCCCATCACTTCACCTTCGATCCCGGCGCCACTTCCTCGCCGACCTCGACCACCGTCAGCCCGCGCGGGCCGCCGGATGCGAACAGCACCATCCCGTGGGACTCGACGCCCCGCAGGGGTTTCTTCGGCAGGTTCGCGACGACCGCGACGGTCCGGCCGACCAGCTCCTCTGGCCGGTAGGCCTGCGCCACCCCGCTCACGATGGTGCGCGGCGCACTCTCGCCGAGGTCGATGGTCAGCTTGAGCAGCTTGTCGGCCTTGGGCACTTTCTCGGCCGCGAGGACCTTGCCGGCGCGGAGGTCGATCTCGGCGAACCGATCGATCGAGATCTCCGAGGTCCAGCCCGGGGTCGAGGTCGGCGGCGCGGTCGGGGTCCCGGTCGAGGCGGGGGTCGAGGTCGGGTTCGACGTCGCGGTCCGGGTCGAGCTCGACGCGTCCGCAGGCGTCTCGGCGGCCACGAAGCGCGAGGTGAGCTTGCGCACGTCCTCGTCCTCCATCCTGCGCACCAGCGGCCTGGGCTCGCGGATGGTCCCTTCCTCGAGGGGCTTGTGGCTCGTCACGGCCGGCAGCGGCGCCCCCGTCTGCTCCACGATGCCTTGCGCGAACCGCGGAACGACCGGCTCCAGCATCGCCGCGACGACCCGCGCCAGGTTCACCGCCAGCGTCAGCTCGCGCCGCGCGGTCTCCGGATCGGTGACGATCGTCTTCCACGGCTGCTTGCGCTGCAGCCGCTCGTTCGCTGCCGCCGCGAGCCCCAGCGCAGCCTGCACCGCCGCGCGCGAGTCGACCCGCAGGTAGGCCTGCATCGCGTTCGCCCGCGCCAGGCTGGCCTCGGTCCAGAGGGCGACCGCTTCCGAGTCCCCCGGGAGGAGTCCCAGCCTGCCGGACAGGCTCTTCCAGAGGATGGACAGGGCACGGTTCGCCAGGTTTCCGACCGTGTTGAGCAGCTCGCCGTTCACGCGGTTCTTCATCTCCGCGATCGACAGGTCGATGTCGCTCGGCGACGGTCCCAGGTTTGCGGCGAAGTAGTAGCGCAGCCACTCCGGGTCGAGGCCGGCGTCCAGGTACTCGCGCGCATTGATGAAGGTGCCGCGCGACTTGGACATCTTCGCGCCCTCGACGGTGAGCATCCCGTGCACGTGCACGCGCGCGGGGACCCGCCAGCCCGAGGCGTGCAGCATGGCGGGCCAGAAGAGGGTGTGGAAGTAGACGATGTCCTTCCCGATGAAATGCACGATCTCGGTGTCCGAGTCGGCGCCCCACCATTCCTCGACCGTACGCCCGCGCTTGCGCGCCCAGTGCTCCGTCGAGGACAGGTAGCCGGTAGGGGCATCGAGCCACACGTAGAAGTACTTCTTCTCCTCGCCTGGCGGACGGTCCGGGATCTCGAATCCGAAGTACGGCTCGTCGCGCGAGATGTCCCAGTCCTTGAGGGGCTCGGCCAGCCAGCGGGCGAGGAACCCGCGGATCTCCGGCTGGACGTGCCCGGGCGCGGTGGTCCACTCGCGCAGGAAGTCCTGGTACTGGGAGAGCTTGACGAAATAGTGCGCGCTGGTGCGCAGGACGGGCCGGACGTAGCCTCGCCCCGCGTCCATGCAGATCGCGCAGTACGGGTCCTTCAGGCGCACGGGCTCGTAGGTCGAGCCGCAGACCTCGCAGGAGTCGCCGTACTGGTCCTTGGCGCCGCAGACGGGGCAGATTCCCCGCACGTACCGGTCGGGCAGGAAGCGCCGGTCCACCTCGCAGTAGAACTGCTGGACCTCGCGGCGCTCGACCGATCCGCGCTCGACGAGCTTCCGGTAGATCCGCTGCGTCTGGAGGCGGTTCTCCTCGGAGTGCGTCTTGTAGAACTCGTCGTGCGAGATCTGGAAGGCCGCGTAGTCCTGCCGGTGCTCGCGGTAGTAGCGCTCGACGAACTCCTCGGGCGGCACGCCGGCCTTGGCGGCGTTCACCTCGATGGGGGTGCCGTGCATGTCGTCGGCGCAGATGAAGGCCACTTCCCGCCCCGTCGCGCGCAGCGCCCGGACGTAGACGTCGGTCTGGATGGCCTCGACGAAATGCCCCAGGTGCAGGCTGCCGTTCGCGTACGGCAACGCCATGGTCACCAGCGTCCGCATGGTTGGCCCGGATACCATAACCGGCCTGCTTCAGGCACACACCTCGGTCAGCAGGCGCTCGACGAGCAGCCTTTGGTCGGCGCCGCTCTTGAGCGCGGCGTCCGCCTCCGCGCAGAGCACCAGCGCGCGCCGCCAGTGCGCGCGCGGCTTCCGGCGCGCGCGGCGGTAACCGAGGTACGCGACGTACGGGTTGGGCACTTTCTGCCCCTTGCCAGACAGCTCGGCCTCGACCTCGGGGAACACGCTCCGCTGGAACTCGTCGTAGCGCAGCTCCCGCGCGCTCCGGGCCGCCGCCAACGCGGAGTAGCGGGCGTGGTCGGCGAGGGCGCGCCGGACCGACCCTGCCACGCCACCCAGGAAGGGCAGCGCGACCGCGGTGGCGTTCGCCTTGCGGCGCAGCTCGTCGTGGAAGAGCTGCAGCGCGCGGCCCAGGTCTCCCTCGGCGACCGCCTCGGCCAGCGCGAAGAACTCCTCTTCGCGCACCGGCGCCACCACCGCCTCGACGTCGGCGCGCGAGATCAGCGCACGCTCGCCGGCGTACAGCGCGAGCTTCTCCAGCTCGGTCGCGATCAGCCGCAGGTCGTCCCCGAGCCGCTGCTTCAGCTCCAGCTCGGCGTCGCGGGCGAGCTTCTTGCCGTGCGGGCGCAGCGCCTCGGCCGTGAGCTCGGAGATGTCCAGCGCCTCGATCCCGCGCCCGCGCCGCTCGGCCCGGCGGCGAAGATGGACGCCTTTCTCGGAGGCGAGCCGCACCAGCGCATGCTTGGGGGGCAGCGACTCGGCCACCAGGATGAGGTGGGTGCGCGGCGGCAGCCCGCGCTCGACCGCCTTGATCAGCACCTCGAGATCCTCCGGCGGCGCGGAGAGGCGCTGTTCCTCTGCCCACGCCGAGAGGTCCTGCAGCCAGGCCTTGTCGGACTCGTCCGGCGCGGCGCCGATCTCCTTGCGCCACTTCGCCGCTGCCGGCGCGCCGCGCAATCCGAAGGCCAGATCGGCCGCGCCCCATCCCGCCCCGCGCACCAGCTTGAGCAGGCGCCGCGCGGCGTCGCGCTGCCGCTTGCCCTGCCACAGCTCGCGCGCGCGGGCGAGCTCGCGGTCGGCATCCACCTCCTCGGCGAACGCGTCCGCGCCCTCCACCACCACCGCCTTGGGAGCGGCGAACATGGCGACGGTGACCAGGTGCGAGGTGACCTCGCGGGCGCCGGCCGAGGCGTCCAGCGATATCAGATTCAGCGCGCGGTCCTTCTCGGGAACGAGCGCGAAGGCCAGCTCGCGCGCCGCGCCGCGCGCCAGGAACTCGTCACCCTCGACCAGATAGACGGTCTTCGCCTCGCCCTGCGCCGCCGCCTGGAGCAGCTCGACCAGCTCAGCCACGGCGCAGCTCCCGGATGCCGAGCAGCAGGCGCTCGAGCTGCAACCGCCCGTTGCCGTTCTGGTCGAGGGCCTCGATCACCTCCGCGCACAGGCTGGCCTGCGACAAGAGCGTCGGCGGCGCGATCTCGCGCGCGAGGCGGGCGGCGATCGCCGACAGCTCCGGCGAGTCGATCGCACAGCCCGCCTGGGCGACGAGGAGGTCGCGCGTCCACGCCTGCACCGCCTCCGCCACGGCGCGCGCCGCTTCTCGCTCGCCCGCCGCCTCGGCCAGGTCCAGCGAATCGCGCTCGTCCGCGGCAGCGAGGGCGGCCTCCACCGACTCGAGCAGCTCGCGGCGGCGGTCCAGCTCGGCGGGATCGAGGGCCAGCGCGCGCCCCAGGCTCCCCCCGGCGCGGGCGGCCCTCCGCCGCGCCTCGTCGGCGGGAGCGCCCCGCTTGACCAGCTGCTCGATGAGCACCTTCTCGGGCAGGGGCGCGAGCTGGACGCGCGCGCAGCGCGAGCGCACGGTGGCGAGCAGCGCGTCCGGCTGCTCGCTGACCAGCAGGAAGGTGGTCGAAGGCGGCGGCTCCTCCAGCGTCTTGAGCAGCGTGTTCTGCGCCCGTTCGTTGAGCGCTTCGGCGGGCGCCAGCACCGCCACCTTGCGCCGCCCGCGGGCTGCGACGAGCGCCAGCCGGCGCGACAGCGCCCGCACCTCGTCGACCCGGATCTCGCGCGAGGGAGCCGCTTCCAGGTCGGCGCGCGAGACGAGCCCTCGCGCGACCGCCTCGCTCTGCGGCAGTACGCGCATCACGTCAGGGTGGGTCCCCCGGGCGATCGCGGCGCAGGCCACGCAGGACCCGCAAGGCTGCTCCCCCGACACTGCTTCGCAGTTCGCCGCCTGGGCGAAGAGGCGCGCGAGCAGCTCCTTGCCGATGCCGGCGGGGCCGGCGAGCAAGTAGGCGTGATGCGGCTGTCCTCGCTCGAGCGCCCCGCGCAGGAGCCGTACCGCGCGATCCTGCCCGGCGATCTCCTGCCACGGCATGGGCGGTGCTCTATCGGTCGCCAGGCCGGCACGCAACCGCAATCTTCGGCCGCCGGAGCCGTGCTAGGGTGCGCGCGCCATGCGGGTCCCCGCACCGTACCTCGCGCTCCTGGCCGCGCTCGCCGGCTGCGGCACCGATGAGAACGTGGTTGTGTCGGGGTACCCCCCGGCGATCATCTCCCCGGTGCGAAGCTCCATCTCCGCCGCGGTGACCTTCACCGACGCCGGTGGAGTCCAGCACCCGCAATGGGTGGTCGCCATGTCCGGCGTGCCCGACCTCTGCACCAAGGTCACCGCGCACCACGACTATTTCCGGAACCCGATCGAGAACTTCGTCGCCATCGTCCTCTGGGTGCCCGCGGGTCAAATCGGCACCTTCTTCGTCGGACAGAGCATCGGTGGATCCGAGGTCAACAACGAGGTCCTCGTCGGCACGGGACCGGCCGGCAGCACGACGCCCCAGGTGGTGCGTCTCGCCGGTGTCAGCCGTTTCGGCGCGAACATCGGACTGTCTCAGTTCGACGTGGGCCCCGGGGGCGAGGCGAGGGGCAACTTCGACGTGCTGGTCTCCGATCCCAACGGCTTCCCCCGCGAGTACGCCGGGAAGTTCAAGGCGACCTATTGCGCCGGGGCCGAGCAAGCCCTGCTTCCGTGACGGCCGCCGCCGTCTCCGGCGGCGATGCCCTTTTCGCAGTGCCGACTCGTTCGGGTGTGTGCTAACAGGCGTCCCCCATGGCGCTGCCCCTCACCACCGATCAACCGGACCGCACCGTCGCGCCCTCGGAGCGCACGATCGCGCGCAACTTCCTCCTTGCCCGGATGGGGTCCTTCCTCGCCATCTTCCCGCTCGGCGTGTGGACGGCGAACCACCTCTGGAACCAGCTGGCGGCCTTCGCCGGGCCGCGCTCCTGGGAGCAGTCGGTGACCGCCCACTCGAATCCCGCCACCGCGGCGCTCACCTTCACCGTGGTGATGGTGCCGCTCGTGTGGCACGCAGGCTGGGGAATGGTGCGCCTGGCGAAGACCCGCTCCAGCACCGTCCGCAACGTCTCCAACCTGCGCTACTGGTTGCAGCGCGCCTCGGCCCTCGGGCTGCTCGCGTTCCTGGCCGCGCACCTGTGGCTCGCCTGGATCCAGCCGCGGTTCGTGCTGGGCCGCCCCGAGCCCTTCTCGGACATCGCGCGCGAGATGCGCCACCACACGCCCACGCTCATCGTCTACGTGCTCGGCATCCTGGCCATCTCGTACCACCTCGCGAACGGCCTGTGGTCGTTCGCCACCATGGGCTGGGGCATCGCGGTGAGCAAGAGCGCGCAGGCCTGGTTCGAGCGCCTCGCCCTGGTGGTCTTCTTCGTCCTGCTCGCCATCGGCTGGGCGAGCATCTACGCCTTGTACACGGCCGGGGCCTAGCCGCTCACCAGGCGCGGCGCGCCGGCTGCTAACCCAGGTTGCGCAGCAGGAAGCCTTCGATCTTCGCCCAGGCGAGCGCGGCCTGCTGCGAGTCGTGGTGCTGCGGCCGGTGATCGTTCAAGAAGGCGTGCCCGGCGTCGAAGAGGTGCACCTCGCTGCCGGGGCGGTGGGCGAGCGCGCGGCGCAGCTCCTCCACGTCCGCGAGCGGGATGCTGGTGTCGCGCGCGCCGTAGATCCCGAGCACCGGGCAGCGGCCGCGCCGGACCGCTGCGAGCGGGTCGGCCGGATGGCGGATGCGGCCGTAGCAGTCCACCACCGCATCGATCGGATCGGCGGAATAGAGCAGCGCGAGCGTGCCGCCCATGCAGAAACCGAGACAGCCGGTCTTTGGCGCTCCCCGTGCGCGCAGGTGCGCGGCGCCCGCGCGGAGGTCGTCCAGCGCCCCCAACCAGCTCAGCCGCTCCATCCGCTGCTTCAGGACCGGCAGAGGCGCGTACTCCGGGTCGGGCAGCGGGTCGCGGGCGAACACGTCCACGGCCGCGGCGCGGAACCCGAACTCCGCCAGGCGGCGGGCGCAGGAGCGGATCCAGGCGGAGAGGCCGAAGATCTCCGGCGCGATCACCACTCCCGCGGCGTGCGGCGACCCGGGCGGCTCCGCGAGATAGCAAGGGACCGCGGCGCCGTCTGCTCCTCGCAGCGACACGGCCGATTCGGTCACGCCCGCTTCCTGGCCCATGCGACCTCCAGCAGGTAGACGACCACCGCAACGTTTACGGCCAACAGGCCGATGCGCAACCATCCGGGCTTGTGGATCGCCACGATCAGCTCCCACGGCAACAGCGCGCCGGTGGCGATGGCCACCAGCCACGGGGCCCACCAGCGGCCGGCGCGCAGCGCGAACCCTTCCACCGCGGAGAGCGCCGCGTCGGCGAACGCGCCGGCGGCCGCGATCTTCACGTGCCCGGTGGTCCCGGTGAGCACGATGGCCGTCGCCGCTCGCAGCGCCCAGGCGCGGGAGACGTGGTCCATCAACATCTGGGCGAGGGTCGCCGCTCCCGCCTCGGTGCCGCGCAAAAGCAGCGCCAGCAGGAGCACGCCCAGGACCACCTCGACGGCGGCCTTGAGCAGCTTGTAGTCGATGATCGCCTCGAGCCCGATCGCGCGCTTCAACCGACCCTCACGAGGACGTGGGCGCCAGCGCGCGGACCAACTCGAGGAGCCTGTTCATGTCGAAGGGCTTCTCCAGCGATTGGACGCCGAGCGACTCGGCGATCTCGCGGCCGGCGCTCGATCCGGTGGTCAGCACCACCGGGACCTCGGCCAGGCTGCCCCCCTCGGCGCGCAGCGATCGGACCACCCAGCCGCCGTCGGCGTCGGGCATCATGAAGTCCACCAGCACCAGCGCCGGGCGGTGCTCCCTGACCATCTCGACCGCGCGTCGCGCCTCGCCGCAGGAGAGCACCGAGTACCCGGACATCTCGAGCAGATCGGCGAGCACGGTCCTGCAGTCGTCGTCGTCCTCGACCACCAGGATGGAGGGCTTCGGGTCCACGGGGAGGGAAGCTAACCCGCGGCCGCCCGCGCGGCCATGCCTAGCGGGGGGCCCCTGGTCCGGCTGTGGACAGGACGGACTCCAGCGCCAGGACCAGCTCGGGGAGCCCGCCGTCCGCGACCGCGTCGACGCGCAGGCCGGCGGCGCGGGTCTCGGCGGCGCAGGTCCGTCCCATGCAAGCGACCGCCGCGCCGCCCAAGAGCCCCAAGGCCTCGCCTCCGAACAGCGCGGCGAACCCACGCGCCGCGCTGCCGCTGGCGAAGGCGACGGCGTCGATGCGACCTTCGCGCAAGAGGCGCGCTCCTTCCGGATCCGCGGCCGCCGCGGCGACGGTCCGGTAGAGCACCGGCGCACAGACGCGCGCCCCGGCCCGCTCGAGGCCCGCCGCAAGCGCCGGGTTGCCGCCCTCGGCCCGCGGCAGCAGCACCGCCTTGCCGGAGACGAGCGGCGCGAGCATCTCGACCAGCGCGTCGGCCCCCACCCCCTGCGCCGGCGCGAGCGCCGCTAGCCCGCGGTCGCCGATCCGCCGCGCGGTGCCCTCCCCCGCGGCGGCGATGCGAACGCCGCGGAGCCAGGCGGGGTCGATCCGGGCCAGGAAGCGTGCGGCGGCGTGCGGCGAGGCGAGCACCACGAAGTCCGGCGCCGCACCCGAGCGCAGGCGCCGGAGCGCCTCTTCGATGGGTGCGGGATCGGCGGGTTCCGCGAACGCGATGCACGGCAGGGCCACCGGCCGGGCCCCCCGCGCCGCGAGCAGCACGGCCAGCTCGGCCTGATCTTCAGCGGCGCGCGTGACCAGCACGCGCTTCTCCGCCAGGGCGCTCATCGTTCCGGTGCGGGAAGGCCGCCTGCCTGCGTGCGCGCGGCCTCCAGCAGCGGGGCGGCTCCCGCGTCCAGCAGCTTCGCCGCGACCTGCGCGCCCAGCTCCTCGGGGTCCACGCCGCGCGCCTGGGCGCGCAGCACCTGCACTCCGCCGCGGCCGTCGGGTCCGCCGAGCGCCGCGCGCAGGTGCAGCTCCTTTCCTTCCCGCGTCGCGTACGCGGCGAGCGGGATGGTGCACCCTCCGGCGAGCTTCGCCAGCAGGGCGCGCTCGGCGCGTACGCACGGCGAGGTCCCCGGGTCGTCGAGCGGGGCCGCCGCGGTCCATCCGCGGCTGCCGCGGGCCGCCTCGATCGCCAGCGCGCCCTGCCCCGCCGCCGGAAGCGACACCTCGACCGGCAGCACTTCGGTGACGTGCTCTTCCAGGCCCAGCCTGCGCAACCCGGCGAGCGCGAGCACCACCGCGTCGAGCGGCCCCTGCGGATCGCCCCGCGCCGGCTCGCGCTGCACCCCGCCCGAGAGGCCGGGCACCGCCTTGGACAGGCGCGTCTGCACGTTCCCTCGCACCGGCACGATCACCAGGTCGGGGCGCAGCGCCAGCAGCTGCACGGCGCGGCGGAGCGAGCTGGTGCCCACCCGGGCCCCCTCCGGCAGTCGCTCCCAGGCACGCGCGCGCGGCGCGACCAGGGCGTCGCGCGGATCGTCGCGCTGGGGAAAGGCGCACAGGCCGAACCCCTCCGGCAAGGCGAAAGGGACGTCCTTCGCGCTGTGCACGGCGAGGTCGGCCCTGCCGTCGCGCAACGCCTCCTCCAGCTCCTTGACGAAGAGCCCCTTTCCGCCGACCTCCGCCAGCGGACGGTCGAGGATGCGGTCCCCCGTGGTGGTGATGCGCACCAGCTCGGCGGGCTGTCCCCGCGCGGCGAGCAGATCGCGGACGCGCTCCGCCTGCCAGACCGCGAGCGGGCTCTTTCGCGTCGCAATCCGCAGCGGGCTCATTTGCGTCCCGTGAGAGGCAGGACGTCGGCGCCCGTCTCACCCGGCGGCTCGCGGCTCGCGGCCGGCGGCTCGCCCGAGGCGGGCGGGGGAGGATCCTCTCGTTCGGTCGGTTCCGGATCGCCGCCTTCCTGGAGGCCGAACAGCTCGGCCGCGGCGTCCGCCAGCGGCCCACCCAGCTCGCCTCGCAGGCGCGCGGTGGGGCGGTGCAGGAGCTTGTTGACGATCGCCGTGGCCATCGAGCGGACGCTCTTCTGCTGGCGTTCGCTCAGGGGGCCGAGGAGCGCCAGCGTGCGCTCCACCTCCGCGTCCGCCAGCGCCTGCGCCTGCGCTCGTAGCCGCCCCAGCACCGGCACCGCCGCGCGCTCCTGCTTGGCCCGCGCGTAGGCGACGATCTCCTCGCGCACGATGGCCTCGGCGCGCTGGACCTCCTGCACCCGGAGGTCGCGGTTCTGCGCGGCGACGCGCTCGAGGTCGTCGAGGTCGTACACGTAGACGTTCTCCAGCTGGTTCACGGCGGGGTCCACGTTGCGCGGCACGGCGAGGTCGATGAAGAACAGCGGTCGGAAGCGCCGCACCTTGCTCGCGCGCGCGACCAGGTCGCGCGTGACGAGCGGCTGCTGCGCCGCGGTCGAGCACAGCACCACGTCGGCCCGCTCGAGCAGCGCGGCCAGCTCGCCGAGGCCCACCGCGATCCCGCCCACCTCCTTGGCCAGCGCCTCGGCGGCGGCGGCGCTGCGGTTGGCGACCAGCACCTCCGAGGCCCCGCCCGCGCGCAGCTCCCGCGCCGCCAGCTGGGCCATCTCGCCCGCGCCGATCAGCAACACCGTGCGGCCGGACGGATCTCCAAGCACCTTGTGCGCCATCCGTACGGCCACGCTGGAGATGGAGACCACGCCGCGCGCGATGGCGGTCTCGGTGCGCACGCGCTTCGCCGCCGAGAGCGCCGCCGAGACCGCCCGCGCGAGCGCCGCGCCGCTCGCGCCCGCCTCCTGCGCCCGCGCATGCGCTTCCTTCACCTGCCCCTGGATCTGCGCCTCGCCCACCACCATCGAATCGAGGCTCGCGGCGACGCGGAAGAGGTGGAGGAGGGCTTCCTCCTCGACGCGGATCAGCGCGTGCTCGGCGGCGAGCGGCCCCAGATCGCGCAGCACGTCGTCGGCGGCGTTGCGCGCGTCGGCCACCGCGAACACCTCGACGCGATTGCAGGTGGACAGGAGCATGGCTTCGCGGACGGCCGGCATCGCCCGGAGGCGGGCCAGCCGGCCGGGCAGATCCTCGGTCGCCACGGCGAGCTGCTCGCGGACGGCGATGGGCACCTGCTTGTGCGAGAGGCCGATGCAGAGGAGGACCGGCACCTTCAGCCCCTCCCCGGCGCGATCAGCGCGGCCGCGGCGGAGGAGACGTGCTGCGGCGCCGCCAGCAGGCCCGCGTACGTCCCGACCAGCAGCAAGAAGCCTGCGACGACGAGCAGCGCCAGCCGGCGTCCGCGCCAGCCCGCCACCAGCCTGGCCTGGATGAGTCCCGCGAGCAGGGCCCAGGCGAGCACCGCGAATCCCTCCTTGGGGGCGATGGGGAACGCCGAGCCGCTCGCCTCGTGCGACACGAGCGATCCGGTGGCGATGGCGACGGAGAGGAAGACGAATCCCCACACCGAGAGGTGCCATCCCACCCGGTCGATCAGCTCGAGCGACGGCAGGCGCGCGAACAGCCTGCCGGGCTGCTTCGACTTGAGCTGCTTCTCGCTAGTCAGATAGAGCAGCGAGAGCGCGAAGGCGAGCGCCAGCGCGGCGGTCCCGGCGGCGGCGGAGAAGACGTGCACCGCCAGCGCGGTCGAGTGGATGAGCTCGGGCGCGATGGCGCGCGTGCCGCTGTGGACCAGGTGCGCGGGGACCATCACCGCCACCGTGACCGGCGCGACGAACGCGCCCGCGACCGGCAGCCGGTAACGGAGATCGAGAGCCAGGTACCCGGCGACGGTGGCCGCCGCCAGCAGGCTGAAGAGCTGCCCACCCTTCCACGCGTCCGAGCCGAAGCCTGCCCGGGCGAGGCCCTCGCCGTGGGAGAGCGAGACGGCCGCCGCGAACGAGGTCAGGTGCAGGAGAAGACCGGTGAACAGGAGGGCCCGGCCGGCGGACACCAGCCGCTCGCGCGGCCTCACCAGCCAGGTCAAGTAGGCGGCTGCTGCCGCCGCGTAGGCGACGAGCGCGATGTGAACCAGGAGGGTCGCCATGGCCGGATTGTTTCCCATCAGTCCGCGAAGTGAAAAGCGTAGCGCCGCCCTAGCGGCGGCGGCTACTGCAGGTTGTCCAAGAGGAACTGCGCCAGCAAGTCCTGCTCGCCCTCCTTTTCTCCCTGCTGGGTTTTCGCCGCGCGGCGCAGGGCGTTGGCGTCGGCGAGGAATCCCTGCTGCACCTGGTACGCGGAATCGCCCAGGATGACGGATTCGCGGTAGTGCTCGGCCCCCATCTGCTTCAGCGCCTCGAGCGTTTTCACCTTCTGCAGCAGGCCCTTGACGTCCTCCCCTGCCTCCATCTTGACGAAACGCACCGCGCCGGTGAGCTGGAACGACTTGTTCTCGCGCAGGAGGATGAGGACGTGCCCCTTGAGCTCCACGCGGCCCTTCTCGGACCACTTGGCGAGGACGCTCTGCGGCACGAAGAGGTAGTCGGCCATCGCAACGCTCCGCGCCCACCGGCATCTATTGCGGAGGTCTCCTCTCGAGGAATACCAGCGAGGGGGAGCTACGGCAATCGTTTACCCCGGGCGGGCGGCCGCTCGGAATCGGTTGCGTGTGGGCGGGGGGTCGTGCAGAGTCGGTCTTCGGCCGCTGACAAAGGAGCAGGGAACCATGGCGAGCGCGGACGTCCTCACCATCACCGACGAGAACTTCCAGGCGGAGGTCCTCGGCTCCGACACGCCGGTCCTGGTCGATTTCTGGGCCGCCTGGTGCGGTCCCTGCCGCGCCATCGCGCCCGCGGTCGAGGAGCTCGCCCGGCAATACAAGGGCAAGCTCAAGGTCGGGAAGCTGGACATCGATGCGCACCAGAACGTCCCGCAGAAGTACGGGATCATGTCCATCCCGACCCTGATCCTCTTCAAGAACGGCCAGGTCGCCGAGCAGGTGGTCGGCGCGGTGCCCAAGTCCAGGCTCGAAGCGGTGGTGAAGAAGCACGCGTAGGGATGATCACGGTCGGCGGAATCGAGCGGCCGATCAGAACATGAACCTGCGCAGCGACACGTTGAGCAGGATCCCCACCCCCAGAAGGTCGGCGAGCACGCTCGACCCGCCGTAGCTGAAGAGCGGGAGCGGCACGCCGACCACCGGCAAGAGGCCGGTCACCATGCCGATGTTGATGAAGGCGTGCCAGAAGAACAGCGCGGCGATGCCGATGGCGAGGAAGCTGCCGAACTTGTCGCGGGCGTTGGCCGCCACGTCGAGCGCGGTCAGCACCAGGAAGCCGTAGAGCGACAAGAGCAGCACGCCGCCGAGGAAGCCGTGCTCCTCGGCCCAGACCGAGAAGATGAAGTCGGTGTGCTGCTCGGGGAGGAAGCTGAGCTGGTTCTGCGTCCCTTCGCCCCACCCCTTCCCGCTCCACTGCCCGCTGCCGACCGCGATGACCGACTGGATGGCGTGGTAGCCGGCGCCCTTCGCGTACGCCTGCGGGTCGAGGAAAGTGACGATGCGGCTCTTCTGGTAGGGCTTGAGCAGGCGCTCCCAGGAGAAGACGGCGGCGGCGATGCCGCCGGCGAACAGCGCGGTCAGGCTCTGCCAGCGCACCTTGGCGAAGACGATCATCGTCATGGCGATGGAGAAGGTGACCAGCGCGGTACCGAGGTCCGGCTGCTTCATCACCAGCGCCACGGGGATGAGCACGAAGACGAACGGGCGCCAGAGGTCGACGAGCCCGTACTGGCCCTTGCGCGCGGACACGTCGTCCCGGGAGAAGTAGCGAGCCATCAGCACGATGAGCGCCAGCTTGACGAACTCGCTGGGCTGTACCTGCATCGGCCCGAGCTGCAGCCAGCGCCGGGCACCGAGCACCTTCTTGCCCCGGAACGCCACGCTTGCCAGGAGCGCCAGCGCCGCGAAGTACATTGGCCAGGCCGCGGTGGAGAGGAAGCGGTAGTCGATGAACAGGAACGCTCCCACCGCGAGCACGCCCATCAGCATCCACTTCGACTGCGCGAGCCACATCGGGTTGAGCGCGTTCTTCGTCGCGCTCGCCAGGTTCCACACGCCCAGCGAGCAGATGACGATGGTGCACAGGACCAGCGGCCAGTGCAGGTGGTCGAGCTTCTTCTCGGTCGCCAGCGACATCTACTGCACCGCCTTCATCGCCACCGCGTCCCGCTTCTTCAGCTCGAAATAGGCCCTCACCACCTTCGACGCCGCCGGGGCGGCCGCGTCCGCGCCCCATCCGCCGTGCTCGTTCAGCACCACCACCACCACCTCCGGGTCCTCGGCCGGGGCGAAGGCGGCGAACCAAGCGTGGTCGCGCGACAGGTACACCTGCGTGGCCGGGTCGAGCTTCTGCTTCTGGCCGAGCTTCATCACCTGCGCGGTGCCGGTCTTGCCGGCGAAGTGCACGTCGGCGAGGCGCGACCGGTACGCGGTGCCGCCGGGCTCGTTGACGACCGCGAAGAGGCCCTCGCGAACCGTGGCCAGGTTCTGCGGCTTGACGTCCAGCTTCCCGCCGCGCCCGTTGTTGACGTCCAGCTGCGGCTCGAACTCGCGGACCACCTTGCCCTCCGGGGTCTCGATTCGCCGCACGATCTGCGGCGTCCACACCGTGCCCCCGTTCGCGATGGCGGCGTAGGCGACCGCCTGCTGCAGCGGCGTCACGTTTACCTCGCCCTGCCCGATCGCGGCGTTGATCGCGTGCGAGCGCTCCGAGCCGGTCGAGGGGTGGATGCTCTTCGAGTCGGGGATGATGCCGGGGATCTCGCGCCCCAGGTCCAGCCCGGTGGGCTGCCCGTAGCCGAGGCGGTGCGCCATGCCGCTGATGGCGTCCAGCCCGACGCGGTCGCCGAGCGCGTAGTTGAATGCGTCGCAGGAGACTTGCAGCGCCGAGCGCACGTTGAGCGAGCCGTGGCCGCTGGGCTTGTCGCAGCGCCAGCGGTGGTTGCCCATCGTGTAGCCGCCGTTGCAGAACAGGGTCGAGGTGGCGGTGATCTCTCCCTCCTCCAGGCCCGCGAGCGCGGTGACGACCTTGAAGGTGGAGCCCGGGTGGTAGTTCTCGTTCATCACCCGGTTCAGCATCGGCTTGAGCGTGTCCTCGTTGAGCTTCTGCAGCTCGGCGCGGGTGATGCGGCCGGACATCTTGTTCGGGTCGAACGAGGGTCGCGAGACCATGGCGAGGATGAAGCCCGTCTTCGCCTCCATCGCCACCACCGCGCCCGCGCGACCCAGGAAGGCGGCGTCGGCGGCCTCCTGCAGCCGCTCGTCGAGCGAGAGCACCAGGTTGTTCCCGGGGACGGCGGCGATCAGGCGCTCGTTCTCGGGGATCAAGAGCTCGTCCATCTCCCTGCCCAGGTGCTGGCCCCGGGCGTTCACCGCGATGTTCTCGCGGCCGTCCTGGCCCCGCAGCTCGCGCTCCCAGCGGCGCTCCAACCCGCGCCGCCCGATGGTCTGGCCGCGCCGGAACTCGTCCGGCTTGTCGTCCAGCTCCTCGGGCGTCACCTCGCTCATGTAACCGATCACGTGGCCGAGGCTGGACCCGACGCGGTAGTTGCGGTGCGGGGTGGGGATGAGGTCGACGCAGGAGAGCTCGCTGCGATGCGCCTCGAGCACGTCGACGTGGTCGCGGGGGATGTCCAGCTCGACCAGGTAGGGCCGGAACTTGTCCAGCTTGTCCTTCGAGGTCCACGAGCGCTGGTAGTCCTGCTTCATGCGCTCGACGTCCTCGGGAGTCATTGCGAGATACGTGGCGAGCTTGGTCATCACCTCGTCGCGCTCCTTGCCCTTGCAGAACGCGGGGGTGAGGAAGACGTCGAAGGAGGGGCGATTGTCGACCAGGATGCGCGCCTGCCGGTCCTTGATCATGCCCCGGTCGGCCGGGACGAAGAGGGACTTGCGGAAGTTGCTCACCGACTGGGCGCTGTACTCGTCCCCGCGCAGGATCTGCAGCTGGTAGAGGCGCACCGTCAGCACCAGCAGCGCGCACACGACCACCAGCGCGCCCAGGGCCGTGCGCGGGCGGAGCTCCCGGATCTCGTCGGCGTCTCGACGGACTATCCCCAGCATGGACGGCATCAGCGCACCAGGGTGGCGGCTTCGGCCGGCACCAGGGCGGCGTCGAGCCGGCGCAGCACCGAGAACACGGCCGGAGCGGCGATGGCGGTGCCCAGCGCGCTCCAGAAGAGCGGCACGAACTGCAGCACCAGACCCTCGCTGCCGGGAGCGATGAAGTAGAACAGGACCGCCGCCAGGGAGGAATGGATGAGGCTGGCCGCGAACGCCACCGCGGCCGACTGGAGACCGCCGCCGGTCTTGATCGTGCTCCCCGCCAGCCGCACCACCACGAAGGTGAGCACGGCGAGCACCGTATAGAGGCAGGGAGGCGTGGCCGAGGTGAGATCGGCGAGATAACCGGCGGCGAGCGAGAGCGCAGCGCCCTGCACCACCTCGTCGTTGAGCGCGAGGTACAGCACCACCGAGAGCAACAGATCGGCGCGTACCGCCTTGAGGTGGAGGAGGAACGGGAGCGTCGACTCGAGGATGGAGGCCGCCAGGCACACCCCGAGGACCAGCGCGTTGCGCAGCGTCACTGGGGGGCCCCGATGGTCGAGGCGTTGAGGACGCTCGAGGGCGGCGGCAGGTGGCCGAGCACCACCAGGACCTCGTCGAGTCGCGAGAAATTGACCGCCGGTATCACGTCCGCCGCGGTGAACATCCCGGTCGGACGCTTGGCGACGTTCACCGCCCGGCCGATGGGCAGGCCCTTGGGGAAGAACCCCGGGCCGCCGGCGGTGAGCAACACGTCCCCGTCCTGCAAATCGTCCGTGCGAAGCGCGTACTCCAGCTTGCAGCGGGTCACGTCGCCGACGCCCTTCACGGTGCTGCGGCCGCGCGTTCGCTGCGAGACGGCCGGGATGGCCGAGATCGGGCTCATGATCAGCTGCACGTCGGCGTAGTGCGCGGTGGCGACGGCGATCTGCCCCACCACGCCTTCCGGCGCCACCACGGCAGCGCCCTGGTTCACGCCGTCGGCGGTGCCGCGCGCGATGCGCAGCACGTGGCTGTGAGGAGAGGCCCCCACCGCGATCACCTCGGCGACCAGGTAGCGGGTAGGGCTGTTCCGGTCGGCGTACTCGAGCAGCCGCTTGAGACGATCGTTCTCCCCCTTCATTTCCGCGAGGGCGCTCGCTTCGTTGTGCCCGGCCAGCAACTCGCGGCGCAGGCGCAGGTTCTCCTCGCGGACGCCGCGCAGGGCGACGTATCCGTGCCAGCCGTCCTGCAGGCCGCTCACCGCGATCACGATGGCCTTCTCGACCGGCGCGGTGAGCGCCAGGACGAGGCGGTCGAAGGGGTTGTGCCCCATCGGCTTGCGCGCCTTGGCCGCGAAGATCGCGAACGGCACCGCCAGGAGGAAGGCGACGAAGATGGGTTCGCGGTAGCGTCGGAGGAGGGAGCGCACGGCTACCCGTGAAAGGAGCGCCAGATGGCGCCCATTCCCGGTTTTCCTGCTTGCATCACAGACTTGGTTCCCCTACCCTGTCAAGCTTTCAAGCGGCCGTTCGTACAGCACTTTCGCGCGCAATTCCGGCGCTTGCAGGAGCTTCCCTCACATGCTCGACGTGATGCGGTCCAACGCGCGGTCTTCCTTGATCGTCCTCGTCTTCGGCGCGATCATCGTGACCTTCATCTTCTCGTTCGGCCGCGGGTCGTCGGGGTTCCGCACCCGGACGCCCGAGACGTGGGCGGCGAAGGTGAACGGCGACGTGGTCACGGCCGGCGACTTCTCGCAGGCATACGCCTCGCGGTTCCGGCAGATCTCCCAGCAGCGCGGCGGCAAGTACACCGCCGAGAACGCCAAGCAGGACGACCTCCGCCGCCTGACGCTCAAGTCGCTCGTCGACCAGGAGCTGATCGCCCAGCAGGCGAAGGACCTGGGCATCGTGGTGACCGATCAGGAGCTGTCCGAGGCGATTGCGAAGTCGCCCCAGTTCCAGCAGAACGGCAGCTTCGACTTCGACTACTACAAGCGGCTGGTCGAGAACGGCTACGGGATGGGCGTCCCGCGCTTCGAGGACGCCTGGCGGCGCGACATGCTGCGGGCGAAGGTGCTCCAGTCCGTGCTCAACGGCGCGCAGGTCTCCGACGACGAGGTCCGCGCCTACTACGTGGCGCAGCACGAGAGCGCGTCGATCGCCTACGTGAAGCTCACCGGCTTCATGTTCCGCGACAAGGCGCAGGCGACCGACGCCGAGGCCGAGGAGTACGCCAAGGCGCACGCGAAGGAGATCGAGGCCGCCTACGAGAAGGACGCGAAGACCCGCTGGACGCAGCCCGCTTCGGTGAAGGTCCGGGTGATCACGGTCCGGGTGCCGCCCGCCTCCACCGCGGAGCAGGAGAAGGCGGCCCGGGCGCGCATCGACGCCGCGCTCGCCGAGGTGAAGGCGGGCAAGGACTTCGCCGCCGTGGCCAAGGAGAAGAGCGAGGACGCCACCAAGGACAAAGGCGGCGAGTTGGGCTTCGTCTCGCGGGGCGCGTCTCCGTACGGCAAGACGCTGGAGGACGAGGCTTCCAAGCTGGAGCCGGGGCAGCTCTCCCCGGTGTTCAAGGACCGCACCGGGTTCCACGTCCTCAAGGCGGAGGAGAAGAAGCCGGAGCGGGTGCAGCCGCTCGAGGAGGTGCGCAAGCAGATCGCGCAGGAGCAGCTGCGCGCGCAGAAGGCCTCCGAGCTGGCCCGGCAGAAGGCGCAGGAGGCGCTGGCCGCGGTGAAGGCGGGCAAGGACCTCGCGGACATCTACCCGGCCAAGAAGACCGAGCCCGGGCAGTTCGATTTCACCAGCTTCACCACCCCGCAGGCGCAGGAGACCGAGCCGTTCCACCCGGTGGGCGGATACGTTCCCGGGATCGGGCTTGCACCCAAGCTGTCGTCGGCGGTGTTCGCGCTGACCTCGCCCGGCTCGGCGCCCGACGCTCCGGTGCAGGACGGGGATACCTGGTACGTCTTCCGCCTCAAGACGCGGGAGCGCGCGGACCTCTCCAAGCTCGACGGGGAGAAGGCGTCCTTCCGCGAGCGGGTCGAGGGCCAGCGCCAGGGCGAGCTGTACCAGAGCTGGCTCGAGCGCCTGCGCAAGAAGTCCAAGATCGTCGAGAACGTCGCCATGCTGGACTACGACCTGCAGCCGGGGCACGAGAACTTCAACCCGGACGACTACTGACCGGAGGGGGCAATGCAGGTCGACCCGGCGCTGGCGGACGTGAACGTTACGGACACCGACGGCCAGCCGGTTCGCCTCGGCTCGCTCTGGGCCGACCGGCCCGCGGTGGTGATCTGGGTCCGCCACTTCGGCTGACCGGCCTGCCATGAGGAAGTGGCCGAGTTGCGGCCGCACCTGAGCGAGATGCGCCGGAAAGGCGCGAACGTGGTCATCGTGGGCAACGGCCTGCCGGCGATGGCCAAGGGCTTCGTGGAACGGCTGAAGCTCGCCGGCGAGGCGCGGGTGCTGACCGACCCGAAGCGGCAGTCGTACCGCCTGGCCGGATTCCGCCGCGGCGTGTGGGCTACCCTGGGACCGCGCGCGCTGGTGAACCTCCTCCGCGCGCTGAGCAAGCGCCTCGGCACGGGCAAGATCGAAGGGGATGCCTGGCAGCAGGGCGGCACGCTGGTCGTCGCTCGCGGAGGCGAGGTGCTGTTCCGCTATGCGAGCACGCACCAGGGCGACCACGCCGCGCCAACGAAGCTGCTCGCGGCGCTAGGTTCCTGACGCCAACCACTTCGAGGACCGCGACGCGCTCGTCGCGGCGCACGTGGAGTAGGCGTCGGGATGGCCGAGGCGCCTCGCGACGCCTAGCTTCGGCTGCCCTGCCGGGCTCCGCACCGACCGACGAGGTGATCCGATGAGCATGACAGGCCTCGACGCTTTCGACACGACCCTCCACAAGACGAACCGCTGGCTGAACGAGCTGAGCGAGCTGGCGGGCTGGGACTCCAAGCAGAAAGCCTACCTGGCGACGCGCGCGACGCTCCATGCGCTGCGGGATCGGCTCACCGTGGACGAAGTGGCGCAGCTCGGCGCGCAGCTGCCGATGCTGGTGCGGGGCTTCTACTACGAAGGGTGGGACCCGAGCGGCAAGCCGGTCAAGGAGCGGCACGTCGAGCAGTTCCTAGCCCGGATCGCGCGGGAGTTCCGCAGCGACGACCTCGTCGAGGCCGAGCGCATGGCCCGCGCCGTCTTCGCGCTGCTGAGGAACCGCATCACCGACGGCGAGATCGAGGACGTGAAGAGCGTCCTCCCCGAGGAGCTGAAGCACCTCTGGCCTTAGCCGCTTCGAGCGGCAAATAGATCGGATCGTTTTTTTGAACCCCGACTCCGTGAGCTCCGTGTTCTCCGTGGTGCAATTGGTTTTATCGGTCCTCGCCGAGGGCCCGGAGAAGCTCCTCCAGCGAGTCGCCCAGGGGTTCGAATTCGTGCGCCCCGGCGGCGAGCAGGGAGATGCGGCCATACTTGCCCCGCTTGAGCCTGGGCAGCCAGCCGTAGCCCTCCGAGCCTCCGTCGGAAGCGAAGAGCAAAAGGCCCGGCACCGCGCGCGTGACCTCCTGCGCCTCGCATTCGGCGCGGATTCGTTCGAGCGGCCAGAGCTGGAGGGGGCGCTTGCGGGGCCCGAGCGTACCCTCGCCCCCGTCGTGCTCGCGCAGCAGGTCCTTCACCTCCAGGGGGAGCTTGCAGTCCATCTCCTCCTCGGCCGCGGCGATGCGGTCCTCGCCCGCCCCCTCCGGGACGAGGCGCGTTTCGGCGAGCAGCGCGCCGAGGCTCGGGGTCATCCGGCCTCCGGCGCGGCGGCCGGCGCGTAGATGGTGCGGTGGATGCGCCAGCTGCCGTCGGGAAGACGCCGCAGGATGCGCATGACGTGTACGCGCGATCGTGAGACCTCCACCCCGCCCCGCGGCCGTTCGGTCCCCTCGATCTGGCCCCACTCGACGGCCGTGTCGCCGAACAGCAGCGTCTCCTCGAACACCTCCGAATAGTCCAGCACCTCGATGTCCAGAGAAGCCACCATGCGCCGCAGGCCGGCGCGGATGGCCGTGAGGCCGCGCACCGGAGGCTGCCCCGGGCCGAGCGCCACGGCGTCCTCGGTGAACAGCCTGGCCAGGCCCTCCGCGTCGTAGGCCTTGCTCGCGGCCACGTCTGCCTCGCGGAGCCGCTGGATCGCCCTCAGGTCCTCGCCCTTGTCCGTCATCACAGCTTCCTCAGGAACTCTTCGCCCAGCTCTCGGGAGCGGCGGGTAGCCGCCTCCACCGCGTTCATGAGCACGTTGCGCAGCCCGCCGGCCTCCAGCGTATGCAGCCCGGCGATGGCGGTGCCGCCCGGGCTGGTGACGCCGTCCTTGAGCATGCCCGGGTGCTGGCCGCTCTCGATGAGCAGCTTCGCGCTCCCCAGCACCGTCTGCGCGGCGAGCTGCATCGAAGCGCGCCGCGAGAGCCCCACCTTCACTCCCGCGTCGCCCAGGGCCTCGATGATGAGGAACAGGTACGCCGGACCGCTGCCCGACAGCCCCGTCACCGCGTCGAGCTGCGACTCCTCCAGGACGACGGTGATCCCGACCGAGTCGAAGATGGTGGTGGCCGTGGCCAGGTCCGCCTCGGTTGCGTGCTCGCCCATCGCCAGGGCGGTGGCGGCGGCGCCCACGGTGGCCGGGGTATTGGGCATGGCTCGAACGATACGCATCGGCGGGCGGAGCCGCCGCTCGATGGCGGCGATGGGGACCCCCGCGGCCACGCTGACGATCAGCTTGTCGCGGGACACCTCTCCCGAGATGCCGCGCAGGACCTGGTCCAGGATCTGCGGCTTGACCGCCAGCACCACTACGTCGCTGTCCCGCGCGACCTCGGCATTGGACCCGCCGCGCACCCCGTAGAGTGTCTCCAGCTCCTTGACGCGCTCGGGCCGGCGGGCGCTCACCAGGATCTGCGCGGGCGCGGCCGCCTTGGAGGCGATCAGGCCCTTCACCAGCGCCTCGCCCATGTTGCCGACGCCGATGAATCCGAGCTTCTTTTTGCTGACCATGGCGGCTGAGTCTACCAGCCGCCGCGGATCACATCCTGGGGGTCGCCGGCATGGCGACCATTTCCCGATCTTCCCGGGCGAGCGCCCGATCGACGGAGAGCGCGCCGCCGCCCTTGATCAGCAGGGCGATGGCGAGGCCCAAGGCGAGGATGTGGTACTCGAACCCCTCGCCTTTCTGTGTGCCCGCCCAGTTCATGAAGAACCCGACCTTGGCGTGCACCAGGAACAGGGCGCCTGCCATGACGCAGCCGATGCCGAGGGCCGCCAGGCGGGTGAGGAACCCGAGGATCAGCAGGATCCCTCCGCCCAATTCCGCGGCCATGATCAGCACGGTGACCACGGGCGGCAGTCCCATCTTGGCAAAGCCCTGGATGGTCGCGGAGGCGCCGTAGCCGCCCCACCATCCGAGGACCTTCTGCCCGCCATGCGCGAAAAACACCAGCCCCAGCGCCAGCCGCATGACGAGCGCTGCGGGATCATTGTCGGTGCTCAAGAATTTACGGAGCATTGGCCCTCCCGCGGCGCATACTGCGCGCGAGCGAAAGCCTCTGGCAAGCGCCGAACGGCGCTCAGCCGCCGGCGGAGTCGGCGGCGCCGCCGGTTTTCACACCGCGGCATGCTTCAGCCGATGATCATCGTCTCCTTCTCGAAGCGGCCCTCCGCGAAGCGGGAGACGTTGAACCGCTCGAACAGCTCGTCGCGCTCGCCGCCCATCCACGCGGCCATCCTGCGCGCCACCGCGGGGGCCATCATGAAGCCGTGGCCGACGAAGCCGCTCATCTGCAAGAGGCCGCGCACCCCTGGCGTCTCGCCCAGGATGGGAGAGTGGTCGGGCGTCACGTCGTAACAGCCCGCCCACTGGCGCAAGAGCTTCACCTGGCCGAGCCGCGGGACCAGCCCGGTCAAGGCGCGCGCGTACCGGGCGAGGAAGCGCAGCGACGAGGTCTGGTTCAACCCGGGCGGCTCGTCAGGGTCGCCCATGCCGCCGACGATCTCGCCCCGCATCGACTGCGAGAAGTACAGGCCGCTCCCCATCATGGTCACCAGGGGCCCCAGGAACGGCTTGAGGGGCTCGCTGGAGACGATCTCGTGGCGGTAGGGGACGTTCGGCAGCGCCAACCCGGCCATGGCGGCGATCGACGGGCTCCAGGCACCGCAGGCGATGACGACCCGATCGGCCCGCACGGTCCCGCGGTCGGTGCGCACGGCGCGGACGGCGCCGGCCTCGACGTCCAGGCCGGTGACGCGGGTGAAGGTCTCCACGCGCGCGCCCCGCTTGCGCGCCCCGTCGGCGTAGCCCCAGAGGAAGGGCCAGGGGAAGACGCCCCCGTCGTCCGGGTTCCACGAGGCGGCGACGAACTTGCGCGTGTCCAGCTCGGGCACCAGCTCGCCGGCCTCGCCGGAGTCGATGATGCGGGTAGCGAGCCCGTGCGCGCGGTGCAATCGCGCGCCGTTCTCCAGGAGCCGCAGCGTCTCCTCGTCGCCCGCCAGGAAGAGGTATCCACCCCGCCGGAGCCAGACGTTGATGCCCAGCTCCTGCGCGAAGCCCGCCATGAATTCGATCGATTCCTTCGCCAGCTCGATGTGCGAAGGCGTGGTCCACTGCGCGCGAACGCCGCCGCCGTTCCGGCCCGAGGCGCCCTCGCACAGGTACCCGCGCTCGAGCACCAGCACGTCGGTCTCGCCGCGGCCCGCGAGGTTCCAGGCGAGCGCGAGCCCCATGATGCCGCCGCCGACGATCACCACCCGCGCCTGGGCCGGCAGCGGCTCCCGGGGCCGCAGCGGGTGCGGCGCCAGGCCGGCCTTCGGCGGGGGCAGCGGCGACTCGCGCCGGCGCAACACCTCGTCGGGCAGTCCGGCGAAGGCGGCCAAGGAGGCGGGCGAGAGCGGCGGCCGCGCGCGGAACGGCACCTGCGCGGCGGGCGGCAGCCGGGCGCGGTCGGCGCACAGCCGCATCGCCGCGGCCAGGCAGCTCTTCCCCTGGCAGGGGCCGGTGCCCAGGCCGGTGTAGCGCTTCGTGCTCTCCACGTCGGCGTGGCCGTGGCGGATGGCGTCTTCCAGCTCGCCTTTGGTGACGTCCTCGTAGGCGCAGACGATGGCCTTGTCGTTCATCGGCCCCCCGCCCGCACCGCGTCGGCCGCGCCGACGCCTGCGCGCGTGCCCGATTCCGCCGCGCGCGCGCCGCCGGCGCCCGCCGCCCGGCCGGCCGCGAATACCCAAGGCACGTTGGTCCGCCCGGAGGCATCGACGACGATTGGGAACCCGCCCAGCTCGGTGGAGAAGCGCGCCTGCGCGCCGGCCTGGGAGGCCAGCTCGTGCAGCGGCGCCGGCGGCAGCGCCACGGCGACGGCGTCGCAGGCGATCGCCTCTTCTCCGGCGCGCAACTGCTTGACCGGATTCCCACGGGCCCGCAGCTCCCGCGCGCGGAGGAGGGGCAGGTCGGGCGCGCTCGGCGGCGCCGGCTCGCCCGAGGCGAGCGGCCACGCGCCTCCCGCGTCGACGACCCGGGCGAGGGCATAGCCGGCGCTCCGCAGGGCGCGGGCGCACTGGATCAGCTCGCTGCCTTCTCCGACCACGCACAAGCTGTCCCCCACGCGCACGCGCCTCTGCAGCGCCAGCGCGAGCAGCCCGCGCGCCGCGTACACGCCGGGACGGTCCACGCCGGGGAAGGGGAGCGGCTGGGACACGCCGCCGGCGGCCACCAGCACGGCGTCGGCCAGGATCGCGACCAAGGCGTTCGGACGGCGAACGGCGAGCAGCGCGGGCTTGCCCGGCCCGGCCGCGGCGTCGTTCGCGTACAGGCCGATCGCCTCCGCCTCGAGGACGACCTCGACGCCCGCCGCCGCCAGCGAGCGGCCCTGCTCCTCGACCCACTGCGGCCCGGGCGCGTCGGGGTCGATGCCGAGGAGCGCGGCGCCGCCGAGGCGCGGGTCGCGCTCGAGGAGCAGCACCCGGGCGCCGCGGTGGGCGGCGGCGAGGGCGGCGGAGATGCCGGCGGGACCGCCGCCCACCACCACGATCTCCTCCTCGCGCAATGCGCCCGGGAGCGGCGGCTGCGGCTCCTCGGGCAACTGGCCCAGCCCCGCCAGCCTGCGCGCCACCTCCAGCGCCACCCGGCCGAGGAGGCGCGAGCCCACCAGCAGGTGGTGGTGATCGAGCTTCTCCGGAAAGAGGAAGTCGGCCGCGCGCAGCACGTCCGCGTCGGCTCCGAGCGGAGCATTCTGCCGGGCACATCGCATGCCCTCGCGGAGCGGCACCCGGCACGCCGGCAGGCTGGGCACTCCGTCCACGCGCAGCAGGCACTGCCCGCACGAGCCGGACAGGCAGAACGGTCCGCGCGGGCGGTGGTACTTGATCGACCGGGTGAAGGTAGTGATGCCCGAGCGCAAGAGCGCCGAGGCGACGGTATCCCCTTCCCGTCCGTCGAGGCGATCGCCGTCGAGCGAAAACCCGAGCGGCCGCGATGGAACGGATTCCATAAGTCCGCGAGGTGAAAAGCGTAGCGCCGCCGGCTACGGCGGCGACTAGAAAACGAAATGGCGCCCCTTCTGGCGCCGCGCATAGATGGAGATCGTCGCCCTCACCTCGCCCACTCCCATGTTGCCGCTCTCGCCGACGGTGGAGGCGCCGAACTCCTCCCACTCCAGCGCGCTGTCGGTGCCGTCGTTCTCCTTGATCATGCCCGCGAGCGTGCGCCGCGCGCGGGTCAGCTTCCGATCGTCGCGCGTCCAGATGCTGGTGGCCAGGTCGTGCGGGTTGTCGAACAGCGAGAAGCGGACGAAGGCCTCGAAATCCGCGAGCGCCATGGTGACCAGGACGGGCATGAACAGCTCGGTGGTGGCGAGCTTGTATTCGCGCACGCCCTTCCCGTCCCAGTCGTGCTTCAGGGTGGTCTGCGGGGTCAGCCCGTCGATCAGCGCGGGCTTCACCGCTTCCGCGTTCTGCCCGTACTCGCCCGGGGCGCGCCCGCCCTCGCGGACGATCTGGAGGCGGGCCTTGCGCGCCTCCGCGACCAGGTCGAGCGCGGTCTGCGCCTTGTGCACCATCAGCGGCCCCACCGTCCTGTCGGCCGCGTCGGCGCGGCGCGGATCGGCGACCGTCCAGCGGTCCATCTCCACGGCCAGGAGCGGCACCAGGCGATCGAGCGTCCCGCGAGACGCGGAGATCCCGTGCAGGCCGGTGCACTTGTGGCTCGAGAGCCCGAGCTTCGCGTAGGTCAGGCGGGCGGCGATCTTCTGCAGCTCGTCGTCGGAATAGCCGTCGTCCACCCAGGCCCAGTTGCAGCCTCCGCCCTCGAACCGCGTGCGGAGCAGGCCGCGGCCGGCGGAGATCGCGCGCGCGGTTTCGGACGAGCCGGTCACCGCCACGACCGCGGCGCGGGGGTCCGTCGCGAGCGGGGCGATGCCCTTGCCGAACCCCTCCACCTTCTGGACGAAGCGCGGATCGGCGCCGGCGGCGAGGAAGGCGCGCACCATCGAGGTGTTGGTCAAGGCCGCGAAAGGATGTCCCTTGAGGATCCACGGGCAGCCGGCCAGGTACGCGCCGGCGAGGTGGATGGTCGGGATCCCCCAGATGAAGTTCATCGGGGTGACGATGACCGAAAGGCCGGCGGGGAGCCACGCGTCGCGCCAGAAGCGCTGCCCGGCGAACATGTCGGGGACCATCTCGCCCTGGATGGCCGCCTCGAAGCTGCCTTCGAGGTGGTCGCAGGCGCGCTTGGCCTCGAAGAAATCCTTCTCCGCCTCCAGCCGCGTCTTGGGGATCTGCTGGCGGATCTCGTGCAGGTACTCCTCGGTGAAGTAGTTCAGGATGCGCGAGACGTTCTTGACCACCTGCTTGCGGTAGGCGAGGCCCTCCTCGGCCCAGGCGAGCGACTTCCATGCCTGGTCGCCGTAGGCGAGCGCGGCCTCCACGTCCTGCTTCCCGCTGGCCGGCACGTCGAACAGCTTCACCCGGCGGTCGGCGGGCGAGGCCATCTCGGCGTGCTCGCCCGACGCGGGCGGGCGCCATTCGCCCGCGATGTAGTTGCGCACGGGCGGCTTCGGCTCTCCCGGCTTCTGCGGGATGCCCTGCTGCGCGTAGCAGAACAGGTACGGGCGCAGCGCCTCGATGTCCTGCTCGGCCAACTGGCGCGCGAACAGCGAGTAGGCGGCCCGCCGCCCGGCATAGCGCGTGGCGAGCGGGTCGGGCCCCTGCTGGCCCCGCTCGTTGAAGGCGCGGATGTCGGCTTGCAGCTTCGCGTCGACGAACGCCATCCAGGTCCTCCGGTCTCCGGGCGGCCCTTCATAGCGGCGCTCCGGGCGGTTCCGCAAGGACCGGCGGCAGCGAAAGTCGCCTGGAGCCGGGGCGCGCGGGTCCATGCGGTGCTCCCACTCCAGACCACAGGGGTCCACTCCGGGGTGCATTTCATTACCGAAACGACAATGAAACCGCGCGCAAAGTTGGACACGTGGTTCAAATGTTCGCAATGATTCCATTTGCGATGCAGCGTGCCCCCGCTTCAGACGGGTCGAGGCTTGCCTCGAGACTAGCGTGGATCGGCGCGGCCGCATGGCTGCTGGCCGTTGCGGGCGGGTTTGCGATGGTCTGGAGGTACAAGAGCACGCCCGGCGCCCAAGGAGCGGTTTCTCCCGAGCGGTGGCCGGCCGGATCGGCGGTGGGGCGTAGTCCCGACCGGGCGACGCTGCTCCTCTTCGCCCACCCGCGCTGCACCTGCACCCGCGCCAGCCTGGCGGAGCTCGCCCGGATCCTGGCGCGGTTCCACGACCGGCTCGAAGCGCGGGTCCTGTTCTGGACGCCGCGCGAGGCGCCGGCCGACTGGAACAAAGGCGATCTGTGGATCAGCGCCGCGCGCATTCCCGGCGTGAAGGTCGTCCGCGACGCCGAAGGCGCCGAGGCTTCCCGCTTCGCGGTCGCGACCTCCGGCGGCGTGGTCCTCTACGATCCGCGGGGCCACCTGCTCTTCAAGGGCGGCATCACGGCAGCGCGGGGACACGAAGGAGACAGCTTCGGCCAGGAGCGGATCGCGTCGCTCTTGACCACCGGCGCGGCCGACCGCGCCGATGCACCGGTGTTCGGGTGCGCGCTCGAGCATGAACCGGTGCGCGTTGCGCGCGCCGGGACATCGACCATCATTCAGGGGGAGCAGAGATGAGCGTAGCGATCAAGGCACTGGAGACGACCCAGGCCGCGGCTGAAGCTATCGTCCAGAGGGCCGAGACGCGGTACGAAGCACACCGGCAGGAGATCCTCGGCTCGACGGATCGGATCTTCGCGTGGCTGATGATCGGGCAGTGGATCTTCGCGATCGCCGTCGCGCTCATCTTCTCGCCGTACGGCTGGCAGGGGAAGGTGAAGACGGTGCACATGCACGTGTGGGTGGCCCTGTTCCTGGGCGCCGCGATCATCAGCCTTCCGGTGGCGCTCGCCTGGCGGCGACCCGGCGAGCTGCTCACCCGCCACGCGATCGCCGCGGGGCAGATGCTCTGTTCGGCGCTGCTCGTCCACCTGAGCGGCGGGCGGATCGAGACGCACTTCCACGTCTTCGGCTCGCTCGCCTTCCTCGCCTTCTACCGGGACTGGCCGGTGCTCGTCACCGCGACCGTGGTGGTGGCCGCCGAGCACTTGGTGCGGGGGATCCTCTGGCCCGAGTCGGTGTACGGCATCCCCAACCCGGAGTGGTGGCGGTTCCTGGAGCACGCTTTCTGGGTGGTCTTCTGCATCTCGATCCTCATCCCTTCCTGCCGGAGAGGCCTGAAGGACATGCGGGTGATGGCGGATCGCGGCGCCGAGCTGGAGGCGCTCTCCGAGAACCAGTGGCGCAACTCGTCGGTAGTGGACCGGGCCGCGGCGGACGCACGCGGCGACCGCTGAGGAGGCCGCCATGACCGCCGACACCAACGTCGAGGTCCGGAAAGGGTACGATCGCGTGGTGGTTCCGGAGCCGGCCGGGGGAACGAGATCGCTGACGCGGCAACAGTTCGAGACCTTGCCGCTGCGCGAGCGCGTCTCCTACCTGATCGAGGGCTCCGCACAGTTCTTCCGCG